>Ga0157374_10002211_pt1 | contig 16398 bp, 13 predicted proteins | sample M25metaG_FD_115308 | JGI IMG/M metagenome (GOLD analysis project Ga0157374, IMG submission 115308) | Miscanthus rhizosphere microbial communities from Kellogg Biological Station, Michigan, USA - M2-5 metaG | ecosystem: Host-associated > Plants > Roots > Rhizosphere > Soil | place: USA: Michigan...
GCCCGCGCCGGGACGGCGTTCTGCGCCGGCCCGCGTCGCGAGTCTCGACGAGCGCCTCCTGGCGATCCTGCGGGACCCGCGGCCGACGGAGGGCGGCTGGTGATTGGATCTCGGTCGCCGGGCTCCCCCGCTTCACTTCGGGGAAGCCCGGCGGTCTTTTCGAAAAGACCAATCCCCTCGAAGCTGGAGGTTAGAAGCTAGAATCGCGGCGTAGCGATGCTTCGCCGCATTTCGTTCGTACTGGCCGTCGCCCTCTGGGCAGCACCCCGCCTCGCTGCGGGGGCCACCGTCACCCTGCCCGCGGCCGCGTCGATCCAGGGCGTCGTTCCGTTCTACTCGGACGTCCGCGTCTTCAACACGTCCTACGCGGACGCCGTGACCGTGACGGCCACGTACCGCTGCTTCCTCGGCCCCTGCCCCGCCTCGCCGCCGCAGCTGGCGTTCGAGCTGGCGCCGCGGCAGTCGCGCGCGTTCAACGACATCGTCGCGGTGGCGTTCGCTCAGCCGAACACCGCCGGCGGGGTCGAGCTGTCCTTCGACGGCGATCCCGCGCTCATCGTCGTGACGAGCCGTCTCTACTCGACGGCTCCGACGCCGACGGTCGGCATGTTCATCCCCGGCCTGGACGCCTCGAAGGCGTCCGTCCTCTCCGCGCTGACCTCGGTCCGGACCCGCGGTCCGGGCGCGGGGTTCCGCACCAACGTCGGCGTCTTCAACCCGGGGGACTCGGCCACGCTGGTGACGTTCACCGTGTTCGCGGACGGCGCGCGAGTGGGCGGGGCGGTGCGAAGGCGAGTCGAGGCGCACTCCGGAAAGCAGGTCAACGGGATCTACGTGGAGGCGGGCGCCTCGAGCGTCCAGACCGCCAACGGGGTCATCCTCGTCCAGTCCGACGCGCCGGTGTTCTCCTACGCGGCGGTCATCGACAACGCGACCTCGGACCCGTACTTCGTCGTGGGGTCGGCGGACCAGGCGGCCGGTCCCACGCCGACCCTCACTCCCAGCGAGATCTTCACGCGCACGCCGTCGCAGACTCCTCCCGGAGGAGGGACCGGGACGCCGACGATCACGCCGACCCTCACGCCCACCGGTCCGTCGCCGACGCCGAGCATTACCCTGACGCCGAGCAACACGTTCACGCCGAGCCTGACGTTCACGCCGAGCCTGACGTTCACGGCGTCGCAGACGTTCACGCCGTCCCTCACGCCGACGATCACTCCGACCTTCACCCGGTCCAACACGCCGACCATCACCCCGTCGCCGACGCGCACGCTCAGCGCGACGCCGACCGGCTCGGCGACGGCCACGGCCTCGCCCACGCTCACCGGGACGGCTACGGCCACCCTGACCCCGACACCGTCGTTCACCGCGACGCGAACGGCGAGCATCACGCCGAGCCCGACCGCGTCACGCACGCCGAGCATCACGCCGACGCCGAATCCGAACGTCGTGCTGGTCGGCTCGGGCGGGACGAACTTCGTCCCGAGCATACTCACGGTCCACGTCGGCGACACGGTCCAGTGGCAGTGGGTCGCCGACCTTCACTCGACCACGTCGGGGACGTGTACCGCCGGGGGCTGCACCCCCGGGCCACCGTGTCTCGGCTGCACGCCGTGGGATTCCGGGATTCAGAACAACGGCGCGACCTTCTCGCAGACGTTCACGTCGACCAACAGCTACACGTACTTCTGCCAGGTGCACGGCTTCATGATGCAGGGGACGATCGTCGTCAACCCGTGAGTCGAAGCCTCGAGGCTTCGCGCTAGAATCGCGTCAGCACGATGCGACTCCCTGGCGCCTCCTGGTTTCTGGCCGCCGCCCTGTCCGCCTCCCCCCTCGCCGCCGCGACGACGATTACCCTTCCGGCGGCGGCGTCGATCCAGGGGATCGCTCCCTTCTACTCGGACGTGAGGGTCTTCAACACGTCCTACACGGACACGCTGGCCGTGGGCGCGACGTACCGCTGCTTCCTCGGCGCGTGCCCGGCGAGCGCTCCGGAGATCGTGTTCCCGCTGGCGCCGCGCGAGTCCGCCGCGTTCGACGACATGGTCCGCGGGACGTTCGGAGCGCCGGACACGGCGGGCGGCGTCGAGTTTCTCTTCGAGGGCGCGACCGAACAGCTCGTCGTCACGAGCCGCCTCTATTCGACGTTCCCGACGCCGACCGTGGGGATGTTCATTCCCGGGCTGGACGCGTCGCAGGCCTACACGACGTCCGTGTTGACGTCCGTTCGCAACGGCGGCTCCGGCCAGGGCTTCCGGACGAACGTCGGCCTCTTCAATCCGGGCGACGCGCCCGTGACGGCGCAGTTCCGCGTCTTCACGGGTTTCGCCCAGCAGGGCGTCGCCGTCGTGCGGCCGGTGCCGCCGCACTCGGGCGTCCAGGTCAACGCGATCTTTACGGCGGCGGGAGTCGCGGACCTCGAGACGTCGAACGGGGTCGTCGTCGTGGACGCCTCTTCGCCCGTGTTCGCCTACGCCGCCGTCATCGACAACGCCACGACGGACCCGTACTACGTCGCCGGCGCGGTCGACCGCGCCGCCACACCCACGCAGACGCCGACGGGAGGCACGGCGACGCCGACCGCCTCGACCACGCCGACGGCGACCGGCACGGCGACGCCGACCGTCACGGGTACGCCGCCGACGTCCACGCCGACCGGCACCGCCACGGCCACCGCGACGCCGTCACCGTCGCCGAGCCACACTCCCGGCGTCACGACTCCCACCTTCACGCCGTCGCTCACCGGATCGCCGACGGTGACGCGGACGCCGACGCCCAATCCGAATCGGGTCGTCCTCGTCGGCGCCATCAATGGGATGACGTTCTTCGACGCGCTGCATCCGCCGAGTCAGCCGGTCTTCGTCTCGACGATCCAGGTCGGCACGACGATCGAGTGGCAGTGGGTGCAGGGGGCGGGCCTGCATACGACGACGTCGGGGAACTGCGTCCCGGCCCCGTGCACGCCCGACTTCAACTGGAACTCGGCTCCGCCGCAACAGTGGCCCTTCACGTATACGCACACGTTCAATTCGGTCGGCACGTTCAACTACTACTGCCAGATCCACCAGGAGTTGATGCAGGGGGTGGTGAACGTGGTCTCGCCGTAAGGAACGCGCGCAATCTCGTCTCGTAGGGGCGGGGCTTGACCCCGCCCCCTCTCATAAGCAGCATCGGCCGCGTCCGTCGTTTTCTGAGGGGGCGGACCCAAGGTCCGCCCCTACGCCGATCCGGAACGTCGACTCCGGGATCCCTCGTCGATGCGCTCCTCGGGATGACAGCGCGGCGCTGGCGCGCCGCACGGAGTCACCGCAGCTTCGTCTCCAACAGCTCCTTCGCCCCCTTCGCGTTCGAGTAGTCCGGCTGGACCTCGAGCGCGCGCTCGTAGCACTTCCGCGCGGCATCCCTGTCGCCCAGCGCGAGGTACGTCTCCCCCAGGCTGTCGAACGTGTTTCCCGACTTCGGGTACAGCTCCGTGTTCAGCTTGAACACCTCGACCGCGGCCTCGTTCTTCTTCGCCGCCAGGAGCGAGTAGCCGAGCTCGTTCAGGCTCTGCTCGGCCGTCAGCGGCGAATCGGCGTTCGTCTCGTGCGCCTTGCGCAGCATCGCCGTGAGGCCCGCGGGCGTGCTCTTGCCGGCGACGCCGAGAAGGAGCCCCGACGACAACAGGCCGAGCGGGTCGTTCGCCGCGAGGTCGGCGTCGACTCCGCGCGGATCCGACGAGAGCTGTGTCTCGAGCCGTTCGAGCGATTGGCGGTACGAGGGGGCGATCCCCGCCAGGAGCGTCTTCCTCTCCGCCGCCGGCATCCAGCGGCCGTGCACCATGACCCCCTCGGGGTCGCGCAGGCGCCGCACGTCCTCGAGCGGATTCTGACGCGTCAGGATCAGGTCCGCGCGGCGGCCGGGCTGGACGGTCCCGAAGTCCGCCTCGTGGCGCAGGAACCTCGCCGGGTCCGCCGTCGCCGTCCGAATCGCCGCGTACGGCGTGAAGCCGAGCTCCTGGAAGATCTGGATCTCGTCGAGCAGGCAGATACCCGGCACGCCGAGCCACGATGCGTCCGTGCCCGCGAGGATCGGCACTCCGCCCTTGTGCAGCGCCTGCACGAGCTGCCGCTGGAAGTCGTAGTCGACGGAGAGGGCCGGAATGATCTCCGGCGGAAATCGCGTCGCGTACGTGTTGCGCGCCGGCTCGAGGCGCTCGCGCATCGTCGGAGCGAGATACGCGAGGTTCGGGTCGCGGAGGTAATCCGCGACGTCGGTCGCCTGGCGCACGATGTTGCGGAAGGCGACGAGGGTCGGGATCACCGAGACGCCCGCCTGCTTCGTCATGGCGACCGCCTGCGGAATCCTCGACGCGTCGAGAGGATGGGCGACGTCGTTCTCGTGGTTCGGGTTGAAGAACGTGTAGAGGAACTCCTCGACGTGCGCGAACGATTGTCCCGCGGCGAGCGTCGCCTCGAAACCGGGCTCTCGGGCGACGTGCCCGACCAGCACGAGATTCCTGCGGTGCGCCTCGGCGGTGAGCGCCGGGTACTCGGCGGCGCTGACCTGGTTGTAGATCTTGATCCCGTCGTAGCCCGCCGCGCTCTGGCGATCCACCTCGGCGACGGCGTCAGCCGCGCTCCTCGGCGTGTTGAACATCGGGCCGGCCGTGTAGAGCGTCGGGCCGAGAAGCTCGCCGGACGCGATGCGCTCGCGCCACGCGAGGTGCCCCGGGCGCCCGTCGAGGTTGAACACGGTCGTCACGCCGTTGACGGCGTAGAGCGTGAGCTCCTGCGTGAGGTAGACGTGGACGTGCATGTCGGCGAGGCCCGGCGAGAGCCAGCCGCCCGCGCAATCGATGCGCCTCGCTCCCGCCGGCACGGGCGTCGAGGCGGACGGCCCGACCGCGCGGATGCGGCCGTCGGAGACGACGACCGTCTGGTCCCGGAGCACGCGCTCGGAATCCATGGGCGCGACGTTCGCGTGGACGAACGCGGTGAGGCCGTTGGACGCCGGTCCGGCGGCGGCCCGGGGAGACGGCGTGGTCGCCGGCGCCACGTCGGCGAGAAGGAGGACTGCGAGAAGGACGATGAGGAGCGCCGCGCAAGGCCGGGCCCGGCGCGAGGCAAAGGGGCTCTTCATGACCCTAGAGTACGTGCGAGCGCCTCTCAGGTTCCGGCACGGCCGCGCGCGTCCGGCGGGCGAAATACTCCGTCCCGGACGAGTAGACGACGACCCAGAAGAGCCCGACGAGGATCCCGGCGGCCGTGTCCGTCGCCCAGTGGGCGCCGAGATATACCCGGCTGAGCGCCACCATGAGGATGACGGTCGCGCCCGCCACGACCGCGATCGCCCTCTCGACCCGGCTCTTGCGCAGGTGGAACACGACGGCGACCAGCCCGCCGAAGAACACGGCAGCCATGGTCGAGTGCCCGCTCGGGAAGCTGTAGGAGGTCTCGAAGACGAGCGCCGGCCACAGGTCCGGGCGCGCGCGGGCGAAGACGAGCTTGAGCGACGCTTCCAGTACGAAGCCCCCCAGCACCGACCCGGCAAACAGAAGGGCGGAGACCCGGTGGCCGGCCCAGACCAGCAGCGCGATCACGCCCGGCGCCGCGAGCAGCAGGAACCGGTGGTCGCCGAACGCGGTGACGTCGCGCATGATCTCGGTCAGAAGGGGCGTGCGGGCGCCGGTCAGCATCACGCCGAAGAGCTGGTCGACCGGGTTCGGCCCCTTCCGCACCTCGAAGACCTCGTCGGCGAGCATCATGAAGGCGCCGGCCAGGATCGCGCAGGCCAGCAGCCCGACGGTGAAGTAGAGGCCGACGGCTTCCTCGCGCGAGAACCGCCGGCGGACGAAGGCGACGACGCTCTGGGTCTTCACGCGCACGGGAGAAAGATAACCGCCGGCTTCGCCCCGGCCGCCCGGATCCCGATCGGGCGAGGCCCTTCAGAGGTAGGTGCATGCAGGGCGCGCGCAGCGAGGCTCTGCGCGACTCCCGAAACGCTTACTTCGAGATGGCGGGCGCGGACAGGAAACAGGTGCACGAGGCGGACCGGCGCGGCGGCTGCGGCGTGAAAGTGAAAGCGCCGGCTCGCGCCGGCGCTTTCCATTGACACCGGGTCAGGCGACGCTTCGTGATCCGCGGACGAAGTGCATGATGAATGCAATCACCGCGATCACGATCAGGATGTGAATGAGCCCCGACGTGACGTGAAACGCCAGGAAACCCAGGGCCCAAAGAACCAGAAGCACGATGGCGAGTGTAAGCAGCATTTCCTCGTCCTCCGATGGGAGCAAACGCAGGAAGCGTGCCAACGTCGCGTACGCTCGCTCGGCTAGAGCAACGCGAGGTGACCGTTGCGTCGTCGCTCCCTCCCGCTCCCGCAGCGCGAACCTCCTCCCTCCCTTCGGTCGGGAGACTATTCGCGCTGCGAGTGGATCGACCGGCGCGACGGTAAAGCGATACGCCGGCTCCGCCGTTCATCCGTACGGCTGTTCTCAGTGAGAAGCAGCATCTTTGGGAGAAAATCCGGCCGCGACTTCCCCTCTCATTTCCACGGTCCGCGAAGCGGACCGCTAGAGGTCCGAGCCTAGTTGAGCGTCACCTTCGAAACCGCGATCTCGTCGCCCTTGCGCTCGCCGACGACGGTGGCGCGGATGTGGTCCGGCTTCTTCGCCGTCTGCAGCGCCGCCACGACCTGCTTGTTGCCGGCGTCGTCGAGCTTCAGGAACTTGCCGTCGGCCATGATCCCGAAGCCGCTCTTCGCGCAGGCCACGGCGCACTTGACCGGGTGCTTGTCGGGATCGGCCTTCACGGCGTCCTTCTCCGAGCACATCGTGTCGACGAGCGAGACGTTCTTCCACTCCTCGGCGGCCAGACTTCCGGCGAACAGCATCGACCCTGCGAGACCCAGGAACGCGAGCTTCTTCATCACGATGCTCCTTTCAGGTTGCTTCAATGCGCATTCGCCGGCTCGAGCCGGCCGGACTGCCTCACTCCGGACACCTCCCGGACTTCCGTCAGCCTCGCGAGAGCATATGCGCCGATCGCGATCTCGAGGTCGCGGACGGCCAGGTCGAAGAAGTTCCCGGTCGTGACCAGGTTGATCGCGATCAGGACCAGCCACACCATCGCCACGTAGGCGCCGATCCGGGTCCAGCGGGTCAGGATGGCGAGGCCGACGATCATCTCGATGACACCGACCACGTGCATGAAAGTCGTGCCGCTGACCGGCAGCAGCTTCGTGACCGCCGGGCTCAAGTACATGTCCCACTGCGCCAGCAGGTTGAAGAACTTGTCGAGCCCTGCGAGGAAGGGGCCGAGCCCCAGCCCCAGGCGGAGCGCCCACCACACCGAATCGAGCCGTCTGTCCATCAAACGCACCTCCGTCGGCACTAAGGAGTCGCTGGGCCGCCGAAGGTTACATGGAAGGGGCGTACCACCTGTAACCTTCCGGCTGCCGGGGACTCCGTAAGGTCGGCACCGAAGTAGTGAAACGCGACGTCGCCAGTCCGGGAGAGGCCAATGCGTTCTCCGACGCGGAGATCGTGGAGAGGGTCCGCGCGGGCAGCATCGAGCTGTTCGAGGTGCTCATGCGGCGCTACAACCAGCGGGTCTACCGGCTGGCGCGCGCCGTCGTGGGCAACGACTCAGAGGCCGAAGACCTCGCCCAGGAGGCCTGGGTCAGGGCCTGGAGCCACCTGTCCCAGTGGGAGGGCCGGGCCTCCTTTTCGACGTGGCTCTGCCGGATCGCGCTGCACGAGGGGTGGGCGCGTCGGCGAAAAAGCAAGCGGATCGAGCCGCTCGAGGGGGCGGCGGAGCGCAGGAGCGAGCCGAAGGGAGGCGAGCGCGAGATGAAAGAGCCGGCCTCGCCCGAGGAGGGCGCCGAGGGATCGGTATACGGAGCGGAGATCCGCTCGCTGCTGGAGGACGCCGTCGGGTCGCTCCCCGAGACGTATCGGACCGTGTTCGTCCTCCGCCACCTGGAAGAGCTCTCGACCGTGGAGACGGCGGAGTGCCTCGAGATCTCCGAGGAGGCGGTCAAGGTCCGCCTGCACCGCGCGCGCGCGGCGCTCCAGCGCCAGCTCCTAGAGCGCGCCGGCCCCGGAATCCGCCAGGCGTTCCCGTTCCTCGGCGCGCGCTGCGACCGCATGGTCGCGACGGTGATGGCGAGGATCGGATCGCTGCGCGCCGCCGACGAACCTTTCGCCTAGCTTTCGCCCCGCCCGACTCCTTCACGCGATCTTGTGGCCCGCGGTCATAAGATCGGCGGCATTACAAAGGAGGCAGCGATGCTCCGTCGGCGAACTCTCCGTCTCTTCCTCGGCTCCGCTCTCCTTGCCTCGCCGCTCGTGCTCAGTGCTCAGAGCGCGCCCCGCGCGGACGTCCTCCAGGTCCAGGCGAAGAAGGGCGACAAGATCACGTGCCCGTTCGAGGAGGTCTGTGACGTGCAGGGCGTCTCCTTCTCGGTGATCAATGAGACCGGTACCGCCATTTCGGGCTCGGGCGGGACCGGCGGGGTGTTCGGCCAGGCGCCCGGCCCCGACGGCGTCGGCGTCACAGGATTCGGGGATTTTGCCGGCGTCATCGGACTGGGATTCGACGGCCCGGGCGTTCAGGCAATCAGCAAGAGCGCCACGCTCTTCACGGCATGCTTCAACACCCAGGGCTTCGGATGCAACGGCGGCAACGCGGTCCGAATCGACAACGAGGGGACGGTGTTCGCCAATGGCGGCTTCCAGACTGGTGGTGCCGACGTCGCAGAATTCGTGAAGAGCGTCGAGGCAATCGGACCCGGAGACGTCGTCGAAATCGACGCGGCTCACGCCGGGCAATTCAAGAAGGCCTCGCGCCGCGCCAGCACCGCGGTCGCCGGCGTGATCTCGACGACGCCCGGACTCACGATGAACTCCGCGGACGCCGCGAACGTCGCGAACGTCGCGACGGACGCTCCGAGGCTCGCGCTCGCGGGACGCGTGCGCGTGAAGGCGACCGCCGCGAACGGCAGCATCCGGCCGGGCGATCTCCTCGTCTCGTCGGCCTCGGCTGGCCGCGCGATGCGCGCGGGAAGGTGGCCCCAACCCGGCACTGTGTTCGGAAAAGCGCTCCAGGCGCTCGACCGCGGCGAGGGCACCGTCGAGATGCTCGTCTGGGCGAGGTGATCGGGATCTGAACATCCCTTCTCCCCCATACCGGGGGAGAAGGGAGCCCGCCCTCAGTGCGGGATCTGGAACGCCTTCACCAGGAAGACCGCCATCTGGTCGTTCCCGATCGAGCGCGTCGGACAGAACGCCGGAGGATCGCCCGCGGCGTTACACCCGGCCGTGATGCCGTCGTGGAACAACAGCTCGATCCAGTCGCCGAACGGCACCGCGCCGTCGGGCGGGCACGGCACGTCCGAGAAGATCCCGGTGCACGGAGGCGCCGCGAAGTCTCCCCCGCGCGCCGCCTTCTCGACGAAGACCGCCATCTGGCCGCGCGAGATGTTCTGCCCCGGACAGAACCGCTTCGGCTCGCCGGGCGCCTGGCAGCCCGCCGTGATGCCGTCGTCGAAGACGCCCTGGATGTAATCGGCGTTTCGGTCGAACGGGTTCACGTCGGTAAAGACGCTCGCGTAGACGGGAGGCGGAGCGAACGGACCGTGGACCGCCTTCCAGACGTAGGCGGCCATGTCCGCGCGCGTGACGCGCCCGGCGGCGCCGCTCGCCGCCTCGTTGGGACAGAAGAGGTAGCCGTTCTGGTCGCAGCCCGGCATGACGCCCGCGCCCGCGGCGCCGTAAACGTAGGGCTCGAACGGGTACGCGCCGGGAGGTTCGTTCGCGGGCACGTCGAGAAACTCGACGGTCAGGTCGACGGCGATCGGCGGCACGGGGTACGGCGTATCCGTGCCGATCCGCAGCTGTGCGCGGTGCAGACCCGCGAAGAGGCCCGCGGAGTCGAGGCCGACCGTGATCGGCAGCGCCGCGGATCCACCCGCGCCTCCCGCAGCCGGCACCGTCCCCGCCGGCGGATCCAGCGTCAGCCAGGGGATGTCGGCGGGACAGAATCCCTGCTCGCCGGAGACGACCTTGTAGATGAGCTGCGGCGACTGGTCCACGATCCACAGGTTGCCGTCGCAGTCCGCCTCCATGCCGCTGCCGTTGATGAGCGGGTGCGCGCCGCTGTCGTCGGTGACCGGGAAGGCGCCGACCGGAGCGTAGTCGTGCGCCGTGTCGAACACGAAGACGTCGTGTCCGAGGTACGGGAGGTCGGTGACCACGAAGAGGTGCGACGTCGTCGCGTTGAAGGCGAGGCCCGCGATATTGAGACCGACGAACTTGGAGTCGAGGACCGTCCCGTTCGCGTCGAAGTGCTTGAGGACGCCGTCGTTCCAGGAGCCGATGTAGTAGGTGTCCGTGGCCGCATCGTAGGCGAGCCCTCGCTCCGAGGTGCCCGTCACCGGGCAGATCGTGCGGCCCGTCAGCGTCCGGGTCGCGGGGTCCGCCTCGAAGATGCACGAGCTGCCCATCGGGACCGCGTCCACCTGCCAGATCGTGTGCGTGCGGGGGTTGTAGGCGCCGTCGGCCGCGAAGACGCTGATCGCGGGATGCTCGTCGATCGAGTCGCCGGTCTTCGTGCCGTCGGGAAGGAAGCGGTAGATCCGGTCGTCGCCTCCGCTCTGGAGCATGTTCGTCAGCCAATAGTCATTGGCCTCGCTGTCCCACGCGATTCCCCACGCATAAGTGAGGCTCGACGGGTACGTCGCGAGGATCCGGCCCGCGGGCAGCGTCGGCATGTCGGCGGCGGGGCCGTCGGGCAGGGGCGGAAGGCCCGCCGCGCTCGTCTCGCCGAACAGCCTCGCGCCCGAGCCGTGGTTCTGCGGCACCAGGCGCGACAACGCCCGGGTCCGCGCCGCCGTGGAGGCGAAACCCGGTGTCGACGCGTCCGCCAACGGGGCGTCGATCTCCGAGATCTCGAAGCCGGCCGCGCGCGAGCCCGCGTTCGACAGCGTCAGCGTCTGCTGCACGACCTGGCCCGGAGGCACCTTCGCGGCGAAGGGAGTCGGAGACGCGGTGAGACGGCCGGCGCCGAGCTCGAAGTCGAGACGCACCGCGGCGCCCGGAATCACGGTGACGCCGAGGTCCTCCGCGCCGTAGTGCTTCATCGAGGCCTCGAGCGTCCGCGAACCGCTGCCTCCGAAGACGACGTAGAAGCCGTCTCCCACGTTGGGATCGTCCGGCGTCGCGATCGTGCGCGCGAGCGCGTCGTTCGGGAGGGCCGTGACGGCGGCTCCCACGACGCCGCCGCCCGTGTTGGCGTCATGGACTTCTCCGACGACGAGCCCGCCCGGAACCGCGTGGCACGAGGCCCCGGGGTCGCCGATGAGGACGTCGTCGATCTGCCACCACCAGCCGAAGAAGGCCGTGTAGTGGAACCGCGCCTGCACCGCGGGCTGACCCGCGGCGAGATTCGAGATGTCGACGCTCTGCAGACCGGGCCCGCGCTCGTCGACTCCCGCCCGACGCCAGACGTTCGTCCAGGTCCCTCCCGCGTCGTTCGAGACGTCCACGTCGGCGATCGAGCCGAGATCGCGGTAGTCGCTGTGCCACTCGATGCGCGGGCTCGTCGCGCCCGCGAGATTGATCACCGGCGTCCGCAGCTGGGCATCGGCCAGGATGTGCTCGCAGGAAGTCTGGATCAGACCGAAGGAGCCCGCACCGCCGGTCAGGTTGCCGTCCCACTCGCCGCACGGGTCGCTCCCGGCGGATACCTCCCAGTCGGCGCCTTCGGTGGACCGCGTCGTCCACCCCGGCGGCATGACGCCCGAAGCGAAAGTCTGCGTCAGCGCACCGCTGTACCCCGGCGCGGCGCACGCCTGGAGGTCGGCCGTCAGCCCGAAATTCTGTAGGACGCTGCCGCCGCCGCCGGCGGGCGCCGCGGCGAGCGGAACGTCCCGGAGGAGAGTCGTGTATCCGGTCGAGACCGCGGCGACCTGGAAGTGGTACACGGCCGCGCCGACGAGCGAGATCTGGTAGTAGCCGGTCACGGGGTCCGTGAACAGCGTCGCTCCGGGGAACCCACCCTCCGCGGTGATGTCGATGCGGGCGTAGAGCGGCCAGCCCCCGCCGCTCGCGTCGCTCACGACCCCGACGACGAGGTGCGCGGCGGCGGCCTGCAGCGGGAAGTCCTGAACCGTGTCGCCGCCATCCGTGACGGCGACTCCGGACGCGGCGCCGCCCACGTGGCCGAACTTCGATGCGGTCATGTCGTACGTGCCCACGGGCAGGCGCAGCGAGTAGTGCCCCCCCGCGTCCGTCATGGTCGACGAATCGCCAGCCGTCACCGTGGCGCCCGCGATCGGACCGCTCGCGTCCGACACGGTTCCCTCGATGACCCCGGTCGGACCCGTCGTGCAGCTCGGAAACCGGAACGAGGCGACGCGCGTGTGCCAGTCGAAGCCTCCCGTGGAGGCGTAGTACTCGCCGGTGAACCAGAACGTGCAGTCGTCGGTCGGATCGACCGACATCGAGCTGTAGTCGCCCCACCGGCCGTTCGAGTCGGTCTGGCTTCCCGCGCCCGCCAGGAAGATTTCCTCGGAGGCCAGGGTGCCCGCCGGGTCGCCGACGAGACGGCCCGCGACGGCGAGCGATGGGTGAATGTCCGCGCCCGACTCGTTGTAGGCGAGGGCGATGTTGCCGACCGCGTCCATCGCGATCGAGCCCATGAAACGGTGCTCCGCGTCGGGCGCGTAGGTCCCCTCCTGGTGCAGGACCGGCGTCCCGGCGGGGTCGCGCAGCTCGCACCAGCGGATCGCGGCCTGCGATCCCGGAGCGGCCGCGTTGACCGTGAAGTTCGTGACGAGAGACTCGTGATCGGCGAACCGGCGGTAGCCGAGCCGGTACATCACGCGCCCGCCGAGGACCTCGAGAAGCTCCGGCGAGTCGAGCTGCGGCACGCAGGCCTCGCGAGGATTGCCGCAGACCGGCGCGTCGAAGGGAGATATCGGGATGTCGAAGGGGCCGTCGAGCGAGCTCACGTCGGGATTCGCGAAGTCCGCGTGGAATCTCCACTCGGACAGTCGCGGCGGATCGGTGTCGAACGTGACCAGGAAGTTCGGCGAGCCCGCGGGTGGGAGCGCCGTGCCCTCCAGGTCCGACGGGAGCACGCCTCCCTCCTGCGGAATCTGGAACCGGATCATCGTCGCGGGCTCGCCGGCGAGCATTGCCGTGCGGTCGAACGCCACGGCGCCCGCGCCGACGGCTTCGAAGTCCGGAGACTGAAACTCGTTCGCCGTCATGTAGTACGCGTCCGGCCACACGGCGAACTTGGGATAGTCGTTCAGGATCGTGTCGTCGTAGATGAAGTCGTACTGGTAGTACTCGCCCGTGGGATCCGGCGACGCGGAAACCGCGATGCACTGGTGGAAGGGCCCGTCGGGATAGTTGGGAAAGGCGAACTGCGAGACCATCCACCGATCGGCGAGCTGGTCGTACTGGACGATCGGGTCTCCGTCGTTCTGCGTCTCGCACGCGGTGTCGAGGCCGGCCCAGAACGCGTTGCCCGGAAGCGGCCCGAGCACGGGCGCGCCGGTCCGGTCGTAGATCGTGAAGAAGAGGTTGAGGAACTGCACGTAGTGGTTCGGCCCCACGTCGCCGTTGGTGTCCGGCGGGACGATGCGCCCGCTGAAGGAGTCGTTGTCCGCGTCGGATCCGCCCTCGAACTGGGTGATGCTCTGCAGGCTCCGCGCGCCGGCCTGCCGCTGGACGACCGGATCTCCGCCGCTCGCGCGGCCGAGCTTGCCGGGGATCTCGTCGTTCTCGATCTCCCGATTCAGGGCCGGTCCGCTCGGGCCGGAGAACCCGTACTCGCGCAGCGGAGCCGACTTGCGATTGCGAGCCGACCGCGTGACGGTGGGACGCCGGACCGGCACGGCGCTCGCCGAGAGGGATCCGGGGGCGCCGGCGAGGAGAAGGGCCGAGGCCGAGACGAGGCAGGCGAACAGATCCCGACTCGAGGACCGATTCATGGTGCCTCCGAATATGTAAGTGAATCCGGACGACACCAGAAAACATCCGGTCTCGAATCGGTCAACGGAAAGGGGCCGAAGGCCGGCATTCCGAGGACGAGGCCCACGAATCCGAGCGCATAGTCGCGGGCAGCTCGGCCGCTCGCATGGTTCCGTGCGGCTCGCTCTCCTCGCCGGCCGGTCGGCCGGGCTCAGGTGTTTTTCGGAGGCCGCCCGGCGAGCCGGCCGCGATCCGCGAGGGTCACCAGCGGCTCCGGTGCGTTCCCTCCGGATGGTGCGAAGGCTTCCGCGCCCCTTTCCCGACCTCGCCGTTCCGGACGACGGGTCATGCCGCGTCTCGGCAAGAGGTCGGGAGGAAGCAACGCCCGGTCCGCCGGATTCCGCCGCCGCGTCTCGACGGCGGCCGCTGTTATAGACTCCCGGTCAGAAACCGGTTCCCCAAGTCCGGCGGTTCCTGGAAGCCTCGGTGAACGCCGCACCGGCTCACACGCATCCGTGAGTATGAGGAAGTTCTTTTGCCATCCCGCGAAACCCTGGAGGCAGAGGCGCCCGCCGGGCGCCTTCAACCGCAACGCCCCGGTCAAAGAGAGGGAATCATGAAGAAGGCCGTCCTGCTCGTCGCTCTCGCGTCGGTTCTCGTCGCCGCCGGCTGCGCCAGCCAATCCGAGGTTCTCGCCAAGCAGCAGCCCACCGCCGTCACCACGGCCGTGAAGCGCGCGGCGTTCGACTTCAACTGCCCGGACGCCAAGGGCGAGGTCATCTCGAGCGACTACATCCAGCCCGCGGTATCCGGCGGAAGGTGGATGGCGGTCCAGGGCGTCACGCGCCTCGAGTACACGGTCGGCGTCGAAGGCTGTGGACAGAAAGAGGTCTACGTCGTGATGTGCCAGGAGGGCTCCTCGAGCTGCTTCGCGTCCCTGACGCGCGAGACGTCGGGCAAGTAGCCGGCGGCGGCGTACGACGCGGCGCCACTCGACTTCGGACACAAGTGGAAGATGCGGCATGCGCTCGTAGTGCCGCTGCCCGTCTCCAGGACATGACGACCAGATGGGAGCTCGAATGAAACGACGTTCATCTCGGTGGGTTCTTCGCCTTCTCGTCGCCGCGTCGGCAGTCGCTTTCACCGGAGGGGTGGCGAGCGCCCAGCAGCTGATCATCAAGGGAGAGTTCGGGAACAAGGGCGGCGTCATGCCGCCGCCCGGCCTCTATGCCGGAATGTTCGGCGCCTTCTCCTGGGCCGACGAGCTCGTCGGACCGAACAAGAACGCCGTCGACGGGCCGAACCTGAACCAGTATGCGTTCGGCCCCCTGGTCCAGTACGTCTCGAAGTTCAAGCTCTTCGGCGCGAACTACGGCGCCCTCGCCGCGATGCCCTTCGCCAACATCGCGATCGACTTCCCGCGACTCGACGTCGACGACTCGACGGGCATCGCGCCGTCACAGCTGTGGGTCGTTCCGGTCATGCTCGGCTGGCACATCGACAAGCCGCTGTTCCTCGCCCCGGGCGGCGCCGACATCATCGCCCACTACGCCTTCTACGCGCCGACGGGCCGCTACACGGCAGGGGCTCTGAACAACACCGCTCTCGGCATGTGGACGAACGAGCTCTCGCTCCGCGTCACGAGCTACTTCAGCAAGGATCGCAAGTGGCACGGCTCCGGGTCGCTCTTCTACGACTTCAACGGCAAGAAGGAAGGGCTCGACTGGACGACCGGCAACCCGTTCACCTACATGTGGGGGCTCGGCCGCGACTTCGGCGAGAAGGACAGCCTGCTCAGCGGCTGGTTCGGCGTCGCCGGCTACTCGCAGTGGCAGGTCACCTCCACGACCGGAGTGGACGCGCCGCTCATCGCCCGCGCGAACAAGACCCAGGTAAACGGCGTCGGCCCCGAGCTCACGGCCCTCCAGGGCGCGCTGACGGTCCGGTACTTCTGGCAGTACGGCGGCAAGTTCACGACACGCGGACAGGGCCTCTACGTGCAGTTCGCGATGCCTCTGCCGTTCTGAGGGGAAGAAGAACGTCGCCCAACACCGCCGGTGCGATCGGATGCAGCCCGGCAGCTGACGTGTTCTGTGATCGAGTACCGGTGGAGCTGACCGGGATTCAACAAACGAACCTGACCTTCCGCCCGGTGCGACACTGCGGATAGATTCGAGTCCTGGACGGATCAGCACTCATCTCATGCGAGGGGTCGCGTCAGCCGTCGAACTCCAGAGCGCGGTGGGCAATGCCGCGGAGCATGCCGGCGAAGATGAAACGGTGAAGAGGGTAGAGGGCGTACCAGTAGGCCAGCCCGACGAGCCCGGAGGCGTCGAAGATCGCGGTCTGCCGTATCTCCGTGCCGCCCGCGACTGGCGTGGTTTCAAACTGTAGCCAGGCCCGGCCCGGAACCTTCATCTCGGCGCGCA
>Ga0157374_10002214_pt1 | contig 16391 bp, 15 predicted proteins | sample M25metaG_FD_115308 | JGI IMG/M metagenome (GOLD analysis project Ga0157374, IMG submission 115308) | Miscanthus rhizosphere microbial communities from Kellogg Biological Station, Michigan, USA - M2-5 metaG | ecosystem: Host-associated > Plants > Roots > Rhizosphere > Soil | place: USA: Michigan...
CCGAATCGATTTTGCTCATTTCGTCAAAAAGCTGGTGGATGAGCATTATCCGACCGCCAAAACCATTGTATTGGTCATGGATAATTTGAACACCCATGACAAAACCTCCCTGTATGAGGCTTTTGAACCGGCAGAAGCCAAACGGCTGGCTGATAAATTGGAAATTCATTACACCCCAAAACACGGCAGTTGGTTGAATATGGCCGAAATTGAATTCAGTCACCTCAGTCGGCAGTGTCTGGACAGACGGATTGAGTCCAAAGAAATTCTCCAACAGGAAATCACCGCGTGGATGGCTGAGCGAAATCAGCAGAAAGCCAGTATGCAATGGCGATTTACCGTCGAGGATGCCCGCATTAAACTCAAACGACTTTACCCGTTAGTTTAAGCTTGGCCTTGTACTAGTTGTTTGGAAAACACCTCAATCACGGGCTCGTACTGGTGAAATAAGCGGCATAGCCGAGTATAATCCGGCAGTTTTGGAAATAATGTGGTTGTTCTGAGCCAGACCAGAAAACGACGATACGCTTTACCACTCATTCGTTTGAGCAGAGCCAACGTCACAACCTCACTGGGATGGAGTTTGGCATTGAAATGCTGCTCTAATTCTCCAGTACACTCGTCGATTAAACAAAAAAGCAGTATTATAAATCCGTGGATGTCAAAAGTGTCCATGATGAAAGCCCTCCAAACCATTGTTTCACAATGATTAGAGGGCTTTTGTCTTTGGAAGAAAATTGATCTGTAGAGCTATCTTTCATCCGCAACAGAGGTTATTACACCAAATAAAAAGCCCTTAATTGACTCAAGGGCTACATATAAGGTTATATCCACTTTACTTATTGGTTGGGAAATAGGTTTCAGATATTTATCGTAGCAAAAAAAGAAAGCTCCTTATATAGGAGCCTGTAGTAATGTTTGTTTTCTTGGAGTGGGATTTATAGCGTATTGTAGGCATTCTTACCAGATCAAACTCGTTGCCCCTAGTTGTTGAACCGCTCGTCGAGCTGCTCGTGATGCAGCAGAATCTTCTCGGTGTTTTTTACTAGACGATTTTTTACGCCCATTTTTAGATGATTTAGGAATTTCCCAACTATCATCACTATCGAGATCCAAGCTACTGCTACTATCTTCTACGTATTTACTAGTACTAGTGGTTTTCTTTCGACTTGTCTTAGAGGGCTTAAAAATTTTCGCATCATCTTCGCTATCACTAATATTAAAATCTATACTGCTACTATCGTCTTGGTATTTGCTAGTGGTAGCTTTTTTAGCACTCTTTTTAGACGTTGTAAGAAGTTTCAAACTATCGTCACTATCATTACCAAGGCCAAAACTATCACTGTCATCTAAATACTTACTGCTACTTGCTTTCTTACGGCTGGTTTTAGAACCTTTAGAAGGTTTCACAAGATCATCACTATCACTAATATTAAGGTCAAGGTCAAGACTACTGCTATCTTCTAAATACTTACTACCAGAATCTTTTTTGCGACTTTTTTTAGATGTTGTAAGTAGTTTCAAACTATCATCACTGTCAGTATCAATATACTTACTGCTACTCGCTTTTTTAAGACTTGCTCTATAATCCTTCTCAATTTTTTCAATAAGCCTGTTTAATGACTCTACTTTTTTTGAATCTTTACGATATTCAGCTCTTCGTCTTTCTGTCTTTAGATTTTCAATTTGTGCTTTGTAACGCTCAGAAGGACTAACTTGAGTACTAGCTCCACTAGCACTACTATTACTCACAAGATATTTATTGCTACTACTTGATGCTTTTTTATGACTTGATGTAGAGATTTTAGGGGCTGGTGATGTTTTCGATATTCTATCGGTAATACTATTTCTTATCTCTGTAGCTGATACTCCTGCTGTTGCTCCCCAAGCTAGAATAACAGATGGATCAATATCTATTCCGTTTGCCTTCCTAAAATGTGCATCAATTACTTTTTTAATATAGTCAGTTCTAGTAAGGCCCTCGGAACTGATTCGACCATCAAAATGATTAGGTCCAGCCAATACCATAAGTCCTGCTGCTGTAAGATCTTCGCCATAATTTAGGAGAGCAGTTAATGTTTCACCTGAAAGTTTTCCATTTTTTCTAAACTCACGAATTACATCTTTAGCCAACTTATGCGGTACTCTTGGATTTGCCAGAGTTTTACCAACACTAACAAAATCATCTGCACTTCCTGCAGCAGCAAAGAAGCGATTCATAAAATCTTCCCGACCTGGTATATCTTTAAGCGAACCATGACCATTAAATACGCTATGCATTTCATCAAGCGTTCCCGAGGCAGAGACATAAGAGGTTGGCGCTTCATGGTGATCATAATAATCTGTTCGTGTCTTCTGTAATGTATTATAGTGATCATTCTGAGCATCAGTAAATAGATCAACTTCTCCTGTCGCTTCACCCAAATTAATGGCCGCCATCAACATCTTAACCGATGTTGGTAATCCAGGGGTTTGTCCTTTAGCAATTTGACTTTCAAAATATTTCATGAACAGACGACCCATTGCTTGGTGTACAGCATAAGCCGAAGCGCCTGTAGCAATTTCTCCTAATATAGGAGTCAATGCGTTTAGCCCTTTTTCAATAGCTAAATCCATCATTCCATCTGCAAGTCTTGTGCTTGCTATCTTAGACACTATTACCCCTAGTGAAGCAGGACTAACATTTTCAACTCCATAAACACCATAAGCTATTCTGGTAATTGTACCAGCAGTAATTGCAGTTAAGACAGCATCATCTGCAAACATAAATTTTGTTAAGGCTCCTGCTAATCCAGCCGCTAATATAGAATCTTTATTAATAATATTTTCACATCTCTTTTTACGTTCATTTTTATCGGTATTTCTCCAATCACCTTTCTTAGTAAATAACATCACAGTCTTTGAAAATAGATTGGTTATGCCACTAAATTTAAGTTGATTAGTTTGTGGGCTATTTATCGGATATACAGCATTATGCAATTCAGAAGGCTGATTAGTGTGTTGAACATCTTTTACGAGACTTTTCATCATTATTATCTGAAGTTGAAGTTCTTCTCTCTTTTTAGGGTCAGTAGTCTTTTTCAGCGTTTTCTCCGCTTCTAATGCAATATGCCTATATGTATTCGCCAATAATGAAGGTGAACTAAATAACTCTTTGGAGCTAATCTTTTTTTCTGACAAAAACTGTCGCAGTATTTTTACTTGAGGAGTAGCTTTCTTACTTTCATCTAATACCGCCTCAAAAACAGATGGATCTTCTAATACCTTCAGTAGTGTTTTACGCTGACTCCCAAATGTGTCTGATATTCTAACTGTTCCAGTTAAATCTACTCTTGGGTTCGTAATATTTCTTGCTTTAAAAACGTGACCAACTTGCGACAGCGGAATTCCAATAGTTCCCATATTTAACTCCAAATATTACAAAAACTGTTACATGGGTAACATAATGGAGAATTATTAGCAAGCACAATATCCTATGAAAAAGGGCTATAGATAGAGTTAGCTATCTACTTTCAGCCCAAAGAACTTCTTTGCCTTTGCTATTTTTTGTTTTCTATTATAGTGTTCCAGCTCGTTTGTATAGCGGATATCTGCTTGGATTTGCTCAGGAGTCATTGGCTTTAATCCAGGAGGTTTCTCAAGTTGTGGATCAACTTTGTCAAGAAATTTCATGACTATCACATACCCACCAATAAAAGTTGCGATTCCTGCAAGTGCCACAGGTAAGAATACGTGTGTGGCTACTGTCAAAGCCCCTAGACCGGCTGTAGCACCACCAATAAATAAAGCTGATTTTAATTTTCCTGGTCTCTTTTTTTCACAAAGTTCTCCATACTCACGATAAGGCTTCAAGAACTCAGGCATTTTAGGCGGTTCGTTGCCTTTAAAAGTCGTTTGCATTGAAGAAGTAAACCTTGCTTTAGGCTGATCATTACTTCTGTGTATAGATACAGGTCTGTAATTTATATACATCGGATTAACCTTAGATTTGAGGCTTTAAGCTTATAAAGCATTAAAATACTAAAACACTTAAAGTTCCACTAGACTTCTATTACTGTAAAACAAAACAATGGATTTTCGTGCCACTATATAAATTCTCAATACTCTTCCACAAGCATTATCATCATAACCCTTCTTGTCAGCTTTTCATCAACTCGGATCATTTGATCTAAACGGCATATCCAAGAGCTTAGGGGCATTGCGAAAAGCTTTGGCATACTTTCCTCCCCATGCTTTCATGGCACTGACCAGCCAAAAGCTACCCAACCTGGCTAGTCGCTGAAAAACCACAGTCAGATTTTCCTGAACCCAATTGAATCTGGAATATTCCAAAAACCACCGTAAACAGCGATTTTAGATTGAATTCCAGCCAGCGGTGGCAACTGTTCAACGTCTCAACACAGGCTACAAGACCATGAGTGAGCGTAGAATTTTACTCAAGCTCAAATGCCCTGCTGGGCCTGAACGGTGCTCCTTGCCTGCAAAATAAAAGCCACTCTAACCGAAGTGGCGGGATAGATTATAAGCACGATGGGAAGACTTCAATTCCTTTGGTGGATCGTTATTTTTGAACTGACGAACTGCATAGGCGCTTTAATGACTCTACCCTCCAGAACACCAGCCAAGAATAATAGCTTGCTTTTCAGTCTGGACTTATGCCTTAAAGCCTCAAAGTTAGGCAGCTTATGGAGTAGAAATAAGAATCTTTTCCGAGAGTTCCCAGAGATTCATATTTTGCCTTATGAGTCATCTTTGGAGGATCATAGCATTATGGCAATTCCTGGTTCTCATTTGTTCGGTTGAATTCTGAGTGGAAAAATTCAATCTATTTGAAACAAGCATTGGATGGGAAATTTCTCGAATAGGACCCTATAAAGGGATGCTTTCTAATGTTTAATCCACTTGAAAAACAGCTCGACTTGCCACCGTACTCCATAAAGTTGGGCAATGGTTACAGCACAGCCTTCTGAGGCAATCTAGCGAGTTAGAAGTATCCCAAGTATCAAGGCCCAAATAGGCTGGTTTGCGCGGAACAGATCTCTTGAATTTCTGCCAAATGACTCTGAAGCTGAGTTATGGCGCTTTCAATATGCTGAGTGGTTGAATTTGTTTCACGTTCTGCCGTTTGGATAATGGCCTCAACAAGTAGTGTGAGGATTTCGGGTGGCTTAATTTTTTCATTCCGAAAATCCTTGAGCAATTGTGCCAATCGTTCACGACGTAATGCTAATTTATCGATCTTGACCATACCAAAAAACCTATCGTTAAAATTGAGTCGGTTTGAACTGGGGCTTAATCTGAAACTCCCTTTTCAAGTCATTGACTATAGAGTTCCAGGTTAATGACAAACTCCGATCCATACTGAGAGATACTTCTTCAAGGAGGAGCATAAGGCTATTTCTAGCCAATTGACGGACAAAAGGAGTAATCGGTATGGGCTTTTCATTGGATAAGCGGTTGAGTTCAATGGTTGCCCGTGTTAAGAAATCCTTTTGTTCGGGCTGTGTCCAAAGAGAAAGGAGTTCGGTCAACGCTTCAATCAGATAGGATTTGCACCCAGAATGCACGATCTGGTCTGCTAACTCTTCAACGGTTGAATTGGCTAGCCGTAGCCATTTTGAAGACTGAAAGCCCCCTTTTTTCCGTGATAATGCCTGCTCGATCATTGAGAAGGTTTGTTCCAGAAAATCTTCAAAAACCGGTTGAAGGCTAGAGTACTGCTCTACGCTCCACATATCGGCAATATCAGGAATGGCAAATAAGTCTGCAGTGTATTCAGCCCAATCCGGTGCATCTTTTAGCCTTTCAGATAACGTCTCCAGTACGATACTGGCCTGAGGGTCGATATCTTCTAATAGGACTTGGTAGACACTAAACTCAATCGGCACAGGGTGTTTCTGTTCCATATTGATCTTTATGGCCTGTTCAAAGCGTAGGCGGCAGTATTCCCCACTGACTGGAATGAGCTGCACGGGTTCTTCCTGATTATCTTGCATTTCTCTGAGTTCGGTTTCGCTCAAGCGTTCTTCGCCGTCCACTTCCAGAATCCCTTTATGGGAATTAAGCAAGAAAGAGGCAGATAGATACGTTTGATCTGGAAACTGCCGAGTAATCAAAAAGACCTGCGCCCCATCCAACAGCTGCGGTATGGTGGCATAGCACTGCTTTAGCTTGGTTTCCAGGATGAGTGGATGACGGCCTACATTGTCCAACTGAATGGTGCTTTTTATTTCCTGATGCCTTTTTTGGTAGGCCCTTTCCTGGGCCAGACGGGCCTTCTTGTAATCATCCTTAAGCTGGGGAGGAAGCGTGCTTTGGGCATAGGTGAATAATCCGGCCAAGCCTAAATCGGAACAATATCGACTTAAGAGCTTCAATAGGAATTTTTGATGGTCTACCGTTGGAAAAGTCATTAAGAGTGGGAGTAGAAGGCGTTCTGGTATTTCCGGATAGAAATACGGTTCTATTTCGGCGATGAGTTCCCGTTGCTGCGCCTCAGGTGAGTCTTGCAAGAGGGTCAAGAAGGACACTTGTTCACTCAAGGCGTTCCGGGTCGCTTGAAATCCTGAATTGAACATCTGATAGCTTTGTTCGATACAGCTTTCGATATTTTGGAAAGAAACGCTTTGTCCGAGTAACGTGACATCATCCCCCATATGCTCCAAAAGATTCAATATGAGAATTTTATTAAAATCCGGCGTTTGAGCATCGTGCAAGAGTTCAACCAATGAGGGTTTGGCTTGCACCAAGATGCCATACTCACGGATTAAGCTAATCAGGAGGGTAAGCTTTTGTTTATCGGGTTGTGTCTGCTCCAATGCGACTCTTTTGAATTCAGCAAGGAGAACACTGGATAAAGTTTCAGGTGGGAGTTGAGGCAACTGTTCAGCCAAGCGAGCCGCTTCCAGATCGGATTCTCGATCCACAGCGGCATTTTGAGCCGCATTCATGAGGCTAATGATGAGATTACGAACTTGGAGATGACTTTCATCCATTGGAGTATGACGAGGCATAATGATGGGTTTCTTTAGGTTTGGGGCTGTGCATCATCCAGAAGCAGGTTCAAAATGAGATGTGCTCCGAGATGATTAAAAGAGTGGAACTATTGTAACGGAAAGAAAAGCGGTGACAAGGATACGGTTGGTGCTGCAAAATGATTGCCTAAGCCGTTTTCAGTGCTTTTGGATTGAAATCCTGGGGATATTTCCTCGTTCAATACCTCCTGTTTTGATAGGATCGTTTTGCAGAACTGTAACCAACGGACTATGGGCGTGGATTTTCGTTCCGTTAAATTAAAAGCCAAACAACGGCTGAAACGACTCAGAGAGTTTCAGATGCTGTTTTCTTGGGGCGTGGCGTTCTTTTTGGGAATGGCGGTTGGGCTACCCGCCACTCACATACTTAAACCTATCACCGCTATCCTGGCACTCACCTTTCTATGGCTGGCGTATCGCTTTGGAAGTTATATAGGTCAGTTAAAGTGTACCTTACATGACTTAAAATACAGTCAGCAAAGGACGCTCTTGAAATCCGATCTCAAACAATTACGCCAATTGGTCCATTCAGGGCTCATTCACATCCTATGGAGATAAGCCCATACAGGTTGTTATAGAGCAAAACTCTGGAATTAAGCCCGTGTGACTGCATACCGCCGGGTCATTGATGTTAAGCTCCGGCAGGGATTTGGAGTGCCACCAACGGCATCTCCTTGCTTCTGGCCAACATGCCAAGTTGCCTCGGCTCTTTTGAGGTTCAGCCTATATGAGGGCCATTAAAAGGAGATGGCATCTAGCATCCCCTTACTTTTAAATACCGCATAATACAGGGTGGAAGTCCCATTCTGGCGATAGGTGGCAATATATTCCAACTGGTTGTCCAGATAGTCCATTAAAAACAGAGGGATCAAGGGAATCCGGTTTTTATTCAACGGTTTTTTCAGCGGATGCTGGTAGACCTTAATCCATTTCTGCCGGGCTTGATAGGCATATTCCGTGGCATCCGGAGCATTTTTGAATACTTGAGTGCCTACCAGATAAATCCGGCTGGCCATATCAGTACCCAGTTTGGTTCTTTTCATAGGCAAACAGCATCTATCCATATTGAGACTATGTCTATTATCCAGATATCAGTCGTGTCCGTTCAAGAACGTTTTTCGTCCGCTAGGTTCACTCCGAATTGACATTTCAGCACCTTCATTGAATAGCACTAGCAGACGCAATCCTGTCTGACGTTCACCAGAGGTAGGGAAGACCAAGATGAGTGATTCTATTCGTTCGACTTTATCCAACTTTATCCAAGAGTAACAAAAGGGAACTTCAGAAACTGAACACCTTTAGAAAGCCACACGCCATAGAAAAAGCCTCGCCTTCTAATAAATTCTCCAATGAACGACGAAACAACGTCGTGATTTTCAGTGTTATTTGGCTAAGTGGATCACGCACAACGTTATATATTATTTAACGGAGTGCGTGATCCACCTCTTGTTGTTTCCCAAAATAGAGGACAAATCATTAAGAAATGTTAACTTGGCAAATTTTTACTCAAACCACAGAGACGCTTAAAGAGCGAAGGGCAAAATCGTCTGGGGCTTTTTTTGAGAGCAGAGGATAAACAACACACAGACATGATATTGGGGATTCTCTATGCAAGTCATGCACTTATATTGCACTTACAAACTAAAAAGGGCTTCCAGTTAAAACCTGGAAACCCTTGCTAAATCTTGGTGGGCGATACGTGATTCGAACACGTGGCCCCTTCCGTGTGAAGGAAGTGCTCTACCACTGAGCCAATCGCCCATTGCAAGGCACAGTATAGAGGAAGGACAGAGTTAACGCAAGGGATATACTTCGATGACCGCCGCCACTCCCACTAAAAATGAGTGAAAGAAGGTCACCAAGCGTTATACACCCCTTTTCCCTTGCTTAACAACAGCCGAACCCTGGTCTGTCCCGATAATCCGAGCAGGATCCGGCTGATTGATTACGATGCGTTAAAACTTTTTAGGTACATGAATGGACATGACTTCAAGCTTATTGGCCATATGCTGCTTGGCCAGCGCCTTCTTAAAGTCTTCCACGGTACCGGTCAGGATTTTCGGAAAAGTGCCGTAATGCATGGGAATAACCTTGCCCGGCTTGACCAATGCAACCGCTTCCGCCGCCCCTCCGGGACTCATGGTAAAGTGATCGCCGATGCAAGTCAGCATGAGATCGATGGGACGATATTGGGGAATCAGGGCCATATCCCCAAAGAGGTCGGTATCCCCAGTATGATAGATAGTCGGCCCGTTTTTGATGGCGATCAAGAAGCCACCGGGATTCCCGCCGTAAAAGGTATTGTCGGAATGCGCATCCTTGACGGAGGAGCTGTGAACCGCCGGAATAAACGTGATGGACACTTCATTGTCGAAAAAGCGCACCGTCCCGCCAAAGTTTCCCAGGCTGTCGTATCCCATCTGATCCTTCGGATAGTTGCCCGAGGCAGCCAGCGCATTGCCGAGATCGAACGTGGTTACCAGACGAGCCTTGGTTTTTTGAGCCAATGCATTGGCATCACCCACATGATCGAAATGTCCATGACTAATCAGGATAAGATCCGCCTTCTGCGTGTTCTCCAGATCGGCCTGTCCGTGGGGATTGACAGGGTTGGTCAGCCAGGGATCGATAAAGAGTACATGGCCTTCCGGAGTCACAATTTTAAAAGCGGATTGTCCGAACCAGGTCAATTCCGTTTTTTGAGCGGCCCAAGCGCCACCTGTCAGGCATAATAACGCCATTGCCAGAATCATTGCCAAACGTTTCAACGGTCCCCTTGCCTCCTTGCTCAATGCTGATCTTTCAGCGCTATACTAGCATAAGGCTCCCCACAAAGCCATGACACCTGCCGGTTCCAGTCATTTAGTCCTCCGGCGGCACATTGAGCGGACCCACATTTTGCAAAGCCGTCGCGATTTCCGGCAGGACTCCGATTCTGACATAGATCGGTCGGACCTGTTCCCGAATCTTGGGCAGTGACCTCAAAAATAGTATGGCGCCCAGAACGCAAACCATGCCCGAGCAGAACAAGGTTTCCGGCGTACCAATCCGGCTGGCCAGCCACCCGCTGAACAGACTGCCAAAAGGCAACATGCCGAACACGGCCATCGTATACAGGCTCATGACTCGGCCCCGCTTATCTTCATCCACAATGGTTTGCAAAATCGTATTGCAGGCGGCCATGTTCAGCATCATGCCCAAACCCGTCACGAATAAGAACACCAGGGAAAGCCAAAGCTGCGTGCACCAGGCAAAGGCCATCAAACCCAGCCCGAATACGGCGGAGGATATGGCAATCACGTTCCCCAAACCTAACACTGAATGCTTGGAGGCCAGATAGAATACGCCCGCCAATGCCCCTAAGCCGGTAGCCGCAGTCAGATACCCCAGAGTCATGGCGTTACCGTGGAGCTGATGGCTGGTCACGATCGGCAAAAGCACCATATAGGGCGCACCCATCAGACTCACCAGAGCCAATAAAAGCAAAATACTGCGGATAGGGGAAAACGCCAGGGCGTATTGAAGCCCTTCAGCCATTTCCTGCCACAGGGATTGCCGCTTCTTGCTTTCTTTTTCAGAAACTTTAAGTTGCATAAAAAGTAAAGAGCCAATCACGGCCACATAACTGAGCGCGTCAATGCCAAAGCACCAGCCAATCCCGACAAAGGCGATGAGCAAACCGGCTACGGACGGGCCAACCAGCTTGGCCATATTCACCATAGACGAATTCAAGGCGATGGCGTTGGGCAGATCCTGCCGGTCTTCAATCATGTCCACTACGAAGGCTTGTCGGGCCGGAGTATCAAAGGTGTTAATCATCCCCTGAAACAGGCTTAGCGCCAAGATATGCGGAATAGTGATCTGATTCGTTAGGGTCAGAAGCGCCAGCAAAAAAGACTGGATCATAGCCAGAATCTGGGTAATCACCAGCACATGGTGCCGGTTCCAACGATCCACCAGGACACCTGAAACCGGAGCAAACACAAAGGTTGGAATCTGTCCGATAAAACTGACCAACCCCAGTACCCAGGCGGAATGGCTCAAATTGAAGACCAGCCAACTGGTCGCGATGCGGGTCAGCCATGTTCCGATGAGCGAAATACTTTGCCCGCTGAAGAACAGCCGGTAGTTTCGGTTTCTTAACGCCCGAATCATGGAATGCTCACTCATCACCAGCCCCTTAACGACAGTGGAATATTGATTTTATGGTAAGCCATTGAAGGCTCATTCGTCACTCGGGCGATAGTGCAAAACCAAAACTGACATCTAAGTCCTAGGCTCTGACTTTTCGAAAAGACAATCCCTCAATACAAATAAAAAATACAATTTTATTTATCTTTTTATTAAATTGGATTCTTTTTATTTTTATGTTATTTAGACATTGTTCATCATTTTAAATTTAGATTAAGGATAAAAATTGGTATGACATCAACCTTTTTCGTTTGCCGCTTGGCTGTACCACCTGTCCAACCAGTACTGTAAAGTCAGGGCAGCAAACGCAAAACAAAAGCCAGGCTCATACACTCTCATTCGCTGGAAAGCCGGATTCCTTTGAGAAAGTTTCCCCAAAATCTATACATCATAGCCAATCAAGTCCACGTTTTTCCGGTGTTTTTGGTCCTTTTAAAGCTCAACCAACAGATGATAGGATATACGCATTGAGAGAGAAAATCGATCCAGAGAGAGGATGGGAATACGGAAGAGTCACTTTTTTTTGCATTGCCTACTAATCTTCACAATCCTAGAGAAAATCCTGATTTTTATATCGCCACTATGGATGATGCAGTAGAGGCGGATGAAACTAATAAACGTATTGAACAGCACCTTGACGATCCTCTTCAGAAAGGACTTGCACAAGGAAGATTGCGCCGGATTGCAGAAAGAACGCAAAATATGCAGCCAGACGATCCTAATGCCAGACATTAATTAGAATAAAACTAATCATTGGAAATCATTTTTGCTACCCTTACAGCCACGAATATACTGTAAGGGTAGCAAACTGTTATGATGGTTTAATACCCTTCAGCAAAGCACTTACTTCTGCGCTATATTCCTGGCACCATACCCCATTACATCCCAAGGATAAACCCTATGACTGGCTCCCCACTCAACTACGATAACAACATCCATGCGGCACAGCGGGTGTTCTGGGTAACGCTGGGTCTGAATATCCTGGTATCGGTGGCAAAGCTGGGCTGGGGCTACTATAGCAATACGTTAAGTTTAACGGCGGACGGTTTTCATTCGTTGCTGGATGCCGTGGCCAACATCGTCGGCATCGTGGGGCTTAACTTCTCCGGCAAGCCTGCCGATCATAACCATCCTTACGGCCACCGCAAGTTTGAGGCCGTGGCCTCAATGGTGATCTCCTTCTTTATCTTCCTGACCTGCTTTGAAATTGTCAGCGAAGGTTTTGCGCGAGTCTTCACACCTCAGCACACCCATCCGCACATCACATCCATCAGCTACCTCGTCATTGGGATTACCCTGCTGATTAACGTCTGGGTGACCTGGTACGAAAGAAAGCAAGCCAACCGGCTGGGTAATGACCTGCTGCTGGCTGACGCCCATCACACTCTGTCCGACTGCCTGGTTTCCGGTTCGGTGTTGATTTCCATGTTTCTGGTGCAATTAGGTTTTCTCTGGGCGGATACAGCCTTGGCGCTGGTGGTGGGCGTCATTATCCTCAAGGTTGGCTATGAACTGATCATGACCCATCTCAGCGCCCTGACGGATGAAGCCGTTTTGGATCCCAAGGACGTGAAAGCTTTGGTATTGGCAGTGCCCGGAGTATTGGACTGCCACAAGATCCGCAGCCGGGGCATGAAAAATCACGTCTTTATCGATCTCCATATCCAGGTTGATCCGGAGTTAACCATTAAAGAGGCGCACCGCATCTCCTACGCGGTGGAGTCCCACCTGGAAAAAGCCTATGACGGACGGGTTGGCGATGTTTTAGTTCATATAGAAGAATACGAAGAGCCACATCAAGCGGTTCATCATCATTAAAACACCCGGAAATTATTAAAGCCGCAGCCGCGTTGAAGAATCGCTTCCCAACGCGGCTGACGGCTTTTTGGATGGAATGGTTGAGTGGTTAGTAGGTGCTGGTGACTTTCAACAGGTTTTCAATCTCTTTTTCCAACTCCCGCCTAGGCTTATGCGTTTTAATCTGCAGCTTATCGAGAAGCTGCTCCTCTTTGCCCTCGGTATAAACCAGGTCGGTTTCAGTGAGTTGCGGATACTTCTCTTTGAGTTTGTTTCTGATTTGCGTCCAGTTTTCTTTCAACGGTAATTTACTAGCCATGAGTTTTTCCTCCCTCATCACTTCAGGTGTACTGCCGATTTGTTCTAAGGTTGTTTGCTATCCATCTTTGCCCAAAGCAAGCCATTTTCCAGCCGTGTAGCTGGTAAAAGCCCGATTCCGCAAAGATTGGGGCAATTATAACGTAGACCCAACTTGGTAAAATTGCCTGCCCGTCTATTCTCTTGAGTATCACAGGCTAGTTTATGCGAGGCTCATCATTAATTGGCCCAGAGACAAATCATCTCAACATTCTCCGCCACCCTGAGACCGACTTTTCCAAGCTCAAGCCCATGCAGCCTGGTGGCTATTGTCCGAATGACCACTCGCACCCTTCCCATAACGGGGGATTTCAAGCAACCGGTAAAAGATTACGATGAGTAGTATCGTTCTACCGTATCAGCCAATCATTTTAACCTGGACAATCGCTTGCCGATTAAGCCTGCAACCTCCGGAACGGCTTTAGGTTGTCGGAATCCGAGAATCAATTTATTACAAGGAGGATCACAATGAAAATTCTGCTCCCGATTGATGGTTCAGATTGTTCCAATGAAACATTAGCCTGGGCTACCGAAACCTTTGATAAAAGAGATACGGTTTATTATCTGCTGTTTGTCATTCCGGTTCAACCGGATCTGAGCGCCGTGGATTTCGATGTCGTGGAAGCAACCGCAATGCTACGCCACAGCAGGCTCCTAATGGAAAGTCAGGGCTGTTATGTCGAACGCGCCGAATATATTCTGGGCGATGTGGTAACCCAAATTTGCCAGTATGCCGATAGTATCGACGCGGACCAGATTGTTTTGGGCTCCCATGGACGAACAGGACTATCCAAACTAATTATGGGCAGCACCAGCATTAAGGTCCTGGAAAAATCCCATTGTCCTATTACCATTCACCGCAACGTCACACCTTCCTTTACACAGAAACCATAAGAACGATAAAAAGCGTTACCTCAACAATAGCCATACCCTACTTTTCCAGGCAAAAAGCACCAAGTGTGCCAGATAAGCAACCCCACCAAGACCGGAGAACTGCGCACCGCTAAGTGCAAGCAAGGCTCCAACTGCACATATTGAAATACAGGGTTCGTCCGCAGAAATTACTCTGCGGCAAAGTTTCTCATAGAAATGGCCTGGAGATATATCCGCAGTGAGGCCAAAAGCCCACTATCATTATGAAATCCGAATACGATATTCTTAAAATATACCATTACACTCATCCCCCATGTAATCCCGTCCTGCAATGCCTTTACTCGATCGTAAAGCTGCTGATGGCAGTGCCAAAATGCTTGTAGATACAATATTAAGAGGATTAAAATCTTTACCTTATCTTTACCTGAAACGATACAATATTTTTAATGTTGGGTTAATTAAGTCAAATCACTTTTAAAATCGTGCTCTCTACTGCTGTGTTCTATTAAAGATCATATACCATTTAAAAGACAAAATAATTCACATGGTGGAGCTAATCCCCCAATCGGATAGCTAGCGAGCACAGGGGTTTGAAATACAATAAATCGTGTGGAAGCAATCAGGTAGAGGCGCATAGACTCGCGCTACCGGTTATTGTAATGCAGAAACGATATATTCGATTCATCATTTATGTAAACTAACACATTTCCCTTACTACGCACTGAATGAGGGACCTTAATGAGCTATAGGGGAACCTCTTAGCGTGGTCACAGTACATCTTTCCCATATTACCCCTCGCTTTTGAGGGGTTTTTTATTGGGAAAATACCGGCATAAGTATCTCAAAAGCAGCTCAGTTCGGGGCAGGCGAACCGGATACGTTCTGAACTATATGGAGCCACTGAAAATTTATCCGCTTAAAATGCGGAAGGACGATACCGGGGCGGCAGTTTTTTAGAACCCTCAGAAGCAGGCGCCACTGGCGCCAGCGTGCTGTTCGTTTGAGGAAGCGGTCGCCCTTCCTCCACGGCGCTTTTAATATCCAATATATCCAGCAACGATTTCTGGTCGCTGGTATTTAAGGTCCCCTGCCCCATCACGGACATAATATTCTTAATGCCCGCCCATTCAGCAGATTGAGTCGGCAAGCTGGAGTCGGCGTGCGCCAAACTCATCGGGCAGATACTCAAGACCATCGCCCCGAGTAGGGCCATGCTTAAGGATACATAGTTCATCGGTACAAGCTCTCCTAATGATTTAAGGCTGAGGGGTATCCACCCGGTCGGGAATAAAATCTCCCGTTGAGATCAATAAAAAATCAGTTCACTTCAATCATGCCTTACTGGATGCATGCATTGCTGAGTTGTTACGCTGTAACCCCATGTTACATGGATTCTCAAGTTTGAACATCCTCCCCAACGAGGGCCTTTGGTCACTCCAATAACCCATCTCTCTGATATACACACATGTTATAAACACAAAACCCTATCTCCGAGGAGATAGGGTTTGCTTTTAATTAAAAATTTTAATGAACTTTAGCCTCTCCAGTGGTAAAGCGGGTGATTTGCCGTGGAAGCGTCTGGGAATACTGAGGAAAACAGATCGTGATGTGTGCTAACGTCACGACCCGCAATACGACTGGGGTATGGTCTTATATTCATACGATTAACTTGAACATCATTTCCCGCACTTTGGTCTCGCGTAATATTGCCATCCCTCACATCATAACGTTTAAACTGAATAAATACATGAGCTCCAGTTGGATCATTGACTGATTGTCCAATAATATTTCTACGCCCATCGGTTAATACTTTGGCTACAGGCTCAAATAAAATCTTGCCTTCAAGGTCATCTAATTTGTGTTGCTCATTTCTCAATGCGGTTTTGGTTCTACCCAATTCACTTTCAAGTTCTTCTACATCTTTTGCATCTCGCGCTGCCTTTTTTAGAGATGGCCCTATTCCCCTATGAAGCGCATCCCCCAATAAATCAAGTGTACCTTTTTTTCTACTATTTCTGCTCACTAGCGTCCGGTTCATAAGCTGAAAACTCTTTTGTAGAAAAGGATTGAGGCAGAAACGATATTTTTTTGTAAAATGCTGAGAATCCCTTTTCGAGCAGGTTCTGTATTATGCCCATC
>Ga0157374_10002215_pt1 | contig 16388 bp, 15 predicted proteins | sample M25metaG_FD_115308 | JGI IMG/M metagenome (GOLD analysis project Ga0157374, IMG submission 115308) | Miscanthus rhizosphere microbial communities from Kellogg Biological Station, Michigan, USA - M2-5 metaG | ecosystem: Host-associated > Plants > Roots > Rhizosphere > Soil | place: USA: Michigan...
ATCGAGCGGCTGCTTTGGCCAGTCAAGCCTCAAACACCTTATCCCGCGACGCGAGACGGATTACTTCCAGAACCATACAAGTACATCCTTGATCCGATCGACACTCTGACGTTTGTTGCTGCTCAAACCAGAACGATCGGTCTTGGAACAAGCGTCCTTGACATTCCTTACTACAACCCGGTGATGCTAGCGCGGCGCCTCACTACTCTCGACCGGCTCTCCAATGGTCGGCTGCAACTCGGACTCGGGCTTGGCTGGTCCAAAGATGAGATGGATGCCACTGGAGCGAGCATGCAACAGAGGGGAGCGCAGGCAGACGAGTTTTTGCAAGTCCTGAAGGCAATCTGGACAACAAACCCGGCGGAGTTTCATGGGAAGTTCTATCAGCTGCCGAAATCGTGCATAAATCACAAACCCGTGCAGAAGCCGCACCCACCTATTTATATGGCCGCCTTTGCACCGGCAGCGTTGAAGCGTGTGGCAACTATGGCGGATGGGTGGAATCCAGTGGCTATTCCCCCCGACGGAATGGCCCAGATGTTTGGATCGATCCAGCAGATGGCGAAAGAAGCGGGCCGAGATCCCTCCTCTTTGCGAATGGTCGTGCGGGCGAATTTGGAAATCAGTGATAAACCACTGAGCAAAGAACGGATGATTTTCACGGGCACACTCGAACAGATTGAAGAAGACGTCCTAGCTTGCAAACGGATTGGCGCACATGAATTGTTCTTTGACCCAACTTTCTATGAGGGCGCACAAACCCTCCAAGGCTGGCTCGCCTTAATGGAACAAATGCGTAGACTCGCATGACCTCCCATCACTCGAGTGAGTGAGAGGAGTCGGGCGATGGTTGCGGTCACACGCTCACCGCCATAGAATCGAAGGGACGGAGCTTGCACTTCCGCAGTTGCCTTGCTCCCCTGTTGGGGGCATAGCTTCCCAAAAGCACCGGAGAGATGGCCGAGTGGCTGAAGGCGCACGCTTGGAAAGCGTGTTTAGGGGAAACTCTAACGTGGGTTCGAATCCCACTCTCTCCGCCAGACCTTTTATTTTGTTGTGCTTGCCTGGCCTCCATACTACAATCCATACGACTTTGAGGCGGTGTGGAGGCTGGTATGGCATTCTCCGCGATTCCCAAAACCCCCAACGTCAATCTAACCAAGTACGTAAACCTGGGCGAAGACCAGTGGCGCTTCTGCCCCGTGGTCATCGCCGGAAACGGTCGGATCAAGCCCGACTACGTTTTAGCCGCAGGCCGGGCAGAGCTGCATCGGGAAGGCTCCTACTACCTTGAGTGGTACGAAGATGGATCCCGACGTCGCCGCTCCGTTGGCAAAAACGCGCTCGAGGCCCACGCTCAAATCGGTGAGCAACGGCGGCGGCGGAAGATCACGCTTGTTGGCGTCATACCTTGGCGAGGGCTCGGGAAGTCCTTGGCTCTGTGCACCCAAGTAGCACATGAGCATGCCAAGAGCACGTGACAATTGAAGATTTCTGCTGACGCACAGTAAGTCGCCAGTCAATGCCGAGTACGTGGGGATCTTTCTTCGGGCGGAAATTTCCGGCAATTAGCTCTCGTTGCTTTTGGATTGTAAAATCGAAATTTACTCGAGAATGGTGGCCTTTGAAGTGGGTAACTGCGCTTGACTTCGAGCACTGGGCGGACAGGATCAACGCGAGGGCGGATCAGAAGAGAGGGCTTTCGGGCGGGGATTCGAATCCGTAAGCTACTCGCGGATTCGTCTGAACCGCGGGAGCGAAATCCGCTTGTACCAGTGCTGCTGCAGAGTACCCAACGTCCACTGTGCGAGTTATCGAGACGCTCGCCGCGTGTCGGGACACGGGATGCTGACAGCAGGAGTGCGAAGTCGGCATGGCCGATGTCTCGCATTCATGCGCCATCTTTTTGCAGCAATTCAGCTCCTCTGCTGACATTTGTCGGCCCGGCACCAGGCACGCCATGACCGGGGCAGCGATGATGGACATAATCAGGAGAAGCACCGCGAATTGTGACGTTCTGTGCAACATGACCATTCTACTATGGACGGTCAGATAAGGAAGCCCTTCGGCCGCCTTGATTTTAATAGTCGTCACTGCTTCCGGACAGCCGCATTCGCCATGTCTTCACGGAGAGCGGTTAACGCCTCTGTTTCATGCGTCTGTTCTGCAATCAATTGGGCCCATTTGCGCTGGCGCCTTGCGGAAGCGCTATCAGCAATTTCGCAGGGCGTTTGCTCGCAGCACGTACCAGAATGAGCAATCCAACCGGATACTAGGGCACCGGCACAGGGCCTGCTGTGACACCGGTCACAGATCAAAGTAGTTACACTCACGGGCCCACTACAAGAATACCGGCCATGGCGGAAAGGCGGATTCCCCTGTTGGGAGCAACAATGCCGTGGTCTTCAGCCCAAGCTTTGATTTTCGGGGCGGCTTTGCACGCCGACCAATAAGACGGCGGAGGAAGATGTTGTGTGAAGGGGGTGAATGTCATCGGCAGGATATATTTCCTTGAACAACCATCTATCTCATGATATTAAAAGCAACGAGAATCCGTACGTGGTCAGTTTTTTGTTTAGTTCCATTTTGCAAGGTGCAACTCTCAAATCTCGACCTTCGATCTACTTCGTGTAGTGAAGTGCTCGAGGCTGTGTGATTTGAATCACACACATCTGTTACCCGAATCATGGGGCTTTCCACGCTCCAACGGTAGATTTCAGTCTGTTACTTGAGGAACGCACTTTGGAGGCTAGAATGCGCTTGTCTCGGCCTGCCGATTTTCTCTTCTCGTCTATCTTGACATCCGCCCTGCTGCTGACTTTTACCTGCCTGACCTGGTCCCAGGATGCAACGAAGACAGCTACTGGCGCCGCCAGTAGCGACGCTAAGGCCAGTTCCTCTGAATACGTCGGCACCGAAGTTTGTGTTACGTGCCATGCGGACCAGCAGAAGAGCTTCGAACACACCATCATGGGGAACGCCATGATGGTGCATCCGAAGACCTCGCAAGAAAAGCTTGGCTGCGAAGCCTGTCATGGTCCCGGAAAGGCCCATGTCGACGCAGGAGGCGGAAAAGACACGATCCCAATCCGCTTCACCAAAGATTCGAATACTCCGGTGGAGGAACGCAACGCCGCCTGCCTTTCCTGCCACACCAAAGGCAATCAGATGTTCTGGACTGGAAGCGCGCACGAATCCCGTGCAATGGCTTGTGTCGATTGCCACCAGGTTCACTACGGTAGCGTTGCCGAACGGTACGCGGAATTGGCGAGGCTGCCTGCCAGAGATCAGCGGTACGGCCAGCCCCTCACTGAACATGTCGGCACGAAAAAGACGCAGCCGGAATTGTGCCTGCAGTGTCACCAGATGAGGAGGGCGCAGCTGCAACGCTCTTCCCATATGCCGTATCGCGAAGGCAAAGTTACGTGCACGAGCTGTCATAACCCGCACGGAAGCCCCAACCAAGCCCAACTAATCCAGGCGACTTTGAACGAGAACTGTCTCAGTTGCCACACCGAGCGGCGGGGCCCGTTCCTTTGGGAGCACCCTCCGGTCATGGAAAATTGCGCGAACTGCCACGATCCCCACGGCAGCAGTAATCCACAATTGCTGAAGGTGCGAATGCCACGGGTTTGCGACTCCTGCCATGTCACGAGCCGCCACCCAACGCAGCCGCAACCGCTGCAATCAATCAAGAACTTCAACCGCGGATGCACGAACTGCCATTCCCAAATCCACGGATCGAATCACCCTTCGGGTAATGCATTTTTGCGCTAGCGAGGAGAGCGATGAAAAACGCGAGACGCACAAACTTAATCTTGCTGTTCGTGCTCCTGGTAGCACCGCTCGCATTGATTGGTCAGGACAAAGGCGCCGAGAGTCAGGAAAAGGGCAGCGACGAAAGCAAGCGCCCGCAGGTTGGAATCGTGGAATTCGGCGCTCGGGGGACGTGGGGAGAAGTATATGGGCGGCCAGATCTGCCGTTTACCCCGTCTCTAAGAAAATCGAAGTATGAAGAATATCGAGATCTGCGCGACGGTTTTTTCATCCCCAGAGCACGCTTGAACTGGGACAATGTGGCCGCAAAATACTTCGTCGATTTCCAGGCCGCGAAAGCGATGTATCGCGATCAGAGCTATTTGGCTACGTTCGGCGAGTGGAATCACTTTAAGATTCAATTCCGCTACGATGAGATCCCTCACCGCTACTCGAGCACCGCACGCACAATTTATACGGAAACCCACTCTGGGATCTTTCAGATTCCGCAGCTCACGCGAAATACTCTGCAAAACCTTGCAGCCACCGCCCCCACAAGTCTGCCCAGCACGATCCAGGGACAGATTGTTCCCGCCATGGCCTTCTACACTCCGGCGATTGAACGTCGCGCCGGGGCGATGTCTTTTCTTTACGATCTAACTCCAGACTGGGATATCCTCGCCTCTTATTCCGGCGAGCGTGAATCGGGCCGGCGTCCGATCGGCCTGATCTTCAACTCCAGTCCCAGCGCCTCCCTAACCGGCGGCTACGGTGCAGAAGTTCCCGAACCAATCGACTATTTCAACCATACCGTTAAGGTTCGGACGGAGTACGCTCGGAAGCGATGGGTAGTCCAAGTCGGATATCTCGGTTCGTTTTTTCAGAACAACATCAAAAACCTGATCTTCGAAAATCCTTTCCGAACGACTGATTGTCTGGCCCCAAACGGATGTACCAACGCCAGCCAGGGTGCTGCGATTGGCATGATGGATCTTTATCCCGCCAATAGCGCAAATTACATCACCTTCGCGGGATCATTCTTGTTGATGAAACATCTCCGGTTGCTTGCTAGCATAAACGCCGGTTGGCTGCGACAGAACGATCCTTTCGTGCCGTACACCTCGAATTCAGTACTGGAAGCATTGACCTCTCCGTTGCCGGCTGGAAGTTTGAACGGCGAAAAGCAGACTCTGGCCATGAACTACAAACTGATTGAAACAATCAGCAAGAGGTTCGAAATCAAGGCTGGTTATCGTCACTATGATTACAACAACAACACACGCGTGCTTAGTCTCACTCCGGTCGAAGGTGATGCCGGCCTTCCCGGCGCAGAAGAGAACACGCCATTTGGTTACAACAGGAAGAACGTCGAGGTCACCGGCAATTGGTACTTCGCAAAAAAGAGTACGGCGAAGATCGGTTACGAAGGCGAAATCATGGACCGCAGCAATCGGGATGTCGCACACTCGACTGAAAATGGTTTGGTGGCTTCAGTGGATACGACGCCGCACAAGGATCTGACGTTCCGCGCGTCGTACCGGTATTCTGTCCGTGATCCCGAGCATTACGATGATGACGAGGCCTCTGCGGTTTCCGGAGGGATTACGAACGACTCCGTGTTTAGCCGCCGCTTCGATGAAGCTGCCCGTTTACGCCACCGAGGTGATGTTCAACTGGAATATAGCCCGACCGAGAGGCTGAGTTTCTCCGGGTTCGGGGGCACGACGCAAGATAACTATAACCGCAGAGGCGGAGTGAACAGTTCCAGCCCTCTAAACTTTATCGCGGGGACTATCTATCCTTTTTACCTATATGGGGTCTTGAAAGACCTCTCCTACAATACCGGCTTCGATAGCGATGTCTCGCTAACCAGGGACATCACATTCTTTGCTGAGTATTCCTACGAGCGCTACTACAAAGCGATGGCCTCCAGGTACCGGGTTCCGGGATCAGGCGCCGCGCCGACGCCGCTTGACTGCAGCACGCCAACGCAGGGTTGCGACAGCGCAAACAACGATTGGGGGAGCACATCTCGAGATTGGGTACACATTGTTTCGTTCGGGTTCGATACTCAGATGAGCAAGAAAGTGTCCTTTGATACCTACTACTCATTGTCAGCTGCGAAAGGACATGTGGACAGTCGTCCACTGGGCGATCCGACGATCACAACTGGTGCCGATAAGTTCTTGCTGATTGGCACCAATGCTGCCGTGCCCTACCCGGAGACAGTCAGCCGGAACCACGAGGTTGTCGCGATTTTCAGGTACAAGCTGCGCCCGAATCTAACTCCGAAGATCGAATATCGATATCAGCAGTGGGACAACCGCGATTATCAGACCAGCGCCATGACACCATATATGGGCTGTGTCAGCGCACTGCCGCCAGCAGCCCCAATACCGGGCTGCACCAGTCCGCTGCTCGGTACTCCCAGTCCGTACTATCCATTTTTCGTGGTGGGAGATACCAACGCTGCCAGATACTTGTTCATGGGCGTCGACCAGCCGTCATACCGCGCTCACTACATAGCGGGAACGCTGGAGTACAGCTTCTGAAACTAACGCACCTGATTCGACGACTTGATATTCTGCCGTATGATGCTTGGCGGCAAATAAGCCCGGGGCTACCCAGGAAGGAGAATGAGATGTCCAGAATGTATCTACTTCGTTCAGCCATGTTTGCGGTGCTCGTAATGAGTTTAAGTCTATTGATCTCGCCGGCGGCTGCCCAAGATGCTACCGCCACTTACAAGGCAAAGTGCGCGATGTGCCATGGCGCGGACGGAAAAGGCGCCACCCCTGCCGGCAAGAGCATGGGAGCCCATGATTTTTCGTCGCCCGACGTGCAAAAGCAGTCCGACGTGGACCTCGAGCAAATCATTGCGAAGGGCAAGAACAAGATGCCGAGCTATGCAAACAAGCTGAAGCCTGCGGAAATCAAGGATCTCGTCGCTTACGTGCGCAAACTCGGCAAGGGCTAGAAATCAAATGCACCTGTGTACATGTTTCGATCACTCGAACGATGAGCGCTGACGATTCCAAGACCGAACGCACCGCATCGAGATTTGTTCGCCTGCTTCCGCGAAACCTCGTCGGCCAAGCCGGCATTAGCCTGGCGATCGTCAGCGCCGGAAACATTCTTGTCTTTACGCTTATCGACCTGATCGCGCAGCGACCGAACCCTTACGTTGGCATTCTCGCGTACATGGTCGCGCCGGGATTCCTAATTTTTGCCCTCGTCCTGCTCGCGATCGGGATTTGGCGGCAGAGAAAAGTCGCGAGTGCGCAAACCGGGAGCTACCCACGCATCGACCTTAATGAGCCAGCGCAGCGCAGCGCCGTGCTTGCGATCGGCACGTTCTTGGTCGTGTTCATTGTCGTGAGCTCAGCTGGGAGCTACAAAGCTTATGAGTACACCGATTCGGTCCAGTTTTGTGGGCTCACTTGTCATGGCGTGATGCATCCCGAATACACTGCGTATCAGCTCTCATCTCATGCGCGTGTCGCCTGCGTTGAATGTCATGTCGGTTCGGGTGCGACCTGGTATGTGAAGTCAAAGATTTCCGGAATCCGGCAGGTTTTTGCAACCGCTTTGAACACCTATCCCCGTCCAATTCCAACCCCCGTTCACAATCTACGGCCCGCACAGGAAACTTGCGAGGAGTGCCATTGGCCCAGAAAGTTCTATGGTGGCCAGCTAAAGGTGTTTACACACTACGCTGGCGATGAGAAGAACACACCCGTACAAATTCAGATGCTTATTCGGACCGGCGGTGGCGATCCAGCGACTGGAGCCCCGGAAGGAATTCACTGGCATATGAACATCGCCAACCAAATTGACTTCGTTGCAGCTGACGAAAAGCGCCAGATTATTCCTTATGTACACGTGCGCGACATGCAGGGACGGGTGACCGAGTATTACGCCAAGAGCCCAACTTTGAGCAAGGAACAAATCGACAAGGCGGCCAAGCACCGAATGGATTGCATTGACTGTCACAATCGGCCAACCCATGTGTACATTCCTCCTGACCAGGCAGTAGATCAATCCTTACTGGCAAGACATTTGGATTCGTCGTTGCCTTACTTGAAGCAACAGGCAGTTGCCGCACTGAGCACACATTTCGACAACACAGGGTTGGCCTTTCAGGGAATCGCTAAAAGCCTCCGCGAATTTTACGAGACAAAGTATCCGGACCTGGCCAAAAGCAAAGAGCTCGAAATTCGTAATGCTATAGATGAGGTGCAGAAGATTTACCAGAGGACCACGTTTCCTGAAATGAAGGTGAACTGGCAGACTCACCCTAATAATATTGGTCATTTCTATTTCAGCGGATGTTTTCGTTGCCACGATGGAGAGCACGTCAGCGCCGACGGCAAGGTGATTGCGAAAGAATGTGACTTGTGCCATACGGTCGTGTCCCAACAAGCCACATCACGCAGTTCACTGACAACACAGAAATTTCAACACCCGATTGATATCGGAGATCTAACCCAGGTCACGTGTACGGATTGCCACTCAGGAGGCTCTAACCCATAGCTAAATGCTTTGTGCAAGTCGCCTCAAGCGGGTTCCCGTCTACCGTTTCCAGCTGTTTTGCCGCCTTGACTTGCCCCTCAAGCTCGTCAATGCGTTGGTGCAGCCAGTGGCGCAAAGCTTCTTCGGACTCAGCCTGCGTGGCTCCACGGTAAAGCGAATCAATGCTTACGCCTCCTGGTGCAAGTTCAACAAATCTGCATGGGACCTGTTCGCTGCGAAACCCAGGCGCGACGAACTCTATCAACCAGCAATCCTCGCAGAAATGCGGTCGAGCCCGGTCAAAGAAGTTAGGACAGCTAGGCGATTCTTCAAAGATGTAAGGCGCGCGCCAAGGCCAACGAAGTGAGTGCCTATAGCCACCGCGCTCCAAGAATGCAAGTTCCTTCTTCAGCAATTCCAAAACCGTTTCGCGAGTTTCATTCATGGGACCTTCTCCCCAAGCAGCCGGTTAAATCGGCGGCCCGAAATTCACACAAGTGCTAGTTCAGTCGTTGAAACTTGATCAAAGGCTTCCCTAATCGAAATGGCGGCGGCTGCGCGTTCCTTTTCAGTCGGCGTTGTGATCTGCAGGAGTCCCTGTCGACCAAGGTTCGTCGGCGGCAGAAATGCCTCCTGATGGTGCATTACAGAATCGAGAGTCTCTGCAAGGCGCTCCGAGCGATAACCGTTGTCGAATTGAATCTCCCGTTGATCGAACGTCGGACCAAAGTAGGAATAGACAAGGTGCCAAACACCTCGGGATTGCGATAACCAGACTTGCAGGAACGTGATATTGCCTTTGACCCCAAAATCGTATTCAACGTGAACGATTCCGGAATGACCTAAAGTGATCAAATCTGGCCAAGTCACAATGACCGCTGCGTCCAGAACTCGATCTAGATTTTGGCATTCGGGCCTATCCATATCATCAATCCTTCACGCTCAGCATTGCAGAATTGCAAAGCGGTAGAAACCAGCTTGATCACGGTTATCTGTGATTGGCATCACATACGGGGCTTTCCAATCGGAATAATCTCACGCCCATGTCGTGCTCCCTTGCAGGAGATCTTCACCACGAGCTACATTGTGCGCGTCCCAGCACAACAATTTCGGACCAAGCCGCCAACCAGGATTTCGAGGCGCTCAAGGCCCATGATTTCTGTTTGCGACCATTGCTAGTCATGTGGGAGATGACTCGGGCCTGCGACCTGAGTTGCGTGCATTGCCGCGCCGACGCTCGACCAAATCGGCACCCACTGGATCAAGGACGTATGCGGTGGGTCGCGGGCGCGAGCCTACTCGGTAAGTGGTGACCCGTTGAGCGAAGAGCCCTGCTGCGCTTACATTCCGTCAGCTTAAGCGTGGACTAGCTTCTCGAGGCCATCTTTATTGCGAAGGACTAGGGTTGAGCCTTTCACTTGCAGCAATTGCTTCTTCTTGAAGTCTGAGAAAAGTCGGCTGACGGTTTCTCGGGTTGTTCCAATCATCTCTGCGATCTCTTCGTGAGTCAGGGTGAGCTTCAACTGGGCCGGCCCATTAGACTGCGCCTTTTCCGGGTACCACGAAAGCAAAAGCTTCGCGAACTTCTCTGCAGGAGAAGTGGTCAATCCCAATGTGCGGATCTCTTCGTAGGCGGTGTAGTAGTTCCGGCTCAACTGTTCCGCCACTCTGAGCGCGACTTCGCCGTACTGCTTGAGAAACTGCAACAAAGCGTCGCGAGGAATGAAGTTCGCCTGCCCAGGTTCAATCATTTCTGCCGTAACTTCATATGGAAGGTTCGAAATCGCGGCGTTCAGGCCAAGAACATCTCCTGGTTGCGAAATCTTCGTTATGAGCGTTTTCCCCTCACTTGATGAAGTGGAGAGCTTCGCCTTGCCGTTACACAACACAAAAACACCGCGCGGCTGCTGGCCTTCAATAAACAAAACCGCCGATTTAGGGTAAACGGCGGTGGACTTGATTTCATTCAGCTTTTGCAGGGCAGGCGGGGACAAATTGCAGAAAAGGTGCTCTTCCCGCACTGGGCAAGTAAGGCAGTTGTCGAGAATATTCAGCCCGTAGGGTACCCGCATAAGTCGATTATCCGCGATTGTAGCACCAGTAGTGTGATTTCAATCACTTTAAGCCGTGACTCCGTGCATCGCGATGGGGCTCCGGATAGGGCGAAAATCGCGATGAATCCTGAGGTGATCGTCAGGAGGCCACGATGCCAACCCTCATCGAACCGCCAGAACCGCAAGTCATAGATCAGAAGGAGGCGGCAGATACCTGCACTTGCGAAGCGGAAATTGGCTGTGATTCGGCCCTGCCCGACGTGGCATCTGCAGATTTATTGTTCTCTGACAGCCTTTTGGAATCCAGCTTGCCGGAAAGGCGACGTCGCAGCTTGGCTACGACAATATCGATCGTGTTCCAATGCGTGGTAATCGGTGCTTTGCTCATTCTGCCACTGATGTTTACCCAGGCCCTCCCAACTCAACAGCTGCTCACCTATTTGGTGGCGCCGCCACCACCGCCGCCACCGCCGCCAGCGGCGACCGCACCAATCGTCAAAGTGGTGCAAACAGACATGCTCAATGATGGCCAGCTTCGTACACCAACTCGGATTCCGCAAAAAGTCGAAATGATTCGGGAAGAGGAGGCCCCTCCCCCGGCAATGGCGGGAGGAGTGGTTGGAGGTGTCCCAGGAGGCATTCCCGGCGGTCAGTTGGGCGGGGTTATTGGGGGAATTATCAGTTCCGCGTCGAACTCCGTGGCAATCATCCCGAAGATTGAGCCAGTTAAGCGCGTTCGCATTTCCCAGGGCGTGACGCGAGGAATGGTGATCAGCAAAATCGAGCCGAAATACCCAACTATTGCAGTTGCGGCGCGGATCACAGGAGTGGTCCTGCTGAAGGCGATCATTAGCAAGGAAGGCACGATTACCGAGTTGCAGGTAGTCAATGGACATCCGGTCCTGATTCCTGCGGCCATCGATGCAGTAAAGCAATGGCGCTATCGACCGTACCTGTTGAACGGCGAGCCTGTCGAGGTCGAGACCACCATCATAGTGAACTTTGACATAGCCAGCTGATCAACCCAAAAAGATCCGTCGAAGGAGAGTTAATATTATGGAAAACGAGCACACACATCGAGTGGTAGCCTGGTGGAATGCCGGAAAGACAGGACTGGCAAAGTCGGAGTCAGCTCCGAACGCGATTCACTTCGCGGCCCCACCGCAGTTCGGCGGTCTTGAGGGACGGTGGTCGCCCGAAGATCTTCTCCTCTGCTCCGTTGCCGGATGCTTCACCACCACGTTTCGTGCGCTTGCCGATTATTCAAAATTTGAGTACACCGACCTTGAGGTGGCAGTTGAAGGAACCGTTCACAAAGCTCAATCCGGCTACGAATTCGCTGGAATCCTGATTCGCCCGACGCTTACGATTTCAGATCCTGCGGAGCAGCCGAGGGCTGATCGGTTATTGGAAAAAGCAAAACGGCTTTGTCTTGTGTCGCGGGCCATTGGAGTACCGCAAAGTTTTCAGCCACGAGTACGATCTACCGCACGAGCTGAAGTTGAAAATGTCTCTGCGGGTGAGTAGCGACGGAATCTCATGACGTCAGGAGCTTCGCCACAGTCCACGCATCCCACCTCCCATCGCAGAGCGGGCACAGTCGCGCAAGCGGTCTTCTGGACCATGAAGAACGGACACAGAGTGGAGATTCGTCCGATCTGCCCGGACGACGAAGATCGGATGATCAAATTCCACAAGGGGCTTTCAGAACGGTCGGTATATATGCGGTATTTTGCATCGCTGAGCTTGGCAGCGCGGACTTCGCACACCCGCTTAGCGCGAATCTGCTTTGCTGATCCTGTCCGCGAGACCGTGCTTGTCGCCCTTGTTCTAGATCAGACTTCCGGAGAGCAAAACATTTTGGCGGTTGGGCGACTCAACAAGTTGTCCGACCCGACCAAGGCTGAAGTTGCGTTACTTGTGGCGGACGAATTCCAAGGCTCCGGACTTGGCTCCGAACTGCTCCGCCAACTCGTTCAAGCGGCAAAAGATCAATGCATCACTCGGATTGAAGCGGAAATGCTTCGTGACAACATTGCAATCCAGCGGGTCCTCAGGAAATCTGGCTTCCGTTTACGGTTGATTGACCCACGATCGGTGAGAGCGACTCTCAATCTCTGACATCTTCCTGCCGTTCACCTATTGTGATTTCGCTCACACTGCGAGGTGACGGCAAATCCCGACGCCTTTTCTGCTTCGCCGCACACTGTTGACATGTCAGCGAAGGAACGCAAGGTCAAGACCCTGGATGCCAATGAAGCGGTCGCAACGATTGCGTATAGGCTGAATGAGGTCATTGCTCTCTATCCTATTACGCCCTCGTCGCCGCTTGGAGAATGGTGTGATCAGTGGGCCTCCGAAGGAGTCCCGAACCTCTGGGGTACCGTGCCACATGTCATCGAGATGCAAAGCGAAGGCGGAGCGGCGGGAGCTGTTCACGGCGCGCTGCAAACCGGGTCTTTAGCAACCACATTCACCGCCTCTCAAGGCCTGCTTTTGATGATCCCCAACATGAACAAGATTGCCGGCGAGCTTACGCCCGCGGTATTTCACGTAACCGCGCGAACAATTGCGACGCATGCACTCTCAATTTTTGGCGATCACTCCGACGTGATGTCGGCCAGAACTACGGGATTCGCGATGCTGTGCTCCAACTCCGTCCAGGAGGCAATGGATCTGGCACTTATCGCCCACGCAGCCACTCTCGAATCCCGTATCCCTTTCCTGCACTTCTTTGACGGATTCCGCACTTCACATGAAGTCAATAAGGTCGAAATGCTTTCCGATTGCGATTTGCGCGCCTTGATCAACTCCGATCGTGTCCTGGAGCATCGCGCACGGGCACTATCGCCGGATCATCCGGTACTGCGCGGAACAGCGCAGAACCCGGACGTCTTCTTCCAATCACGTGAGGCGGCAAATCCTTATTACAGGGCCTGTCCGGAAAAGGTCCAGGCAGTCATGGACAAATTCTCGCAGGTTGTAGGCCGCACATACCACCTATTCGACTACGTGGGAGCGCCAGATGCCGAACGCGTAATCGTGATGATGGGATCGGGCGCCGAAACGACCCATGAGACCGTGGATTATCTGAACGGCCGCGGCGAGAAGGTTGGGCTTCTGAAGGTGAGGCTGTACCGACCATTTTCCGTGAAGCACTTCCTCGCCGCATTGCCCGCTTCGGTCAAGAAGATTGCGGTACTGGATCGGACGAAGGAAGCCGGGTCGGTCGGCGAGCCGCTGTACCTGGATGTTGTAAATGCTTTGTTTGAACGCGGCATGAAGACGGAGCGGCAAGTGTCTCGCCTCGTGAATGGGGAGCGACCTGCGCTGGGCGCAGTTGAGCGTACACTCGCCGCTCCTCCAATCGTCATGGGCGGCCGTTATGGTCTTTCTTCAAAAGATTTTACGCCAGCGATGGTGAAGGCGGTTTACGACAATCTGGCAGAAGCCGCACCGAAGAACCATTTCACAATCGGAATCAACGACGACGTAAGTCACACGAGCCTTGACTACGACCGCGAATTCTCGATCGAGCCGCCCTCGGTGATACGTGCGATGTTCTACGGCCTCGGAGCAGATGGGACGGTTGGCGCGAACAAGAATTCGATCAAGATCATCGGCGAAAACACATCCAATTACGCGCAAGGGTACTTCGTTTATGACTCTAAAAAATCTGGTGCGATGACAGTTTCGCATTTGCGTTTTGGGCCGGAGCCGATTCGGTCAAGCTATCGGATCTCCAAAGCAAATTTCATTGCATGCCATCAGTGGATCTTTCTCGAGCGTTACGATATGCTCGAAGCCCTCGTGCCTGGAGGTGTGTTCCTACTCAACAGCCCGTTTGGCCGGGACGAAGTGTGGAATCACCTGCCTCGTCGACTACAGGAACAGCTGGTCGAGAAAAAAGCGAGATTCTATGTGATTGACGCCTACGATGTGGCTCGCAGAAGCGGTATGGGATCACGCATGAACACAATCATGCAGGTGTGCTTCTTCGCGATTTCAGAGGTGCTGCCGAGGGAAGACGCCATCGCAGCAATTCGCCAATCGATTAGTGACACCTATGGTAAGAAGGGCGAAGAGGTTGTTCGGAAGAACCTGCGCGCGGTAGATGAGACACTCGCGCGCTTGTTTGAGGTAAGAATTCCAGAAGTGGCGACCAGCCGAATCGAGCTTCTGCCTCCGTTTTCCGCGGACGCGAACAAGTACGAGCGCGATGTGCTCGGCGCAGTATACGCCGGCCACGGAGACGAGATTCCCGTGAGCGCTTTCCCCGCTGACGGCACTTATCCAACCGCCACGAGCAAATGGGAAAAACGTAACATCGCGCTCGAAATTCCTGTGTGGGACGCAAAAACCTGCATCCAGTGCGGCAAGTGCGCCATGGTATGCCCGCACGCGGTAATGCGTATAAAGGTCTATGAGGCGAAGCATCTAGCGAACGCGCCCACAACATTTAAGTCTGCGGATGTGCGTGATCGGGAATGGCAGGGCATGAAATATAGCATTCAGGTTGCGCCGGAAGATTGCACCGGCTGCGGAATCTGCGTGGATATCTGCCCGGCTAAGAACAAGAGCGAGACGCGGCTGAAGGCAATCAATATGGCCCCGCAGCCACCGTTGCGCAAGAACGAAGTGGAGAACTGGAAGTTTTTCCTAAATATTCCAGATCTTGATCGGCGGAAGATCAAGACGACGAACATCCGCCAGCAGCAGGTACAGGAGCCGCTGTTTGAGTTCTCCGGAGCATGCGCGGGATGCGGTGAGACCCCATATCTGAAGCTGATCTCACAGCTGTTCGGTGATCGCGCAGTGATCGCCAATGCGACTGGCTGCTCATCCATTTATGGCGGCAACCTGCCGACGACTCCCTGGTCAAGAAATGCCGAGGGGCGCGGACCAGCCTGGGCCAACTCGCTGTTTGAAGACAATGCTGAGTTCGGCTTGGGTTTCCGTGTGTCTATTGATAAGCAAACTGAATACGCGCAGGAACTGGTACATCGCTTAGTGTCCGTAATCGGCGAAGACCTTGCCGCAGCGCTCGTCACTGCTCCACAGAAAGATGAAGCAGATGTGTACGCTCAGCGCGAACGTGTGGCTCGACTCAAAAGGATTTTGCAGCAACAAGCGTCTGCGGAAGCAAATCAGCTTCTTGCCATAGCCGACATGCTCGTGAAAAAGAGTGTTTGGATTGTCGGCGGCGATGGTTGGGCGTACGACATTGGCTACGGAGGACTGGATCATGTGCTAGCGAGCGGGCGAAACGTGAACCTGCTTGTGCTCGACACCGAGGTGTACTCCAACACCGGAGGACAAGCGTCCAAGTCGACGCCTCGGGCCGCCGTAGCCAAATTTGCCGCGAGCGGAAAGCCCGCACCGAAGAAGGACCTCGGCCTAATGGCAATGAGCTACGGGAACGTCTATGTCGCAAGTGTCGCGATGGGAGCGAAAGATGAGCACACACTTAAGGCTGTCCTTGAAGCGGAGGCATACGATGGTCCGAGCCTCATCATCGCCTACTCGCATTGCATTGCGCATGGGATCAACATGACAACCGCCATGACTGACCAGAAAGTAGCAGTTGAAAGCGGCCAGTGGCTGCTCTATCGCTACAACCCGGAAAGGGCGATTCATGGCGAGAATCCGTTGTCGCTCGATTCGCGAACGCCGACGCGCAAAGTTAAAGAGTTTCTTGAAGGGCAGACGCGGTTCAAGATGCTCACCAAGAGCAAGCCAGAAGATGCAAAGCGCTTGTGGCAACAGGCGCAGCATGACGCGGAAGCTCGCTTTCACCTGTACGAGTACTTTGCACAACGCAAGCTTGACCCGCCACAAGGATCTGCGGAACCGGCGAGGGCGAGGCCCGAATCGATAGAAACGAAGGCTTAATAAGGCATTCCGGTGCTTACAAAACGGCGTGAAATCTCGGAAGCATTCTCGAGCTTCCTGCGACTACTGGCCCTCTGCGGAGCAATCATTCTCGCGTCCTGGTTAATCTTCTGGGCGGTGAATAACCCGGTCAGCAATGTGCCAGATTTGTTCATCTACGTCCTGGCGCAGGTA
>Ga0157374_10002216_pt1 | contig 16386 bp, 17 predicted proteins | sample M25metaG_FD_115308 | JGI IMG/M metagenome (GOLD analysis project Ga0157374, IMG submission 115308) | Miscanthus rhizosphere microbial communities from Kellogg Biological Station, Michigan, USA - M2-5 metaG | ecosystem: Host-associated > Plants > Roots > Rhizosphere > Soil | place: USA: Michigan...
ACGCGGCAGGACTGCGTGTTTCAGAAGTTTGCACGTTGTAAATCGGCGATATCGAGAGCGCCCCGGATCGCATGTGCATCAAAGTACGGCAAGCCAAAGGCGGCAAGGATCGCTACACGCTGCTCTCGGCGCGTCTTTTGGAAACATGCGTCTTTACTGGCGCGCTTGCCGGCCGCGCTTCTGGTTATTTCCTGATCGCACAGGCGATAGATCCATGCGTGATCAAACGGCGCAACGCATGTACTACGCCGCCTGCGATGCAGCCGGGATTGTTGATGCCGCCGGCATTCATACATTGCGCCACAGCTTTGCGACGCATCTGCTCGAAGCCGGTGTCCATATCCATACGATCCAGCGTCTCATGGGCCACGGCCATGTGAGTACAACAACGCTTTATTTCCATTTGGCGCAAAGTCGGTTGACGAGCGCAACCTCGCCCCTGGATTTGCTCGAACCATTGCTGCGGTAAGTCAAAGACAGTGGCCCGTGGTTTGGGCTTGGCCGATGTCCTGCGCGTCTTTGGGCCGGGCTATCGCGCCACGCATCGGTTGTCACCCATGCAAGCACGCGCTTGGCGCGCTATCGTTGACTGTCGTACCGTAGCGCTAGGCGGGCATGTTGAATGCCGAGCGGCTTCAAACGCATCCGGCATTATGGTTTGCTCGGTCCGGCTAAAAAGGCGGCTTACCTAGCTGCCGCCCGCAAAGCGCTCAGCGTACTGACACCGCAAGCGACAGTGGCCGAATCGTTTGATGCGTTCATGCGGCGAGTAGCGCATATCGAATGGACACGATGCCCATATTGCAGCAGCGGTCACTTCATATGTATCGAAGTCATCATGGCATTGAAGTCACGATCGTCAAGGCCACACGGACCACCGTGATGAATAAGCAAAAACACTTCCATCGCTTTTCGATAATAGGTGCGCGCATCGGTCACGACGTCGTACGCACTTACAGTATCAAATCCCTTATTTGCGTCGCTAAACATCTTGCCCTTAATGTCAATTTCCAGCGTTCTGAATCATCTCAGTCTGCCGCCATTGACCAGCTCAGACAACAATTGACTTCCCATGCGCTCACTTTAGAATCCCCATAAGCACCGCTCGTGCCACGATTTAGTCCAACAAGGTTTATCGCCGCCAATACTACACGGGGCAGAGCTGAACATCGGCAGGGCGGCAGATAAACGCTATTCGTTATAAATCCTCATTGATGTTTTTATCGACAACTGATTATATAAACAGAAATGCCGAACAACTTCGGCATTTCTGTGTTTAGACGCGGAAATTTCCCGCTAATGGTTTGTCACCGATTAATCAGGTGGATAAGTGTCAATCTTATCGGTCGGATATCGCATCATGTCACGCATTAGCAAGCTCATTGGTACGTTCAAATTTCCCCCCTTTGGTGGAATCGGATTTTCGAACCATTTCTTATATAACTTTTGCAATTCCCCAGCTTGGATCATGCCGACCATTTGTTGATCAATCATGCGTTTAAATTCAGGATCCTGGGCGCGTAGCATAATTGAAATCGGTTCGATCGATAGAAAGTCGCCGATAACTTCATAAGATGCAGGATTAGCAGCGGAAACCCGAATGTTATACAGCACTATATCGTCTTGAACGAACGCATCCGCTTTACGTGTTTCTAGAAATTCAGTGGCCTGTTTCCGGTTTTCGACTTCGACATAATTCAATTTTAAATTACGAAAGCTGTCTTGCTTTTGCATCATTGTCGTTGCAGTCGTATTTTTTACAATGGCAACCGTGCGGCCGGTCAAATCATTTAGATTTGCCACTTTCAAATCGCTGCGTACGAGGACTTTTGCGCCAGTGATATAGTAAGGAATGGTAAATGCCACTCCGATTTTTTCTCGCCGTTCACGAGTATTAGAAGTGTTGGCGCACTCTATGTCGATTTTCCCTTGTTTTATCGCGTCGAAGCGCTCCTTAGGCGTGACCGGGACGTACTGCACCTTAAGTTTTGGCAGTTTTAGGTCTCTTTGAATGTTTTGCGCAATTTTTTGGCAAACGTCCACTCCATAACCAATTGGATCATCATTATCCGGCTTGTCAGGTACGACTCGATAGTATGAAAAAGGCACTGCACCAGGACGGAATCCGATATTTAGCACTCCTGAAGTACGTATTCTTTGTAATGTCGGTTCTATGGCAGCAGCCTTTGGCGGCGGAGCGGTATCCGCAGCTAATGCCGGCAATGTCTGGCACCATAGTGACGCAATTAACGTGCACGCGGTACCGCAAAACATTCCCCGATGAACGTTCGTCGATTTATTTTTCATTTCACCCCCTTGCATAGAGTTATTACGGCCTTATTTGGCAAAATATATAGAAGCGATTCCGCTTGGTTTGGAATGGAAACTTCTTGCATATGAACTTTGTATTATCTAATTGCTTTAGCAAAATCGCGGCGAATTGTACCCGCAGCTATTTTTGCGATGTTGCGTAATGCTCTGTAACTGCTTGTTAGTAAAACGCATGAGTGTTATATGGTCAAGCGAACTGGCTCACATTAGTAAGAGTATAAGAATATGGACATATCACGAGTGAATAAGGGCGGTCGCTACTGAATACGTGATAAATCTCTTGATACATTTTTACTGAGTAATGCAAATTCCATTATCCAGCCACTTTGTTCTAGGTTTAATGAAATGAACTATTAAGAGGTATTTTTACTCAATAATCTTAAAGCTTCCGTGTTTTACTCCGATTATCTATTTATCTAAGAATTAACTTTCAATGAGGCGGTTTTGAATACTTTACTCAGGAAATAATCAAGTTGTACCGGCATTAATAGGTATTTTTAATAATTATAAGCGGTTATTTAAATTTGCCCCATGCTGGCGGGGGAGTACAATAGCCTAGTGATCATCGTTATATGCGTGTATTTCAAGGAATATTCAGTGAACAATCTCGCGAAAAATGTCGGTATTTGGCTCGTTATAGCACTTGTGTTGATGACGGTCTTCCAGCAGTTTTCCAATAAACAGGCTTCTGCCGGCGCAGTTACCTATTCCCAATTTATGGATGAGGTAAAGCAGGGGCAGGTAAAGTCTGCTTATATTGACGGACGTACCATTCGTTGGACTACCGGGGATGGCAAGAAGTACACGACCTATAGTCCTGGTGGGGATTTATGGATGGTGTCTGATCTGCTTAAATATGGCGTTAATATCGAAGCTAAGGCGGATGAGGAGCCTTCGGTATTGATGAATATTTTCATTTCTTGGTTCCCAATGCTGCTCTTAATCGGCGTATGGATTTTCTTCATGCGTCAAATGCAAGGCGGTGGTCGTGGAGGGGCGTTTTCCTTCGGTAAAAGCCGCGCCAGGATGCTGGATGAAAACTCCAACACAGTAACGTTTGCCGATGTGGCTGGGGTTGACGAAGCGAAGGAAGAGGTCGGCGAATTGGTAGAGTTTCTGCGCGATCCTTCCAAATTCCAAAAATTGGGCGGGCGCATACCCCGTGGCGTGTTGATGGTCGGTAATCCGGGTACGGGTAAGACATTACTGGCCCGTGCCATTGCTGGTGAAGCAAAAGTACCCTTCTTTAGTATTTCCGGTTCGGACTTCGTTGAAATGTTTGTTGGTGTCGGCGCAGCTCGGGTGCGCGATATGTTCGATCAAGCGAAGAAGAATGCGCCTTGCATCGTATTTATCGATGAAATTGATGCGGTTGGCCGTCAGCGTGGCGCAGGCCTTGGCGGTGGAAACGACGAACGCGAACAAACATTGAACCAGTTACTGGTCGAGATGGATGGTTTCGAAGGCACTGCAGGTGTAATAGTTATTGCGGCGACGAACCGACCTGATGTACTTGACCCTGCTTTGCTGCGGCCTGGCCGATTTGACCGGCAAGTAGTCGTGCCGCTACCGGATATTCGAGGCCGTGAGCAAATTTTGATGGTGCATATGCGGAAAGTGCCAATTGCTCCCGATGTAAAAGCGGACATTATTGCTCGTGGCACGCCAGGGTTTTCCGGCGCGGATTTGGCTAATTTGGTAAACGAAGCGGCATTGTTTGCAGCACGTGGTAATAAACGACTCGTGGACATGGAAGATTTCGAGCGTGCCAAGGACAAGATCATCATGGGCGCAGAGCGGCGGTCAATGGTGATGACGGACGAAGAGCGGCGTAACACTGCTTATCACGAATCTGGTCATGCCATCGTTGCAAAGCTATTACCTAAATCCGACCCGGTGCATAAGGTAACCATTATTCCGCGTGGACGGGCTCTTGGTGTCACGATGCAACTGCCGGAGCAAGATCGCTATGCTTATGATCGAGAGTACTTGCTCAATCGTATCGCCGTGCTTTTTGGTGGACGTATCGCTGAAGAAGTATTCATGAATCAGATGACTACCGGTGCTTCAAATGACTTTGAACGCGCAACTCAAATGGCGCGTGAAATGGTGACGCGTTACGGTATGTCGGATTCGTTGGGGCCAATGGTTTATGGTGAAAACGAAGGGGAAGTGTTTCTCGGTCGTTCAATTACCACTCATAAGAATCTGTCTGAAGCAACGCTGCAAAAAGTCGACGACGAAATCAGGCGTATCATCGATGACCAATACACGTTGGCTCGCAGGTTGATTGAAGGTAACCGTGATAAAGCCGAAGCGATGGCTGCAGCTTTGCTCGAATGGGAAACCATCGACGCGGATCAGATCAACGATATTATGGCAGGATTACCGCCGAGGCCACCCAAACCAACCCAGTCGGTTGCGCCGGGTAAGCCAGGTAATCCGAGTGGCACGGCGCCGGCTGCTACTACGACACCAGCACAAGAGTCCTAATTCGTTCGCGACTCATGGACCAAGAAATGGGGCTAGGAATTCCTAGCCCCATTTTTTTGAATGACATTGTTTGATTTGCTGCGCTTAATTTTATGATGGTTAATGCATTCTATCGATTTTGTTCTAGGATTTTGACGCATGCTGCACGCTGGTAAATTTTCATTTTCCTTTGAGCGACCTCTCATTATGGGGATCGTCAACATTACGCCTGATTCGTTTTCTGACGGAGGTAAGTTTTTTACGACGACAGTTGCAATTGAGCATGCTTGCAGACTCATGGAGCAAGGCGCCGACATTCTTGATATCGGCGGCGAATCAACTCGGCCGGGGGCGGACGATGTATCAGTCACGGAGGAGTTGCATCGCGTTATCCCGGCGATAGAAGCATTAGTGTCGAAGGGTTTTCCCGTATCTATCGACACTCAAAAAACAGAGGTCATGCGCGAGGCATTGGCTGCAGGGGCCTGCATGATTAACGATGTTAATGCATTGCAGTCTGATGGGGCTATTGATGTGGTGGTGGCTTCGCAGGCCGCAATTTGTTTAATGCATCGGCAAGGCGCGGCGAAGGTCATGCAACTTAATCCCCACTACGATGATGTGGTTGCAGAGGTGAAGGCTTTTTTACTTGCTCGTGCCGATGTGGCCATGACGGCGGGTATTCAACGATCTCGTATTGTTCTTGATCCCGGCTTTGGTTTTGGTAAAACGCAGTACCATAACATCGCACTTGTTAAGTCTCTTCCTGCGTTTACTGCGCTCGAATTTCCGGTTTTAGCAGGGTTATCGCGTAAACGCCTATTGGGTGAGTTGACTGGTCGGCCTCCGGAGGAGCGGGGCGCAGCCAGCATCGCGGCCGCTATAATTGCGGTACAAAAAGGAGCTGCTATTGTGAGAGTGCATGATGTCATGGCAACTAGGGATGCATTGACGATAGCCGAAGCACTACGATAAGGATTCCAAATAGGTATTGTGCGTCGTGCGTCCACTGCCTTACGGTTTGATCATCTGTGTCACACGCTTGCTTAAGGGATATTGATTTAGAAGTTCTAAGGAGAACGAACACATGAGTAGAAAGTATTTTGGCACGGATGGTGTGCGTGGTCGGGTTGGTGATTCCCCTATTACGCCAGAAATGATCATGAAACTTGGATATGCCGCTGGTAAGGTCTTGGTGGCGCATCGTCACAACGCGCATGAGATAGAAAGACCAACCGTTATCATCGGCAAGGACACGCGTATTTCCGGCTATATGCTTGAGTCTGCTCTAGAGGCAGGTCTGTGTGCTGCGGGCGTAGATGTGCTTTTGATCGGGCCTATGCCAACGCCGGCGGTCGCTTATTTGACTCGCGCCCTTCGTCTTTCTGCCGGCGTGATGATTTCTGCATCGCATAATCCATTTGAAGATAACGGCATTAAATTCTTTTCTGGTTCGGGTGCGAAACTTGCTGACGATATCGAATTGGAAATAGAGGCGGAGTTGGAAAAACCGATGTATACCAAGTCATCGGCGCAATTAGGAAAAGTTCGTCGGGTTAGTGATGCAGATGGTCGTTACATCGAATTTTGTAAGAGCACTTTTCCCAACGATTTGGATTTGCGCGGCTTGCGATTGGTGGTCGATTGTGCCAATGGTGCTTGTTATAACGTCGCTCCTCATGTATTTCACGAATTGGGTGCAGAGGTAATCAAAATCGGGAATGACCCCAATGGTATCAATATCAACCACGAATGTGGTGCAACGAAACCCAAAGCTATGCAGGCGGCAGTCAAGCAGCATCGCGCTGATGTGGGTATTGCGTTAGATGGGGACGGAGACCGATTACTTATGGCCGATAGCGATGGGACCTTATATGACGGCGACCAACTGCTTTACGTGATTGCGAAACATCGTCACGAATCCGGTCAATTCAAAGGCGGCATCGCCGGTACGCTAATGACTAACTTAGGATTGGAACTGGCTTTTAAGAAATTAAATATTCCATTCGGCCGGGCTAAGGTCGGCGATCGTTATGTGTTGGAAATGCTGACGGAGCGTGGATGGCAATGGGGCGGAGAGAATTCCGGTCACATCGTTTGCCTTGATAAGCATACTACCGGCGACGGTATTATATCGGCGCTTCAGGTGCTAAATGCGTTGCGTACCCGCCGCACTACGTTGAAGGCATACACCGCGGAACTGGCTTTTATGCCGCAGATTCTGATTAACGTTCGGATTGCAAATGGATTCGACTACACAGGTTCAACAGAAATCAGCGATGCAGTTAAGCAGGCCGAGTTGGAAATGGGCGATGCTGGCCGAGTGTTACTCCGTCCATCCGGTACGGAGCCGCTGATTAGAGTAATGGTTGAGGGTAAGAACAGAGAGCAGGTGGAAATGTTAGCCAAGCGTATCGCCGGCACAGTGGAGGCGGCTGCGAAATCGGTTTGACGTAATCTGCAGTTACTGTGGCTCGGATTAACACACTATTAATCCGGGCCACAGTTTAACTATTCGTATCGCAACTCTCGCATTTGCCTAAAGCTAGATTTGCTATTTACAAATCACGCTTATCCAAAGCGACCTGTAATGTAATCTTCTGTCTCTTTTCGCTTAGGCTTGATAAATATAGTATCCGTTTCATCAAACTCAATGAGTTCGCCGAGGTACATATACGCCGTATAGTCCGATACTCGAGCGGCTTGTTGCATATTGTGAGTAACGATAACGATCGTATAGTCCGTTTTCAATTCGCTAACGAGTTCTTCGATCTTCGCTGTAGAAATTGGGTCTAATGCAGAAGTGGGTTCGTCCAGTAAAAGTACTTCTGGTTTAACGGCTACGCCTCGAGCAATACACAATCGCTGCTGCTGGCCGCCGGATAGGGATAATCCGCTTTGCTTTAACTTGTCTTTGACTTCATTCCATAGCGCTGCCTTGCAAAGCGCCCATTCGACACGCTCTTCCATTTCGCCTTTACTGAGTTTTTCGTAAAGCCGCACACCAAAGGCGATATTGTCGTAAATGGACATGGGGAAGGGCGTTGGTTTTTGAAACACCATTCCAACCTTAGCGCGTAATGAGTTGACGTCTTCCGTAGAGGCGAGAACGTTTTTCCCATTCAACAGAATTTGTCCCGTTGCGGTTTGCCCTGGATACAGGTCATACATCCGATTAAATGTGCGCAACAAAGTGGATTTGCCGCAACCGGATGGTCCGATAAACGCAGTAACTTTTTTTTCCGCGATATCTAAATTGATACTCTTTAGACCTTGGAATTTGCCATAAAAGAAATTCAAGTCTTTGACGCGTAACTTTGGTGTAATTTGAGTTGTTAACACGATAATCCTTAGCTTAGCTTTTTGTTTTTTCGTGAAATAGGGTTCGAGCCAAAATGTTGAGGCCCAGCACAGAGAAGGTAATCAATAGTGCGCCGGCCCAGGCAAGCTTATGCCAGCTTTCATACGGGCTCATGGCGAACTGAAAGATGACCACCGGAAGATTGGCCATGGGCGCATTCATGTTGCCACTCCAGAACTGATTGTTGAGCGCGGTGAATAGCAAGGGTGCCGTTTCGCCGCTAATGCGAGCGATGGCAAGCAGAATGCCGGTCAATACACCGCCTTTGACTGCTCGAAGCGCGATGAAAAGAATGATTTTCCAGCGCGGCGTACCTAGTGCCGCTGCCGCTTCTCGCATGCTATTGGGCACGAGTTTGAGCATGTTTTCCGTGGTCCGGATAACGACCGGGACGACAATCAATGCAAGCGCACACGCGCCGGCCCAGCCGGAGAAGTGACCCACTTGAAAAACGACGACTTCATAGATAAACAGCCCCATCACGATTGATGGCGCAGAAAGAAGTATGTCGTTGATGAAGCGCGTCGCCGGTGCTAACCAACCTCTAGCACCGTACTCAGCCAAATAAATACCAGCCAGGATACCGATAGGCGTGCCTAGCAAGGTCCCCGCAGCGACCATGGAGAGGCTGCCGAAAATTGCATTGATAAGGCCGCCGTCGCTTCCGGGCGGTGGTGTCGACTTGATAAAGAGATCCAACGACAATCCGTCGAACCCCATTCTCAAGAGCGTCCATAGAATCCAGGCAAGCCAAAACAAGCCGAATGCCATGGTGACCATCGACATCAGCATGTTGACGCGGTTTACCAGTCGCCTTTTGAAATTAAGAGAAAACATGATGGAGTCCGCGTTCGTTTACGTTCTTGCGCCTTCGCGCTTGGTGAGCTGTAGCAATAGCAATTTGGCAAAGGCCAGTACAATGAAAGTGATAACGAATAGGATCAATCCGAGTTCGATCAACGCTGGACCATAGAGCGCCCCGACCGCTTCAGTGAATTCGTTAGCTAATGCGGACGCGATGCTGTTGCCGGGTTCAAAAAGTGATGCGCTGAGCTTGTGAGCATTGCCTATCACAAATGTGACCGCCATCGTCTCGCCAAGCGCGCGCCCAAGTCCGAGCATGATGCCGCCAACTACACCGACTCTGGTATAAGGCAAAACGATGTTCCAAACGACTTCCCATGTCGTGCAACCCAGGCCGTATGCGGATTCTTTCAAGACGCTGGGAACCACTTCGAAAACATCGCGCATCACAGCTGTAATAAATGGAATAACCATAATGGCGAGGATAATGCCGGCGGTGAGCATGCCGATTCCCATCGGCGGGCCTTGAAAGAGTTGGCCGACGAGAGGCCAAGTGCCAATCGTTTCCGCGAGCCAAGGTTGTATGTGCTCAGAAAACGCGGGAGCGAAAACGAATAGTCCCCACATGCCGTAAATAATGCTCGGTATGGCGGCCAACAACTCAATTGCGGTCCCTAGCGGGCGTTTAAGCCAAGGGGGCGCTAGCTCAGTCAAGAATAAGGCGATACCGAAGCTCACCGGAATACCGATCGCCATTGCAATGGCCGAAGTGATCAGCGTGCCGGCAATCGGGACTAACGCACCGAATTCTTCCGTTACAGGATTCCAAGCATCGCTAAATAAAAAATTGACACCGAACGCTTTAATTGCCGGCCAAGCACCGAATAACAGCGATATGACGATGCCTGCCAGCACAACAAGCACCAAGAATGCAAAAAATTGAGTGACGAGTCGGAAGAGTAGGTCCAAAAAGTGCTGCCGTTTAAGGACCGATTCCGAAATTGTTTTTATTTCCACATTAGAAACGGCAAAGTCTTTCGACTTTGCCGCCACATCCAAAAAGGATGCCATTCTACTCTTCTCCGGCGATTAAAATGAGATCGACTATTGCCAAAGGGCTTTGCCGCTTGCGTCTTTCAGCTGGGCTTTCCATTGCCCCTCAATCTGCTTAACCACGGCCGAGGGTAGTGGTACGTAGTCGAGCGCTGAAGCAAGTTTGTCGCCTTCATCCGTATAGGCCCAGTCGAAAAACTTCAGTACTTCTTTGGCAGTTTCCGGCTTCGGCTGTACTTTGTGCATTAATACAAAAGTAGCGCCGCTGATAGGCCAGGCGCCTTTTCCAGCTTGATCGGTAAGAATGAGATGAAACCCGGGGGCTTTGCTCCAATCGGCTCCTGCTGCCGCGGCGGCGAAGCTTTGTGAATTGGCGAGAACGAAATCGCCGTTTTTATTTTGAACCGAAATGGTGTCCATTTTGTTTTGCAGTGCATAGGCATATTCGACATAGCCGATAGAGCCTGGAATGCGCTGGACATAAGATGCGACGCCTTCATTGCCTTTGCCTCCCACACCGGCGGGCCAAGCGACGGCTGTGCCTTCACCTACTTTCGACTTCCAGTCCGGGCTGACTTTCGACAAATAGTTTGTCCAAATAAAAGTGGTGCCTGAACCATCGGAACGATGCACAACGGTAATAGAGCGATCGGGCAGTTTCAGATCTTTATTTAGTGCAACGATTGCAGGATCGTTCCACTTGGTAATTTTGCCGAGATAGATATCTGCAAGTAGCGGCCCGGTTAGTTTAAGGTCGTTCGGGTTAACTTCTTTTAAGTTGGTTACAGGAACATCTCCGCCAACCACGGTGGGAAATTGTATGAGGCCGTCTTTTTCCAGTTCCTCAGGCTTCAGCGGCATATCAGATGCGCCGAAATCTACCGTCTTATTTTGAATTTGCTTAATACCACCGCCGGAACCAATGGATTGATAGTTGAGACTAGACCCGGTTTTTGCTTTATAGGCTTCTGCCCATTTTGCGTAGATGGGATAGGGAAATGTTGCGCCGGCTCCTGTCATTTCGACGGCGGCGGCTTGATTGGTTACGCCGAGGCCGCCAAGCGTGATTGCGCTTGCGGTCAGCATGTAACTTAGGCTTTTACGAAAAATCATTGATCTAACTCCTAATCGATATTTGGTGCTGATAATTAAATCTTGTGTGATGGGCGGCAAGAATAAGTAAGTATTGTTACCAAAACATTACAAAGGCGGCGCCGTCCGGCGGATGCTTGTGCCCGTCTTTTAAGGCTTTGATGCTGGCAATTATTTATTTAAGACTAATTTTTTCAAGCTTTCATTGACCTGACTATTCGTGCGCCAGTAGAATCGCCGCCGTCTTAGCGTGGAGATTTCCGATGCGTACCAAACTGGTGGTGGGTAACTGGAAAATGAATGGCAGTTTGAGTGAAAACAAGGCGCTTCTGAATGCGCTGATTCCTCAGGCGCATGAATTTAGCAGCATGGCTGTCGGCGTTTGCGTTCCTTTTCCGTATCTGTCACAAGCGCAGTCATTATTGCGCAACACATCGATCGCATGGGGAGCCCAGAATCTTAGCCATCGTGCTAGTGGCGCCTTCACCGGCGAAGTTTCTGGTCATATGCTGACCGATTTCGAATGCCGTTACGTAATTGTTGGCCATTCGGAGCGACGCGCCCTTTATGTGGAAGGCGACGATGTTGTGGCGGATAAATTCATTGCCGCCCAAGCTGTGGGGTTGATTCCTATTCTTTGTGTTGGTGAAACATTGGCTGAACGGCAAAGCGGCATTACTGAGAAAGTGGTGGCAAGACAGTTGAATGCCGTTGTGTCCAAAGCGGGTATTGATGCTTTTGAAAAGGCTGTCATTGCATATGAACCGGTATGGGCGATTGGTACTGGTCAAACGGCTACGCCTGAACAAGCGCAATCGGTGCATGCCTTTATTCGAAATGAGTTGAAAAGTCAGAATGCAAGCATCGCCGAAAGGCTTCTTGTCCTCTACGGGGGTAGCGTAAAGGCAGGAAATGCGGCACAATTATGTTCTTTGCCGGATGTCGACGGCGCCTTAGTTGGCGGCGCATCCTTGAATGCGCAAGAGTTCGCCGACATTTGTCGCGGCGCTATTTCCAGATAATTTTCCGGTCCGTATTTAGGGACGTATGCAAACAGCGATTTGGATTCTACATACCTTTGCCGCTATTGGTGTAATCGGACTCGTTCTGATGCAGCATGGCAAAGGTGCCGATATGGGAGCTGCCTTCGGCAGCGGCTCAGCCGGAAGTCTTTTCGGCTCATCTGGGTCGGCTAACTTTTTGAGTCGAATGACCGCGATCCTCGCCGCGGTGTTTTTTGTAACTAGCCTCACGCTGACTTATTTTTCGTACCAACAAAGTGCGAAGGGTGGCGTGACGGATAGGCAAGTGATCGAGCAAAAGGTTGTGCCTAAAGCACCAACGGTGCCTGCGCAATCGAATGTTCCGGCACCTGCTCCAGCCGACTCAAAAGCGAAAGACATTCCCAAGTAATAGGGAGCCGCGTTATACGCGGTCGGCACGAGTTACTACCAAGCTCGTGTTATGCGATTACATGCCCACGTGGTGGAATTGGTAGACACGCTGTCTTGAGGGGGCAGTGGCGAAAGCCGTATCAGTTCGAGTCTGATCGTGGGCACCATTTAATCGGCGGAGTATAAGGACGGACTTCTATCGAGTCCGGTCCGGTGCTCTTAGGGCCATGCTAGAAAACTACTTTCCTATTCTGCTTTTTATCCTGGTTGGCTTAGCCGTGGGTATCGTTCTTCCGTCTCTGGGGATGATTCTCGGCAAGCTAATGGGACATGATCGTCCCGACAGTGAAAAACTTTCACCGTATGAGTGCGGCTTTGAAGCATTCGAGGATGCTCGAATGAAATTCGACGTTCGCTATTACCTCGTCGCTATTCTATTCATTCTGTTCGATTTGGAAATCGCCTTCCTATTCCCATGGGCGATCGTGCTGAACGAAATTGGCTGGTTTGGTTTCATAGCTATGATGGTGTTCCTCGGTATTCTGGTAGTGGGATTCATCTATGAGTGGATGAAGGGAGCGCTGGAATGGGAATGACGATAGCGTGTAGTCGATTTTTTCGGAGTGTGAATCATGGGCGCTAACGATTTAACGCAGCGCGGATTTATTACCACCAGTGTCGACGCGGTTGTGAATTGGAGTCGTACTGGATCTTTATGGCCGATGACTTTTGGTCTTGCTTGTTGTGCGGTAGAAATGATGCATGCTGGCGCGGCACGCTACGACTTAGATCGCTTTGGTGTGATATTTCGCCCTAGCCCTCGTCAGTCGGACGTAATGATCGTTGCCGGCACGTTGTGCAACAAAATGGCGCCTGCCTTACGCAAGGTTTACGATCAAATGGCTGAGCCGCGTTGGGTCATATCGATGGGATCATGCGCCAACGGCGGTGGCTATTACCACTATTCTTACTCTGTTGTGCGCGGTTGTGATCGTATCGTTCCGGTGGATGTGTATGTGCCGGGATGTCCTCCTACTGCTGAAGCATTGCTCTACGGCATTATTCAGCTGCAGAACAAGATCAAGCGCACCAATACCATAGCCAGATAACCTTCCCATGGCAATTTCTAACGAAGAACTTTCTTCACGGCTGACGACTGCTTTCGGTGAGCGTGTTGTCAAATTGACGGACCGGCTGAACGAGTTGACGCTGACCATAAATGCCGGTGACCTTACCGAAGTGGCGACTGCTTTGCGTGATGCGCCCACATTGCGTTTCACTATTTTGATCGATCTATGCGGCGCGGACTACTCAGCGTATGGCGATGGCATATGGGAGGGTCAGCGCTATGCAGTGGTCTATCATCTACTATCCATCGAGCACAACACGAGGGTTCGTCTAAAAGTATTTGCGATGGACGATGATTTTCCGATTGTTAGTTCGGTGATCGGCGTGTGGCCTTCCGCTAATTGGTACGAACGAGAAGCTTTTGATTTGTACGGTATCGTTTTCGAAGGGCATCCCGACTTACGTCGTCTGTTGACTGATTATGGTTTTATCGGCCATCCGTTCCGTAAGGACTTTCCACTTTCCGGCAACGTCGAAATGCGTTACGACCCAGATCAACAGCGTGTCATTTATCAGCCGGTAAGTATCGAGCCGCGCGAAGTGACGCCGCGGATCGTACGTGAACAGAACTATGCCAGGAATGAATAAGCATGGCTGAGATACGTAATTACACAATGAACTTCGGGCCGCAGCATCCGGCGGCGCACGGCGTTTTGCGATTAGTCTTGGAGTTGGACGGCGAAGTGATTGAGCGCGCTGATCCGCATATCGGCTTATTGCATCGAGCGACGGAGAAGCTGGCTGAGTATAAAACGTTTATTCAGTCGGTGCCCTACATGGACCGGCTCGATTACGTCTCGATGATGTCCAACGAGCACGCTTACGTAATGGCGATCGAGAAACTGTTGGAACTCGAAGTGCCTATCCGTGCTCAATATATTCGGGTGATGTTCGATGAAATCACGCGGATACTAAATCACCTGTTATGGTTAGGTGCCCATGCGCTCGATATTGGCGCGATGACGGTTTTCCTATATTGCTTCCGTGAGCGAGAAGACCTCATGGATTGCTACGAAGCCGTTTCCGGTGCACGTATGCACGCGGCCTATTATCGGCCGGGAGGCGTTTATCGCGACTTGCCGGATCGGATGCCGCAATACCAGACGTCGAAATACAAGAATGCCAAAGCAATCGATGAACTGAACAAGAACCGGCAAGGTTCTTTGCTGGACTTCATCGAAGACTTTACTAATCGCTTTCCTGTGTATGTCGATGAATACGAAACGCTGTTGACGGATAACCGTATCTGGAAACAACGTACCGTTGGTATCGGCGTTGTGACGCCGGAGCGCGCTCAAGCGCTGGGCTTCACCGGTCCGATGTTGCGTGGTTCGGGTATCGCTTGGGATTTGCGCAAAAAACAGCCGTATGAAGTCTACGATCGTATGGAGTTCGATATTCCTATCGGCGTAAATGGCGATTGTTACGATCGTTATCTAGTGCGTATCGAAGAAATGCGCCAGTCCAATCGCATTGTCAAGCAATGCATCGACTGGCTGCGCAAAAATCCCGGCCCGGTGATTGTCGATAACCATAAGATCGCACCGCCGTCACGGGTTGAGATGAAGCAGAACATGGAAGAGCTTATTCATCACTTCAAGCTCTTTACCGAAGGTATCCATGTGCCTGAAGGCGAAGCGTATGCTGCCGTCGAGCACCCCAAGGGCGAATTCGGCATTTACTTGATTTCGGACGGTGCTAATAAGCCCTATCGTCTAAAGATCCGTGCGCCCGGTTTCCCACATCTGGCGGCGTTGGATGAAATGGCCCGCGGCCACATGATTGCTGACGTGGTCGCCATTATCGGAACACAAGATATTGTGTTCGGTGAAATTGATCGTTGAGCGCATTGACTATGCTTTCTGCTGACTCGCTTAAGAGAATAGACCGCGAATTAACCAAGTACCCCGCGAATCAAAAACAATCCGCGGTTATGTCGGCGCTTGCCATCGCCCAAGAAGAAAAAGGTTGGTTATCCACCGAGACAATGGATTTCGTTGCGCAATACCTCGGTATGCCATCGATTGCCGTGTATGAAGTGGCGACGTTCTACACCATGTACAACTTGCAGCCGGCGGGCAAGCACAAGATTACGGTATGCACGAATTTGCCCTGCGCACTTTCTGGCGCCAATGAGGCGGCAGAGCATTTGAAGCATAAGCTCGGCATCGATTTCAATCAGGTTACCAAAGATGGTCACTTCTCGCTGAAAGAAGGCGAGTGCATGGGTGCCTGTGGAGATGCGCCGGTGCTCTTGGTAAATAACAAGCGCATGTGCAGTTTTATGTCCAACGAAAAGTTGGATCAGTTGATTACGGAACTGAAAGAGCCGTGATGCGACGGACGAATGGGATGATGCTTACATGCTGAACTACGGACCCGATGCAGTGATTCTTGCCGGCCTCGACGGCAGCAACTGGCGGCTCAAAGACTACGAGTCGCGCGGCGGCTATCAGGCATTGCGCAAAATCATCAATGAACAGATCACGCCCGATGCGGTGATCAACGAAGTGAAAAAATCCGCACTGCGTGGTCGTGGAGGGGCGGGCTTTCCGACAGGTCTGAAGTGGAGCTTTATTCCGCGTCAGTTCCCCGGCGATAAATACCTCGTCTGCAATTCCGACGAAGGCGAACCGGGCACATTCAAAGACCGTGACATCATTCGCTACAACCCGCACATCCTGATCGAAGGGATGATCATCGCCGGTTACGCGATGGGCATTAAGGTCGGCGACAACGACATTCCCGGCG
>Ga0157374_10002217_pt1 | contig 16383 bp, 11 predicted proteins | sample M25metaG_FD_115308 | JGI IMG/M metagenome (GOLD analysis project Ga0157374, IMG submission 115308) | Miscanthus rhizosphere microbial communities from Kellogg Biological Station, Michigan, USA - M2-5 metaG | ecosystem: Host-associated > Plants > Roots > Rhizosphere > Soil | place: USA: Michigan...
CAAATCACGAACCCGCTAAACAGTTGTCTCTATTGGGTTTTTAACCGGACGCTAGTGGATGCGATCATCTGTTGCGATACCGGTACCTCAACGGTATGGTACGCCCAGTACCATAAATTTCAGGCGGGGATGAAAGGGTCATTATCCGGAAAATTGGCCTCGATGGGTGCGGGCATGCCCTATGCGGTCGCTGCGAAGTTTGCCTATCCCGAGCGCCCGGTTATTGCTCTGGTTGGGGATGGCGCGATGCAGATGAATGGGCTGAATGGTTTAATCACTGTGGCTCGCTATTGGAAAGAGTGGCAAAACCCGAGTTTTATTGTGCTGGTACTCAACAACCGTGAACTTAACTTTGTAACCTGGGAAATGAGGGCAACGGAAGGAGATCCCAAATTTGAGTGTTCACAGGATTTACCGGATTTTCCTTACGTCAATTATGCTCAATCTCTAGGTTTTAAAGGTATCCTGGTGGAAGAACCTGAAGATATTGAGCCTGCTTGGCTGGAGGCTCTGCATAGTGATCGTCCGGTTGTGATAGAGGCATACACAACGCCGGATATTCCCCCGATACCGCCTCATATTACTTTTGAGCAAAGTCAGAAGTATGCGAAAGCCTTGCTCACTGGTGATCCGGATGCGATGGCTGTGTTTGGAAATACCTGGAAAGAATTGCTAAAAATCACGTAGTCATATCAGTACGCTGAATATTGCTATTAGTGGCAGAATACCATTGTCAGAATGGTGAGGAGTCTCAAAGCACGGGAGGTTGCCTGCCAATTCTGGCAGCTACATGGGGTTGAGCAATCGGCAATAATGGCATTGGAATGGGTAAATGTTTTAAAACTCCTGTTAAACGCCCATCTTGCTCCAAGATAATGACTTGGAAGACGTCATAACTTTCAAAGCCATCTTCTCTGGCCACACGTTTCAGATCATCCTCGGAGAGGTGAGAACGTTTCAGATTTTCTGCGATAGGAAGCCCGTTCTGTAATAGCGGGATGGGTTTTCCTTGTAAAAATCTTCTTAAGAAAGGTACTCTTTCAATTAAGGCCACATAGAAAAAGAGTGTTAAGCCGCCGGTAATATTGCCTAGAATATCCATTTCATGAGTGATGATTTGATCACCCATAATTTTGGCCAGAATCGCTATAAGTATGAACTCTTGCGGTCCCATTTGCCCAAATGCCCTTCGGCCAAGACCCTTTAGGCCCAGCATCATAAACCAATAAATAAAACTTACCTTCAGAACAACCGTTCCCAAGGCAGGCCAGGGAATGGAGGAAAGCATTCTAAAATCCTTTCTGAATACGTAAGATTTTGATCAATTTCATGATCCCCTTTTTTATTTCTGGAGCCCCCTATATGGAAAGATTAAGAGAAATAGTTATCACCTAGTAATATAACTATAGTGTATCAGTTTTGTATGGATAAAAAAGTAGGGTTACTCAAGTTTTATACTGGTTTCCTAGTTTATCCGACTAATGAAAGTATAATTTTCATTTTGTCATCGCTTGATTTTTATACACTTATCTGGAGAAGTTTGTTATTTAGTAATCGGTTTGGTAAGGTGGACTGTTTCTGAGGAGGCTCTTATGATATAAAGAATGCTTGCACCTCAACAGAAGGGGGGAGGTTTCTGGAAATGCTAGAGTTGGTTACTGCTCCAGTGCATCCATAGTTTGATCGAATGCCTGCTTTATAAAAGCTCAGGCTAAGAGTGTTATTTAAAATTGATTGGAAGCGGAATAGAGATGGGTGAATATAACTTTGATGTAGCCAAAGTTGTGGAAATCTTAAATCAGATATTGGAAATGGAACTGGCTGGTGTGGTTCGGTACACGCATTATTCGTTTATGGTGTTTGGTCCTAACCGTATTCCAATTACGTCTTGGCTAAAAGGTCAGGCTAATGAGTCACTAGTGCATGCCCAGGAGACCGGCGAGCTGATTACTCATCTGGGTGAGCACCCCTCGTTAAGCATTGGCCAGCTCTTGGAAACTCAAAAGCATGACATATTCAGCATTCTGGAAGAATCGCAAGAACATGAGTCTAAGCAGATGCAGCTCTATAAGGATTTGTTGGAGCTTGTGAAAGATAAATCCGTCATGTTTGAGGAGTTTGCGCGACGGATGGTTTCCGAGGAAGAAATGCATATTGGAGAAGTTCGGAAAATGATGCGCCGATAATACCTGGGCTCAAATTTTGGTTGTTCTGAAGACTAAAGGCGATTCATTTCTGATAAAGTATACAGCCTTGGATAAACTGTTGTTTGCCTGTAGCTTGTTAATAGGTAAAGGCTAAACCGGTTAAAACCCGCTGAGGGGTTAACTGGCCGGTTTGGAAAAGCAATTTTAACTGGGCAATATTATAGTTCATGACAGCTGTGTAGTATTCTTGGCGGGAATCTGCAAGATCTTTTTCTGCCTGAACCACATCCAAACTAATACCTGAGCCGGACATACGCCGATGTCTGGCAATTCGAAAAGATTCCTCCGCCACTTGCATTTTCTGGTCTTGAATATTGATCTGCTCTTTGAAAAATTTGTTGCTTAGAAAAGTTTCGGATAATTCCTTTTGCATATCGTAGAACTGTTTTTCTTTTTGTAAGAGAGCCTCTTTAATCTTGGCCTTCTCTTGGCCCATTTGGGACAAAACCTCTAATCCCATATAACGCGTGGCGTCATAGCTGATTGAGGCAAAAGCTTCATGGGAAGGTTGCATCTGATTTTGTGGGCCAATATGCCGTAGAAAGCCGCTTACGCTAACTGTCGGGAATAATTGGGCACGGGTAGACGCATAGCGGGATTTAGCCTCATTGATATTATCAATCATGGCTTTGACATCAGGTCGATTTTCGACTGCTGTTTGCAGGAGCTTTGGAAGCGTCAAGCTGCTGTCAACCAGTTGAACCGCTTTTAGTTTTTGATCCAGTGGTTTCAAGCGAACACCGACATCCAGCTTTAACATGGAAGCCAAGCCTGCTTCTGTGGCCATTTTCTGGTTTTCTGCCCGAAGCAAATCCCCCTTCTTTTCTGTTAGCAATGTTTGGGCTTGCGTAACATCAAGTTTAGTCGTGAAGCCAGCCCGATGTCGAGACTGGCTGAGTCGATACTGGACCTCTGCCTGTCGTACGGTTTCTTTTGCGACCTGTACCGAAACGATATCTCTCAAGTAGACATTGTACTGGGTTAATAGATCTAAAATGGCTTGTTTATAAGCAACTTGCTGCATGCGCTTCATTCGGCTAAAGCTGTGCCAAGAAGCCTTAAGATCGAAAAGATCCTTTCCACCCAGTTGTATGTTGTAGGAAGCCATGTATTTCGTCTGGTAGGTATCCCGGTTTGTTTTGAATGGGTTTGCGCCAATAAAAATATCCGAACCACGATATCGCTCGTAATAGTTATACATCGTGCCCGAAGGCAACAAATGGGAGGCGGATTCCAACAAGCCCCATTTGGACTGAACGGTGCGGTTTTTTGCGATTGCTAAATCAAGGCTATTATCGTCTACCAGATGAAGCAGGGTAGGGATGTCAATTTCAAATACGGGTTCCAATGGTGTCTCATAGCTGACTTCCTCAAGGGTAATCTTTTTACTGGTATCGCTGGAGGTCACGGATTCTATTGTGGCGTCAGGTTTGGATGGCGTATTTGGCGAAAGACTCTTATCCGTTTTTATAGCGGTGTTATTGATTGCTGGCTTCGTATTTTGCAAAGTGACGGGATCCAAGCTGGCAGTCAACTCTGCATAGGATAGCGGCTGAACAGCCACTAAGCTTGCCAACAAAAAACCGCTAATCAAGCATGTGAATTTATGCTGAATCGGCATGCGATGGTTCAGTGTTTGAAAATGGGTAATCGGTGCCTGATTGTTCATATTACTATCGTTGAGCCCACTGTCAGTTATGTTTAACGGTTTGAGGGATCTTTAAAGGCGCGTTCCAGGTTGAGTTGAATGGGTTCTACAAAGAAACTCAAGATTTTTTTCTTCTGGGTGATAATGTCGGCTGTGAGCGTCATGCCGGAACGCAAGGGATAAGATTTGCCTTTTGACTTCATCACGACTCTGTCCGGTTTGACCCTGAGAATGTAAAATGGATGCTCATCAGGACGGCTTGAACCTTCCACCTCTTGGGAGGAAGGAGACATGGAAATAATAGTGCCGTATAATTTCTTAAAATGTTGTGGCGGAAATGCTTCCAGGTGCAGCTCGATTCTTTGGTGGGGGTAGATATAGGCTAAATCTTTATTGGCGACTTTGATTTCCGCTATCAAATGGTTGTGTGAAGGCACCAGAGATAACAGAACTTGGCCTGCGGCGACCATTTCTCCAGGCCCATGAACAGACTGCTGGTTCACATAGCCATCAATGGGGGCATAGACATACCGGTGCTGCTCATCCAGATGGATACGTTGCTTTTGCATTGAAAGGTCTACAATGCGGCGTTCATTGTCCGCCAAACGATCCAGATAGCTACTCTGAAGCGTGCCGCTGATTTCCGTGGTCTTGGTTTTGCTTTGCATCAAGATTACTTTTTGTGATTCTAACGCTTCTTTGCTGGTTGCCAAATCACCGCGCATTTGAATGACTTTTAATTCATATTCCCGCAATTCCCGCTCTGAAATGCCATCTTCTTGAAATAAGGTCTGGTAGCCTAAGAGTTGATCTTCCGCTGTTTTAAGTTCGGCGCTCTGTTGTTTGATCCGTTCAACCAATTGCTGATAATCATGCTCAGCACGTTCCACACCCATAGCTGCCTGGTATTTCTGCGCGCTAACTGCTTGATCGTTGGCAGTCAACCAGGCGCCTCTCAAACTGCCCAGACCGGTTTTTCCCTGCCCAGTCGCTGCCGCTCGGAGCGCTCGAGAATCCTGCTCCAGTAACTCTAACTGGGTCATCATGCCACTGGCTTCCAGATGGTCTTCTTCCGTATCCAGTTCCAACAGCATATCGCCCGCATGCACCAGTTGATCTTCCTGTACAAAAACCTTTTTGACTTTGCCGGTTGCTGGCGACATGACGCGGCGGATTTTATCAGTGGGCATAATTTGCCCTGATCCGGGGATAGATTCTTCAATCGTGCTGTTCCAAGACCACATTAATAAGCCTGAAAGACCAGCCAGCATGAAAATGACCAGACAAAATGTCAGCGTAAATAAGCGCTGCGTATAGCGATCAGAACGCTGAGAAAATGGAAGGGAAGGATAAGCCAGAGAGTCTGTCTCGGTGGATATGGGTTTAGAAGTAGATGACAAACCAACCATTGCTGAGTCCTTCTTAACTAGATCCGGGAATGAAGATGGAAGTAATAACCTTTATGCTCCATAAGTTGCTGGTAGTTGCCTTGTTCTACGACTTTTCCGTTATTGAGCACAATAATGCGGTTGGCAACCTGATGGACCTGAGCGTCATCATTGACGAAAATACAGGTCGCATTGCGGTACTGGTTGAACACATAGTTGTAGATGGCGATGCGCAGTGATGGCTCACATGGGGCCAATGCCTCATCGAAAATCAGTAAGCTGGGGTGCAGTAGAAATAGTCTGGCCAGAGAAATTCTGGCGATTTCGCCGCCGGAAAGATTCAAACCATGGGGTGCGACCTGCGTGTCCAGGCCATCTGGCTTTTTGGAGAGGTCTGCATCCAGTTTGACTACAGAGACTGCCTCCCAGATATCTCGTTGATTGGCGGCGACATTCCCTAAAGCAATATTGTCCCGAATGGAACTGTAGAACATGGCAGGCTTTTGGGGCGCCACTCCCACATGTCGCCGCAGGTTTTCCTCATCGATATCCGTGATATTAATGCCATCCAGGTAAATTGAGCCTGAGCTGGGGGTATAGAGTTTTTGGAGCAATCGGATTAAGGTGGTTTTTCCTGAACCACTGGCTCCAGTTAAGATGACTTTTTCACCTGGCGCAATACTTAGATTAATATCTTTCAGCGCCCAAGGCATGTTCACATCGTAACGAAAAGAAAGATCTCGAACCTCAATAGCGCCTGCCACTTGGCTTAGGGTAACGCTGTGGCTTTTGATGGGAGGTGGCATTTCTTCGTCGATCAATGATTGGTACTGTTCCATTACACTGATCATGGGCTGTAGTTGAGCCAATGAAGTATACAGGCGTTGAATGCCGCTGAATACGTTTTTGCTCAGCATGTTAATGGCCATGTAGGCACCGTATGAAATATCGCCTTTGATAACCATTAAAGCACCGCAATAAAGCATGACCATCGACCCTAATGTGGAAATAAAGCCTTGAACGGCAGACTCGTTCACACTGTTATATCGAGTGCTATAGCCGTTTTCTAAAGTGTAGTCCAGGCGATCGAATATTTTTTCCTGTAAAACCGGACCTGCATTGAGTCCTTGTACAGCCTCATTATTTTCCAAAAATTCCCGCACGCTCATTTGGCAGTGTCTTTGGTTCATAGAGTGCTGTGCCGCTTTTTTCTTATCCCGAGGGGCTTTCCAAAAGTACATAAATCCTATGGGGATCAGAGGGGCGACTGAAATTAATGCCATCTGCACATTCAATGACAGCAGAAATAGCAGGATAATGACTGAGAACACAACATCCATTGAGGTAATGAGGAAAGTCGTGATCACGGTTTGATTAACGGAAGAAACCTCCATAAACCGTTCAGCCAGACCTCGATTTAAGTAGGCATTCGCTTTTTCTAAAGGTAAATGAAAAATACATTTGGCTAAAGATTCAAAACTGATGCGGTCCAGGTGTTCCAGAAAATAACTCATGACATGGGAGCGAATCTGCTTAATAATCAGGTCGAACACCATAATGCCGATGATGCCGACTGCCATGACGTTCAGCGTGGAGAGATTCTGGTGGCCAAAGACTTTATCAAAGATGACCATGTAAAACAGAGGCATGGACAGGGAAAAGACTTGCACTAGTATGGAAACCAGCACCATTTGTGATGACATCAGCACGTTATCTGTACAAAGTTTAAAGTACCAGGCTGATGTAAAGGCGTTTTTAAACGATACGGAAGCCTTTTTTCTGAATGGCAGTAAGGTAAGGACTTCGTAGGTTACATTAACCGCCTCATTCTCTTGGTTCTGGAAAAAGCGACATTGCTGGCCTTTTTTTGCTTCCAGCAGATTATTCCCCTGCCTGCCGGTTATCCAGTGCAAGGTATAGTCGTGGTCTTGCACAATCAGTGGATAAGGCGCATTGAGCAGTTGTTGCCAGTTGAGGTGATGCGTTTTAATTTTAAATTGCATGAACTCCAATTGTTTTTGGAACTCATGCATGTTTCGGATTTTTTTATGCCGCATTGCTCTGGGATCAGTGATACGACGTCCGGACATCGGCTTTTGTAGATAGTAGGTGTTGATTTCCGTCAGGCAATCCCAGGCATCCTCTGAAAACTGTTCCTGCGCTTTACGACGTGGTGGAAGGGGAGGTAAATTGATTCCTTGATGGGAGGAATCCGTGTCAGAGGAATTGACCGGATTTTCATCGGTTTCCACTACGGAGCGTTGAGTTTCTTTCGCCTCAGCCATGCGAAGTTTGAGTTCTTTGAAATGGCTGAGTAAAGCCGGTATTTTTTCTGCCACATCCAAGGGCATCATATAGAGCATGGCTTCTTCCGAGGAAATTTTGAGTTCCAGATCTTCCTGAAGCAGAAAATTTCCATCCCAGACAGCGCCGGGTTGAAAAGTCATGAGCGTTTTGGGCTTGGCGCTTTGGTGAACTTTGCCGAGGGCTCGAAGACGGCCTTGAAGCAAAATTCCCAAATAGCCCACTTCAAAGGACTGTGTGGTCAAGGTTTCCCCCATGGAAAACATCTTTAAGCCGGATGGTGTGAGCCACTTCTGAATTTGAGCATTCTGACTGAAGTCAGCACCAAAAAGCCGAGAAAAATATTCCAGGATAAAGGGGCTTTCCTGTTTGGGGTTTATGGCCATGCCAACTCCTTGCCACCGTCTTTACCCGTGTGTGCTGTTGCTGACTCCAATTGCAGATTACCCATTGCGAGCTGGCGCATTGTCCATTCCGCAAAAAGCTCTTCCCTTAGCCGAGCATCCAATTGGGTGGTTAGTTGAGTGGAATGAGTTCTCATCAGGCGGGCAATATTATAAGTCCTGCCATCCAGAGTAAATGGTTCCGTAATTTGCCCGGATTTTAATGCCAGAAGTTTATGCTTTAACTCCGGATTTAAGGCGTCCACTTGGGCTGGCTCTTCCAGGCCGCCATATATTGCGCCCGGGAGGATGGAATACTGTCTGGCCAAGTGTTCAAAGTCCTGTCCGTCATCTTTGATTTGGTAATAAAGTTCCCAAATCAAGGCTTCCTCGGAGACTTGGATGAGGGAAAACAGAATCCAGTCCAACTGGTGTTTGCGTTTGATGAATTCATCCTGAACCATGGGGTTGGGAATGACCAACCGTTTTAGAATTCGCAGCCGCTCCTGGTAGACCAGTTTTTTAATCAGGCTTTGGCGACTTTGTTTTTTTTCTTTCAACCAATCGCCCAATGCTTCATGATCCCGAATCTTATTTTGAGTCAAAAATTCTTCTACGAGTTCCCGAATGCGGACTTTATCCGGCTTGGTGACCTGGTAGGTTTCAAAATTTTTCTGATAAAGCAGCGCTTTGCCGACCTCGGTAACGAGGATATTTTCCATGCCCACTTCAACCAAGCCATGTAGCGCCTGCTCAAAGGGGATTTCCTCTTGGCAATATCTCAGCTTCATCATATCTCTTCCATATAGAACCATTTATATATTGGCAATTTTATGGCGGGCTTTCATCGTATTCGTGTTGTATTTGAGAGAGCCTTGTTCTGCAAATGGAGGAGATTGTTGTATAAAATCCTCCAAATAACCCAAAACCCCCAAGGCTTCCCTTGGGGGTTTCGTAGTTTTCAGCTACTTTTTCGCTGCGTACTTCCTAGTGGAATGCCGTCGTGGTAGCCAGGCCTTGGACGTTTGCGAATGTCAAGTCCTGATCCGAGAAGTGCAGGGTTTGAATTGTACCGGTACCGTGAGCTGATGTGGCAGCAGTGGCACCAGCGGAACCATCGAAGTAGTTGTGGATATCGATGGTGTGGTTTGTATCGAGAGAGATAATTAGGTCAGTCACCTTACCACCCGTCAAGTTGTGTTGGTCATCAAAGCTTACTTGAGAGAGTGTGTAATTGCTGAGGTCTAAAGTACCTTTCGCATTGTTCATTGCGTCAGTAACATCAACAGACCAGTTGTTACTACTGGTGAACCCTTGGAGAACGTTTGCACCAGTACCAACAGTCACCGTATGGGTACCACCGTTGGAGAAGTCGATGATGTTGTTACCGGTACCTGCTATATTCAGGGCTTCAGTACCCGTACCGCCACCGCAGAAGATGCTGTTACTACCGGCACCGCTAGCGGCTGTTACATTGGTTGTGCCCGTGCCGCTACCGAAGATAACCGTGTTGTTGCCTGTTCCGACGGAAACGGTATCGTTACCATCGCCGGTACTGATTACGTTGTTTCCGGTACCCGTCGCGGTAATGCCATCATTACCGGCACCCGTGGTGATTTTGAAGTTATAGTTACCGGCACCGGTGATCGTGGTGTCTGAATCGTTACCGATGAAACCGTTGACCAAGCTGCCGGTAGCCCAGGTTACGCTGGTTACGCTGGCTTGAGCATCGGTCAAGGTTGCTCCAGTCGTACCCAGGGTAATGCTGGCACCTAAACCGTGAGTCACTCCGCTGGCGTCAATGGTCAATGTACCATTCAAGGCGGTGTTGGTCACAGTGGTTGCGCCATACGCGTCACCCAAGACTATCGTGGTGTTACCGCCCATATCGCTATGGATTGTGGCTGCACTGCCTGCACCGGCATCAATGGCGTTTGAGCCGTTACCACAGTATACCGTTACACCCGTGGAACCGTCACCGATGAAGGTGTTGGTACCTGCACCCAGCAACTTGTAATTGCTGAAGCCGTGGAAGGTAACATCAGTGGTTCCTGCGATGTTGGCGACTTCGTGGTCGCGTACATCCATTGTAACGCCTTGGCTACCCGTGTATATCAGGGTGTTGGTACCCGTTCCACCGTTGATAGAGTGAATCCCGGCAGAGTTACCGAAGCTGAAGGTGTCGTTTCCGGAACCACCCACAACACCATTGATATAGCCTCCTGTAGCACCGGTACCACCGACAGTGAAAGATTCGCTATGGCCTAATCCGGCACCAGTGCCGCTGATTAAACCATTGGCACTGTTTGCCGCCAGGGTTACGGATATACTGGAAGTAGTGTGGCTAAAGTCTAAGGAGTTGTTACCACCCGAATCGGTGATGGCAACAGTAGTGCCGTTCGTAGCTGCGGTAAAGTTGTTAAATACGTATGTGTCATCACCGTAGGTAGCAGCAGTACCAGCGGTAGAAGTAACAACTGCGCCGCCATTACCGAAAGTTACTGTATCATCCAAGTTGTTTAAAGTGAGGGTGGCTAGACCGGAACCCGTGGTGATCGCGCGCATTGAGTGGACATCGGCGATGGTGCTGTCAACCGATGCACTGCCTGTATGAGTTAAGTCAACAGCGGCAGTGGTAGCTACCAAACTAGCGGTTACGGCGCCGGTGGTATTGCTCAAGTCCAAAGTGTCATAGGTACTCGCCGCTGCGTTTGTGGTGGTATATATTACTTTACCGAAGTTGTCGTCTAGAGAGAGGGTGTTTTCGCCAGTACCCATGTTGACCGTATAGGTGCCTGTCGCGCCATTACGCAGGAACAGACTATCGTTGCCAGCCAAGCCGGTAACGCTGGTTGCGGCTTGGTTGCCTGAGGTAAAGTAGACGTTGTTAAAATGTCCTGAGCCAAGCTTAATGTTGAACGGACCTTTTGCACCGTAAACGTTCTGGTTTTTTGTGGCTGTGTGTCCATCAAATATGGTGGCCGTTGTACCCGTGTTGTTGGGTAAGTTAAATGATCCGCCTACAGTTGTGGTAATTGTTTGAGCTCTTTTTTGCGCTGTTGCCATTCTAACACTCCTTCAAGTGGTTAGTAAGTGATTGAGGATCAAGCTAGAAAGTTGATATAGACAGTTGTTTGCCTGTATTCTTCAGCCTCGAAATTAGAATTGAGAATAACCGTTGTAATCCGTATCGAAACCCCTGAGAAATTTCTTTAATCATTTTTCGATTTTGCAAAATTCGGAAACTAGAATTCTCTGAAAGTATTGATATATATAGTATTTAAGGCTTTATGTGCTGACTCCTGAAGCTGTGAAATGTACTACAAGTTTTTATGGCTTAATCGTGAAATCTGCCATGCTTTTTTCGTGAAAAAATCTCTCACTTCTTTTGGTGGGAGTTAATACCATCCACTTATTCGTCATTTGCTCTCTACATTTTTTGGATGAATTTATTTTAAAAATCCTGATCAGCTATTCAATGCATGAGTTTTAATTTTTAATTTAAATGATCTATCAGGCACAAAATACTGAAGGGAAACGAGGTTAATTCTTTGGATTGGGTTAAAAGCCATGTTGGAAGAGTCAGAATGAATTTTCTCAATGGCCTATTCCATGAAATTGAAGCATTTCACGCTGCTGTTTCCGCAGTTCTTTTCTCTGATGTTTTTATTTTGCCTGAAGTTCGGAACATCATTTTTCTTTATAAAGTAGTTAGAATTTTTTCTTGTGTTTACATTTCTTAATATTATGGCTAGTAATCACTAGCTTTTGGTACAACTCTATATAGAAAAGAAATGTGAAATATAACTTATGAAAAAAATCTGGCACAATCGAAATCTTGTAGGCTTATGCCTCTTGCTGATCATCTCAAATGCTTATCTGGCTGATGCTCAAGCATTCACTAAAAGTGCAAAATCCTCGAATGATGCCAAAACTCAGGTTTTGAAGACAAAAACGCAATGGGAAGAATTCCGTGTACCCTCAATAGTTCCAGATCAGGCCGGCTTAACTTCTCAATTACCCGATATAGAATGGTGGCGGAGTTTTAAGGATTCCTATCTGGAAAACTATATCAGCGCTGCGTTACAGAATAACCCGACCTTACATATTGCCGTGGCTCGGGTTGCCGAAGCGCGGGCTGCGGTTCGAGAAAGTACCTCTCAGCAATTGCCCACTGCCAACTTAAGCAGTAGTTACTATCATTTAACGTTGCCCAAGCTATTTGGATCGTCTTTGCCGAAAAATTTGAGTATATGGACCATTCCATTTCAAGCTTCTTATGAAGTGGATCTGTTTGGCAAAAAACTCGATCAGACCCAGGCTGCAAAGCGACTATTGGAAGCGAGTCAGCAAGATGTCAGGGCGGCGCAGCTTAGCCTTTGTGGCGAAGTTGCCAGCGCTTATTTCAATTTGCTGCGGAGTGATGCCTTGGCGGTTTCCCAGCAGCGGAATTTGACCTTGCTCACTCGCATTCATGAATTGAAGCAGTCTCAATATCGGATTGGATTGACTTCTTATGATGAGGTTATTCGTGCGGATCGGGATGTGGCTCAGGCTCAGACGAACTTAAACACCTATCAACAGCAGCAGGCCTTATTTGCTCACCAATTGGCTATTTTAACCGGCAGTCCTCCTTCTACTCAGGAGAAAATGCCGCGAGGCACTGCTGATGCCACGGTGCTTCCTACTCAAATTTCCACAGGCACTCCTGCCGAGGTTCTGGCAAGACGTCCGGATATTCAAGCGCAGGAGAAGCGTTTGGAAAGCGCGCACTTTAGTGTCAGTGCGGCGCGGAAAGCGTTTCTGCCTACTTTAAACCTTTCAGGCGGATTGTTTCTGGCGGGCACAACATTGGCCCAGTTATTTAACTGGAACAATCATGCCGGTTTGCTTTCCGGAGGCGTTACTCAGCCTGTGACTGATATTTATGAACACGTTGCTGCATTGAATACTCAGAAAGCACGCCAGACTCAGCAGTTGGAACAATACCGGCAAGTGACCTTAAATGCATTGAAAGAAGTTGAAGATAATCTGGCATTGTTGCGTACCGATTTTCAGAGTATGGAGAGCAATGCCAAGCGCCGTGATCTTACTCAGCATGAATTAGGTTTGAATCAAAATCTCTACCAACAAGGTTTGTTGCCTCACTTAAACGTGCTGCAAGGCGAGAGTGAACTCATTCAGTATGAACAGTTGGTGGCACAAAGCAAAATGGATACCGCTGTCGCCACGGTTAATTTGTACAAAGCTTTGGGAGGCGGATATTGAGTATGGGCCTGTCTCAAGCTTTTATCAAACTTCAGTTAGAAATAAAGATGGATCATTTGCCATGAGTACATCGCAAGCACCTCTGGAACCCCAACAAAAATCTGCATCTGCAATCTCTCGTTCGTCATCGTCGTCCAATCGGGATCGTTATAAAACCCTCGGTATGATTTTGGGCGTTTTTCTGATTTTGGGCGCTGTGGGTCTGCTGTGGTGGTGGCATAACTCTCGTTATGAAGAAACGGATGACGCCTATATCACCGGTCATATTCATCCGGTCAGTGCCCGAGTAACCGGTACGGTTAAGCAGGTATTGGTTGAAGAGAATCAAATGGTGAAGGCCAATCAGCTTTTAGTGGTTATTGATCCCAGAGATTATGAAATTGCCCTGAGCCAGGCTGTACATAACTTAGCGGTTGCGCAAGCGCAAGCGGTCACGGCCAAAGCGAATATTCCTTTCACGCAGCGGCAGGCATCAGCACAGATTGAGCAGGCTCAAGCCGGGATTGGCGTGGCCCGCAGTACGGCTCTTCAATCCAGAAAATCGGCACAGGAAGCGAAGGCAGGCGTAAAAGCCGCTCAGCAAGCCGTGGCGGAGCAAGAGGCAAACTATCAAAAAGCATTGCTGGACTATCGCCGCTATGCGGGCGCCGATCCGGAAGCCATATCCGCACAGCAGTTGGATGCGGCTCGTACCAGTCTGAAGGTTGCCGATGCCAATCGTTTGGCTGCCCGCTCTCAACTGATGCAAGCTCAGGCTCGCGCGGCGCAGGCAATGGCGGGTATTATCACAAACACCAGTAAAATTTCTGAGGCTCGGGGTACTTATCAAGGCGCCCAGGCTCAACAGTTGCAGTTGGACATTGCCAAAAGTCAGGCGCAATCGGCGACGGTTGCTATCGAAACGGCAAAGGATGCTGTGGCGCAAGCCAAGCTGAACCTGGCATATAGCCGAATTGTTGCGTCTGTCGAGGGACAAGTGGGAAATCGAACCGTGGAAGTCGGGCAACAGGTTCAGGTTGGTCAACCTTTAATGTCTGTGGTGAGTCCCACAAAGTGGGTAGTCGCCAATTTCAAGGAAACCCAGCTTAAACGAATCCATCCCGGTCAGCCGGTCAAAATTGAGGTTGACGCCTATCCTGGTCGTGAATTCACGGGACATGTGGAGAGTTTTTCTCCCGCTTCGGGTGCCCAGTTTGCGTTGTTACCACCGGAAAATGCGAGTGGAAACTTCACTAAAACGGTGCAACGCGTTCCAGTCAAAATCGTGTTTGATCCCAAAAGTATTCGGGGATATGAAAACCTGCTTGTTCCTGGGCTTTCAGTCATCCCTAAAATTGATGTAAGTGTCGCTCCAACGAAATCAAAATCTCCGAGAACACGCTGATGAGTACAACGAATAAGCCTACTGTCCCTACTTCGACTAAGCAGCAGATTATTCAAGCGGCTGCCCAAGTATTCGCTGAATTAGGCATTAAGGGAGCCACTACGAAGGAAATTGCTCGACAGGCGGGTATCCACGAAACAACGCTGTTTCGGCACTTCGAGAATAAACAGGCTGTCTTAAAAGCGGTGATTAATCAGCTTTCCCAGGAAATGATGGCTTGCCTGAACCAGCATCCGACAGAGTGGACAGAGGATTTGAAAGCTGACTTGCTATTCTATGCGCGCACTTATCATCGGGCTTTGATTCAGCATAACGATCTGATCCGCATGCTGGTTGGCGAAGGTAACCGATATGCGGACTTTTTGAAGGAAGTGATGCAGGACAGTAATCTTCCTTTTAAAGAGCATCTACATGCTTATTTCGATCAGGCGAAATTGATGGGCCTGATTCGCTCCAATCTGGATTCGAGTAGATTGTCGAACATGCTGACCGGGATGATCTTTGCCGGAGTATTGCGTAGCTGCTTGCTTCCGGCGGATGGTTTAACGGATGAATTCGTTCAGGATTGCCTGGATGTATTCATTCATGGCATTCAAGTGGAATGAGGACTGTACTTTGTGATGGATACCCTACCTGAACAAACGAGTCGTCCGTCCTGGTGGAAATGGGCCATTGCCTTGACGGCCTCCTTGGGGGCGTTATTGGAAATTATCGATACCAGCATTGTGAACGTGGCCTTGCGGGATATGCAGGCGACTTTAGGCGCTACGCTATCTGAAATCGGCTGGGTGGTAACGGGCTATGCGATTGCCAATGTTATTATTATTCCGCTAAGCGCCTGGTTGGGAGATTACTTCGGTAAGAAAACTTACTTCGTTTTTTCTCTGATTGGTTTTGTGATTGCCTCCATGTTGTGCGGCATGTCGACTAGTTTGCCCATGCTGATTGCGGCCAGAGTTTTACAGGGCTTGACTGGGGGCGGTCTGCTGGCAAAAGCGCAAAGCATTATTTTTGAGACTTTTCCCAAAGAAGAGCAAGGGATGGCACAGGCTATCTTTGGCTTAGGGGTGATCGTCGGGCCAGCCTTAGGGCCAACCTTGGGCGGTTATATTACCGACAATATCGGCTGGCGATGGATCTTTTTTATCAATCTGCCTGTTGGCATGCTGGCGGTTTTAGCGGCCACTATTTTTCTGAATAAAGATAAACCGAATCCACATATGGATCGACGTGTCGACTGGTGGGGCATTTTTCTGCTGACTTTGGGCCTTGGCGCGTTGCAGGTAATGCTGGAAGAAGGACAGCAGGATGACTGGTTTCAATCTCCTTTTATCGTGGCGATGGCGGTTCTCAGCGTCATCGGATTAACCTTGTTTATCTGGCAGGAATTAACATCTGAAAATCCAGCCGTTAACTTACGCGTGTTGCATCATCGTTCGCTGATTGCAGGCAGCCTGCTTTCCATGTTGTTGGGTATGGGTTTATACGGCGCACTGTTTGCGATCCCCATTTTTTCCCAGACGATTTTGAATTTTACTGCAACAAACACCGGCTTATTGTTGTTGCCGGGTTCATTAGCTTCTGGTGCAACCATGATGTTTGTTGGCAGGGTGTCTCGTCGTATTGACTCTCGCATCTTGATCGCAATTGGATCCATTATGATGTCATTGACCATGTTTAACTTATCCACCATTAATCCAATGACGAGTGCGGATACATTATTTTGGCCTTTAATGTTTCGAGGCATTGGTACCGTATTAATGTATTTGCCGCTCAGTCTGGCGACGTTTGCTCCCATTCC
>Ga0157374_10002218_pt1 | contig 16382 bp, 13 predicted proteins | sample M25metaG_FD_115308 | JGI IMG/M metagenome (GOLD analysis project Ga0157374, IMG submission 115308) | Miscanthus rhizosphere microbial communities from Kellogg Biological Station, Michigan, USA - M2-5 metaG | ecosystem: Host-associated > Plants > Roots > Rhizosphere > Soil | place: USA: Michigan...
ATCTGGCCCGGCGTAAACCTGTGTGAAACGCACGTCGTGACCCTGAACCGCGACGCGAGCGGGAACCTGTGGGTCGATTACCAGTAACCTGCTCCCGGCGGAAAGTCGGGGGTGCGTACGGCCCGATTGCTATTGCCGCTTTAGGTTTGACCGAGTCGAGCAGCTTGGCACCGGCCACAAACACCACGCCGGTACAGGCTAACGCCAGAAGATAGCCGCCGTAGCCGGGATAGCTGTGTAGATAATGCTGGCCTCGCTCGACCGAACCAACAGCAATTGCATAGGTGACCAGCCACGCTTCGGTGCGCGTCTTGATCGTGAACAGGCGGCCAATCTTGCGAAGCATTTTCATCATTAACGGCCCAACGGATGAAGCGCAGTTTTGAGCCGTTCAAACCCTAATAGGCAAGGTTAAGAGACCGGTAATGAATCGCCGGTGCCATTCCGGGACAGGTCAGACTAGCGGGAACAAGTCGAGGGCTTCGAGAAGCTTCGTCCGCGCGGTCTCGATATCCCGCAAGAGTGCAGGATCCTGAAGCTCGCCGATGTGAATCTGCGCCGGCCAATATTGCTCGATGACTGAAGCAATGCGGCCGAGCTTCGTCTCGTCCACCAAGAAGCGCGGGTCGACCGTCGCCGGGTCGGCGACAACGCGAAGCCTAAGGCAAGCCGGGCCGCCGCCGTTCGCCATTGATTGCCGAACGTCGACCACTTCCGCCCGGCGAATGGGTCCATTTCCGGCGATGTGCCGCTCGATCCAGCTCCAGACTGTCGATGTCTCACGGCATTCGCCGGGGACGATCAGCGTCATCTGCCCGTCTGGCGGAGTCACCAGTTGTGCGTTAAAAAGATAAGATGCGATGGCGTCCTTCAGGGGCACCTCGGCTTCACTGACCTGGACGAACTCGAGCTCGGGAAACTTCCTCTCCAGCTCCTCGAGCAAACCGTCGCGATCGGCAAAGGCCTTCTCATGTGCGAATAGCACCCGCTCATTTGCAACCGCGACCACGTCATTGTGGAAGGCGCCAACCGCAATCGCTTCCTCCGATTGCTGCACGAACAGCGTTCGGTCCGGATCCAGCCGGTGCAATCGTGCGATCGCCTTCGATGCCTCAAGATGCTGGCGCGCCGGAAAGGGACCGCCGCTCACGCCATAGACGAAGAGTTCAATGCCCGTGGAGTTATGCCCGCTGGTCAGCCGCATGTGATTGGCTGCGCCTTCATCCCCGAATGATGGCACCGGCGGATGAACGGTAAAGCTTCCGGCATCGGCGAACGCCAGTTGCAGTTGTGCGTGTGTCATCCGCCATTCGTGGCTCCGGTGAGGCATCGACCGCAGGTTGGCCACGGTAAGGTGACAGCGGTGATCCTGCGTGTCGGGCGCGGGCGAGACTGTTGCCGCGTTGGCAGCCCACATTGCCGAAGCCGACATCGCGTTGGCGGCCAGCGGAGGATCGGCTTGCTCAATGTCCGAGCCCAGAGCCGCGAGCCAATCGCGATCCGGTCTCGGGTGCGGAAGGAAGATGCCTTGTGTCAGGCCGAGCGCGAGACTGGCGCGCATCTTTTCAATGCCCTGCAGAGCGGCAGCGCGGGGCCTCGACCAGTCGCCCGCGTGACCCATCGCGGCTAGGTTGCCGAGGCTAAGCCCAGCGTAATTGTGGCTTGGGCCGATTATGCCGTCGAAGTTGATTTCAACCAAAGCCATTAGCGCCCGACCGCCAGAACCTTATCCCCTTCACCTACCTGCAACAGCTCGGCGGCCTCACGGTCGATCGCAAGCGACTTACCCGCCAGCTTGCGCACGCGGCCGTAGCAGACTCGGAAGTCTTCCAACCGGCCGGCAGCCAGGATCCACTTCTCCGGTTCGCCTTCACCGATCTCCGCGACCGCGAATTCTCTAGCTTCACGGATGGTTCGGATCTGGTCGGTGGCAACAGTGACGGTCGGACCGCCATCGAAGATGTCGATATAGCGATCGTGCCGGAAACCTTCGCCTTCGAGCATCTTCATCGCCGCTCGTCCGCTTGGGTGCGGCTGGCCGATCACTGCTTTCCCGGCCTCCGCAAGCAGCGAGACATAGATCGGCGTCTTCGGCATCAGGTCGGCAATGAAATGGGTGCCGTGGATGGCGTTGAACTCGTCCGCCTGCGGGAAGCTCATTCCAAAGAACCGCCCGGCGAGTGCATCCCAGAATGGGGCGTTGCCGGCTTCATCCATGACGCCGCGAAGTTCTGCCAACGTGCAGTCGCCAAACCGGGAGCGATGTTGCTTGATGAAGAGGTAACGGCTGCGGGCGATCAGCGCCCCCCAACCACCGGCCCGCAGCTGGGGGTGAAGGAAGAGCCCCCCGACCTCTGACGATCCCTCGAGATCGGTGGTCAGAGTCAACGTCTGGTTTCGGAACGTCTTTCCGAGCTCTGGGCTGGTCTGCGTGAGCGTGGAGATGTGATAACTGTAGAACGGCTGCTCGACCCCGACTTGCCCGAAGATCTGGCAGGTGCCCCGGATCTTTCCAGAACTGGGCTCCTCGAGCACGAACATATAGAGTCCGCTGGATTGGTTCTCTTCCTTGCGGGCAAACGACTCCTGCGACCGGGCAAGCTTGGCTGTCAGAGTCCCGCGATCAGGCGGCAAATTGGTGAAACCGCCGCCGGTAAGCTTCGACATTTCGTAGATCGCGGCGAAATCCTGCGCGCGGACAGGGCGGACCCGGAAGGTCATAGCCCGCCCTCCGCAATCCGAAGGATGGTGAGTGCCGACAGCGCCGCCCGCTCACCGAGGCTTTCCGTAATCAGGAATTCTTCCGGGCTGTGAATCTTGCCGCCGCGAACGCCCATCGTATCGACGACGGGGACGCCGAGGGCTGCGATATTGTTGCCGTCGCAAACACCACCCGTGGGTTGCCAGCCGATCATCTGCCCGAGATCATCGCCCGCCTGCTTCACCAGCGCGAAAAGCCGATCCGCCTCAGGAGTCATCGGCTTGGGCGGACGAGCGAAGCCGCCGTGCACTTCGATATATACTTCGTGCTCGCGCGCCGTCTCGTCGACAGCCTTGGCGATCAGCCGCGCTGCAATTTCCTGGTCGTCGGTTGTGCGCGGTCGTATGTTGACCCGCAGGATCGCGAGATCCGGGACGACATTGTTCGGGCCTCCACCGTCGATCTTCGCCGGGTTGATTGTCAGCCCCGGTGTTTTCGACATCGCAAGCCGGAGCGCGAGTTCGGAGGCGGCAACAATTGCATTGCGACCATCTTCGGGATTGCGCCCGGCATGTGCCGAACGGCCGCGGACGAGGAAGGAGAAGTTGCCACTCCCCGGGCGCGCTCCCGCGAGCGTCCCGTCTTGGTGAGCGGAGGGTTCGTAGGTCAGCGCCGCAAGCTTGCCCCTGACAGCTTCGGCAATCAGCGGCGCCGAGCCTAACGAACCGACCTCCTCGTCGCTATTAATGATGATCTCGTAACCGATCGTCGCTGCAGCGTGGTTTGCTTCGACCGCCTTAAGCGCCGCCAGCATGACCGCGAGGCCGCCCTTCATGTCGGCGACACCGGGTCCGTTAAGAATCCCGTCCTCAAGCCACTGCGTTTTCTGGAATGGGTGATCGGCCCCGTAAACAGTGTCCATGTGCCCGGTGAAGAGCAGCTGCACGGGCGCATCGGGCCGAACGGTGAGACGCAGGTTCTTCCCGTGTTGCAGGGCAGCCGTCTCGCCCGCCTCGGTAACCGTTTCGACTGGGCCCGAATCGAGCAGCTCCGGTTCGCCTGGAAGGGCAGAAAACCCATCCGCGAGAATGCTTGCCATTTGTTGGAGACCACCGAGGTTTCGTGAGCCGCTGTTGACCGCGCTCCACTCCAACACTTGGTCCAGCATCGGCTCCGCAGCCGCGCGTTCGGCGGTGCTTTGCTCACTGCTGTTGATCCCCATTGGCCGCTACTAGCTGCGCACCGCGAGGAAGGCCACACCACCTGTCCCGAATCGGCGAGATGCAACAAATGGCAAGCACCGCGGTTAGACCCGCATGAAGAGTATATTGCCCGCGGTTGCATTCGCGGCCCTTGCTTGTCCCACCCTCGCATCCGCCCAGCTGATTGGCACCTACCGTGTCCGCGCCGGTTTGGGCGCGCAGGTGCTCCCCAAGTTCCCCGGCGCGAAGTCGGATGATGTGAGTCCTTATTGGACTTTCTCTGTGGCTAAGGGAGAGCACCCATTCGGCTATTCCGCGCCGGATGAGAGCGGCGGAATAGCGTTGCTTGGTGACTCAGACTCAGGGTTCAGCGCAGGCCCCGTGGCCCGCCTATCGCGTCCGCGCGAAGACGGCGATGTCCGCGCCAAGGTCGGTAATATCCACAGGGCCGTCGAACTGGGCGGCTTTGTGCAATATTATCCGGTCCGTTCGCTCCGTCTTCGTGCGGAACTGCGTAAGGCGATCGGCGGTCACAACGGTGTAGTCGGTCTCCTCGGAGCTGACCAGATCTGGCGCGATGGCGACAAGTACGTCTTTTCGATTGGGCCACGATTATGGTTCGGCGACTCACGTTTCGAGCGCGCTTATTTCGGCGTGAGCCCGGTGGCTTCCGTCGCCGCCGGTCTCCCTGTCTATCGGCCGGATCGAAGCTTCCATGCGGCCGGGGCGGTCGCGGGCATGCAATATTCGCTCGGGAACGATTGGGGCCTCTTCGGCTACGCTCAGTATCAGCGGTTGATCGGCGACGCGCGCCGGTCACCGATCATCTATCGTCTTGGCTCACCCAATCAATTTTCCGCGGGGATCGGCCTCTCTCACACTTTCACGATCAAGCTTTGAGATGCGCCTCGAAATGCCCGAGCAGCTGACGGTACAGGTCGCGCTTGAACGGCACGATCAGGCGGGGGAGTTCTTGAGCCTCCACCCACTTCCAGGCACGGAATTCGGGATGCGCCGTTTCGATATTGATATCTGAATCGGTGCCAAGGAAGCGGGTCAGGAACCAATCCTGCTCCTGCCCCTTCCACTTGCCGCCCCAAAGCCGCGGCCGCCACTCTTCGGGAAGGTCGTAGCGCAGCCGCTCTGGGCACTCGGCGATCAGCTCGACCAGCGCCGACATGATTCCGGTTTCCTCTTCCAGCTCCCGGAGCGCAGCGGGCCAAGGCTTCTCGTCCGCATCCAACCCGCCCTGTGGCATCTGCCACGCGTCCTCAGGATTGTCGGTCCGTGCGCCAACGAAAACCTGTCCCTGCGTGTTGAGAAGCATCACGCCGACTCCGCGGCGGTACTGGTGATCGTCCTCGGTCATTTTTGGTCCTTGGGAGGAGCAACGCGCCGAGGCAAGCGAAGCTTCACAGCGGCGCAGTCGGTAGGCTAGGGCGCGGCGATGAACCGTGACGCAAACCCCGACGTGCTCGAATTCGGGCGCTCGATCCTGCACGACGAGGCACGGGCATTGGATGCGCTTGCCGAACGCCTTGACGGCGAATTCCAAAGGGCTGTTTCACTTGTCCTGGAAGCTTCGGGCAAGTTGATCGTCGGAGGGCTCGGCAAGTCCGGCCATGTTGCCCGCAAGATCGCCGCCACCTTCGCATCGACTGGGACCACCGCGACGTTCCTCCACCTTTCCGAAGCCATTCACGGAGATCTTGGCATTGCCGCCAAGGACGATGTGGCAATCTTGATCTCGCTCAGTGGGACGACCGCAGAGCTCGAACCGATCGCGGATCATTTTCAGGCGGTGGGAATCCCGATCATCGCGATTACCGGCAATTCTGGATCACCTCTCGCTGAAGCCGCAGCCGCATGTTTGGTGCTGCCGCACTGGCCGGAGGTCGGTCCGGAGGCTGTAGCACCGACAACCTCGACTACGATGATGCTGGCGCTGGGCGATGCGTTGGCGATGACCGTGATGCGCCAGAAGGGATTCACTCGGACGGATTTCGGTCGGCTCCATCCCGGCGGCGCACTCGGCGCGAGGCTCCAGCCCGTTCGTCGGCTCATGCATTCGGGAGGTCAGCTGCCGCTAACTCATCAGAATACCTCAATGCACCGGGCGGTGCTTGAAATGACGGAAAAACGGCTCGGGGTCATCGGCGTCACCGACGATGCGGGGCATCTGATCGGCGTCATCACCGACGGCGATCTTCGCAGAAACATCGAACGCGGCCTGGACCACACCGCGGAGGAATTCATGACCTCCAACCCGAAGACGATTGGACCGGATTCCTTGGTTGCGGATGCACTTACCTTGTTCGATGAATACAAGATCACAGCCTTGTTCGTAGTCGAGGAAGGTGGAAACGGTCAGAAGCCGGTCGGCGTTCTTCATATTCACGACTGCCCGGCGGCGCTGTGAACACCGTCATCCTGATCCCGGCGCGCTACGCATCCTCCCGCTATCCCGGAAAGCCGCTGGTGGAGCTTCGCGGTGCCGGCGGTGTTGCGAAGCCGTTGGTCCAGCGAAGCGTCGAGGCGGCGCGAAAGATTGCGGGCGTGAGCGGGGTCTTCGTCACTACCGATGATGAGCGGATCGCCGATGCTTGCGGTCGGTTTGGAGTCGGCGTGATCATGACTTCGCCCGAATGCCGCAACGGCACTGAGCGATGCGCTGAAGCCCTGGCGCAGCTGCATGAGCCCAATCTGGTGATCAACTTCCAGGGTGATGCGTTGCTGACGCCGAACCATTTCGTCGAAGCGTTGATCGAGCGGATGCAGCGCGACGATGTCGAGGTTGCAACTCCGGCGATGCGGTTGAGGAGCGAGGAAGTCCGAACCCTGCAGGTTGAAGAGGCCCGAGGGCGGGTCGGCGGAACCACGGTGGTGACGGATGACATGGGAAGAGCCCTGTATTTTTCGAAACGATTGATCCCGCATCTGCCGGCGGCTGCACTCGACCAACCGCTCTCGCCCATGCTTCTCCATGTCGGCGTTTACGCATACCGCCCGACCGCCCTCGCTGCTTACGCCCAGACACCGCCGACGCAGCTCGAACAGCTCGAAGGGCTTGAGCAGCTGCGCTTTCTCGCCGCCGGAATCCCCGTCGCGGTCGTTGAGGCGGAGCCGCCGCCCTTCGCTCTTCGCGAGCTCAACAAGCCCGAGGATGTCGCGCCGGTCGAGGAAGCCTTGGCGAGGGCCGGACTGGAATGACGCTGGACGATTTGCCTGAACGATATCGGGTGGTCCTGTGCGACATCTGGGGCTGCCTTCATGACGGCGTTCACATCTATCCGGGCGCTGCCGAGCGCCTCCGGCGGTGGAAGGATGAGGGCCGCACGGTCGTGCTCATCACCAACGCGCCGCGAACCGCGGAGGCTGTGGCGCTGCAGCTCGATCAGCTTGGGCTAGATCGCGAGTTGTGGGATGGGATCGCGACCGGGGGCGATGCCGGGATCGAGGCTCTGCGCCATTGCACGAAACCGGTCGGGTTCATTGGTACGGCAATGGACAAGGCGATCCTTGAAGACAAAGGCGTCCGGATCGCTGACGACGACGGCTTCACCGATCTCGCCTGCGCCGGGCTCGACGAATATCGCCGCGAGGTCAGCGACTACACGGCCGAACTGGAGCGGCTCGCCGGACGCGGCGTGGTGATGCACTGCCTCAATCCCGACCGGGTGGTGATCAGGGGTGGCAGGCTGGAGCCGTGCGCGGGAGCATTGGCCGACATTTACGAGGGGTTCGGTGGCCTCGTCGAATGGTATGGCAAGCCGTTTCCGGCGATCTACAAGCACGCGCTTCATCTGGGCGGCGATCCGCGGCCCGATGAGGTGGTCGCGATCGGGGACGGACTTCAAACCGACCTGCTCGGAGCAGCGCGGATGGGCTTCGCCTTCGTCTTCATCACCGGCGGAATCCACGGCGGTGAGCCGTTCCCGAAGCAGTTCGCCGCAGAAAACGGCTTGGGCGACTGGCGGCCGCTGATGGTGGCCGGCACGCTCGGCTAGACGTCGGTTCCGAGAAGCTTACGGATCGCGGAGGACGCGATCTCCGACGCGTCGGGACGAGAAGAGGCTGAGCGGGGGTGCTCCACCGTTCCGGCCAAGCCCTGATCCAGCACCGAATTTATGAATCGCTGGATGTCGCGGACGGGCACCGAACGGCCGGCAGCGCCCGCAAATGCGTACAGCAGGCGCCCTGTCGCCGTCCTCTCCGGCGGGATAATGCCTACCGGTTTGCCGGTCGTGACCGCGTCGGAGATCATCGAAACGCTATCGCCTGTGACGTAAATCTCGTCCGCATCGGCGAGGAGCACTGGGTAGCGAGGCGGATTATCCAGGTGCGGCCCTGTCGTGGCGATCACTTCACGGTTGCTTCTTGGGCTGCTCACCGGAATGACGCTGCCGCCCTTGTGGGCGATATCTTTTGCCGCGCGAGCAACTGCCTCCGGGCATAACGTCCACATGAACGTGTCGCCGCCGATCAATAGAAGCCGATGCGGACGAGGCAAGTGCGCCAGCCATTCCGCTTCCTGTTCGGTCGGATCGACCGGCACGCTTGTTGGAATGCCGACCGGAAGGCGGATAACGTTCGGTCCACCGGGGACGGCATATTGTTCGGTTGTGATGACGAGGTCGAAATGTTTTGGGTCGAGGCGTGGATTTCCGAGCCTCACCAGCTTCGTTTTTCCGCCGGACAACTTCTGGATCGCGAGGGCTACCGGAACACTCCGGTAGCCGATCCCGAGAATTAGGTCCGGCCATCGCGGCCTGATTTGCCGTTTGGATTCAGGTGCCAATGTGGACAAGGTCGCCCCGAGGAGCCGCGGCGGGATAAGGTGCAGTGCATTGTAGCTGAGCTCGATCGAGCGGAACGACCGGCCCAGCGCTTCGGCAAGCCGGAGCAGCTGGCTGTTATCGCCGGTGCGGCGGCCGAGTAGCACCCAGACCGGCGCTTCGCCAGCCATCAGGCCGGAAGCTCGCCGAAGCTGCGTTCCAGAAGCGCACGAACTTCCTTCGCCGCCGCAACCACCGGGTTGGGTGTTTCACTCGCCAGCGGATAATCCACTGAACCCGCCAGTCTCTCGGTCACGATGTACTCCGAAAAGCGCCGCAGGTCGCGTTTGGGGCTGGTCTCGTTCACCTTTGGCCCGAGTGCAATTCGCCCGATCCAGTTCATCTCGATCGGTACGATGCCCGTCGGCTTTCCAGTGATCACCGATTCCGAGATCATCGAGATGCTGTCGGCGGTCGGGAACAATTCGTCGGCATCGGCGAGCAGTACCGGGAAGCGGGGCAACTCGTTTCGGACCACCCGCCAATTGTTATTTCCGTCGAGCCGTCGCTCGATCGCATCCAGCACCACCTCGTCGGTGCGTGCGCTCCGGGCAATGATGAGGGATCCGCCAAGCCGGGCCGCACGTTCGTAAAGCCTCCCGGCGACCCCGCTCATGAAATCCGGAGTCATCTTCCAGTGCCGGGTCTTGCCCCCTGGCATCAGCAGCAGGTGTGGTCGGGGCAGCTGGTCCAGCCATACCTGTTCGTCTTCGGTCGGCTGAGGCGGCTCGCGGTAGCGACTCATCGCGACCGGAAGCAGCCGCATCGAAGGACCGCTTGGGGTCAGGTATTGCCGGGTCGTGTAGACGAGATCGAAAGTCTCCGCCGGGACCCGCGGATGTCCGACGAACACCAGCCGGGTTTTGCCGCCGCTCTGCTGCTGCACCCATTGCGCGATCGGAACCGAGCGCCGTCCAACCATGATGATGAGGTCGGGCCACGGAGGCACTAACGTTTTCTCCCGAAACTCCTTCACGATCGAGATCGCGCTCGCGCCCATGTGCCTGCCATTGAGCCAGAACCGCCAGTTGTAGCGCAACGTCCGCGTCTCAAAGGGCAACCGAAGCTCCTCGGCGAGCGCATAGACCTGCGCGTCGTCGCCGGGGCGATTGCCGGGGAAGACCCATATGCGTGGGAAATTCATCGCGCACGGGCCTTGCGGTATTCGCGCCAGAGCTGTGCGCTGAGAACGGTAAACATCGCCGCATAACCGATCACGAATGCTCCGGCGGCGCCGACCAGGCCGAAGCGCCAGGTAAGCGGCGCTACCGCGATTAAATAGAGGAGGGTCCCGACTATGCCAGCGGCCAGCGGCGCTTTCGCTCGGCCCAGCGCTAACAGCATCGGCGCGAACGGAAAGCTGATCACTCCCATCAAAGTCATCGGCATCAACATCATCAGCGGCGGATACGCCGGAACGAATCGGTGCCCGTACACAAGCCCGATCAGCGGTTTGCCGCCCAGAATGACGAGCGTAATCGCCAGAATCCCAACCGCCCCCGCCACCGCCGAAGCGCGAAGCATCAGCTTCCACGGCTGTTGGGTAGAGGGGTTCATCCGGGCAACTTCCGGGTAGAAAGCCCGGGCGAGAAGATTGGTGGGCTTTTGAGCGGCATTGGCGAGAGTGGAGGCAATGGCATAGAGCGCTGTCGCTGCCGGTCCGAGAAGACCGCCGACGATCAGCCTCGAAACGGGCGCCCAGGCGCCGCTCAAGCTCGATGTGAGGTTCACATAAATCGCGAACCGCCAAGCACCATGTAGCTGCCTTGGGCGAAGGATCGGCCGCACGCCGCGATGGAGGTTCCGCCGCTTCATCTGCCGCCACGCCACGAACCAGAAATAAAGGTCGGAGCCCATGCTGGTCAGGTACCAGATCGCCAGCCACGCAGTAAAAGGCGCATTGGTTGCCCACGCGATTGCACCGAGAATTGCTCGCGAGATTGGCTGGATCGTGCCCTGCCAACTGATAAGATCGAAGCGGTCGAGTACGCGCAAAACGCCGCTTGGAGTCATCGACGCATAGGTCGGTATCAATGTGCAGTAGACCAGGGCCACTGTGATGTACTGGGAGGGGATTCCGAATCTCGGCCCGAGCACCGGCAAGAGAAGCATCGCGCCAATCATTCCGACGAGGGAACTGATGATGTCGAGGCCGATCGAGAAGCCGGTCGCCGCCTTGAAATCGCCGGGATCATCGCTGACCAGGACCTGGCCACCGTAACGGACGACCAGCTGCCACGACTGGAACTTGCTGAGGTTGCTTGCCGCGTCGACGTAGCTGTGGATCAGGATCAGAAGCCCGACCAACTCCACTCCGAGGCTCCATCCGGCGAAAGCAAGCGCCGCAAGCGATGTAAACGCCGCAACCGCCTGCGAAGCGCCGAGATAGCTGCTGTTCTTCAGCAGCGATCGGAAATGCTGATCCCGGAACCAGTGGCGCATCGCCGCGCGCTTAAGCGAAAGCGCGGTTGCTGTCGCGGGTGAACCTCCGTCCTTTGAAGGCGCACTGATGCGGGCATTACCCTTTTGTAAGCTGTATTCGAAGGCTGCGCTTCGTAAGGATGATCGATGTGCGGGATCTTTGGTGCGATCGGCTATACGATTCCGGAACCCGCAATCGAGCGTGTATTCGATCATCTCCATCACCGCGGGCCGGACGGCAAGGGCCTGTTCATCGATGATATCGCGCAAGTCACGCTGGCGCATACGCGCCTCGCGGTAGTCGATCTGCAGACGGGGGATCAGCCGCTCTACAGCAGCGACGGCAATCTCGTGCTCATCGTCAATGGCGAGATCTATGACTTCGAGCGCATCCGAGGCGAACTGGAAGCGAAGGGGCACCGTTTCCAGACCAAAAGCGACTCCGAAGTCATAATCCACCTCTACGAGAGATACGGCCTCGGCTGCTTTGAACATTTGCGCGGTGAGTTCGCGTTCCTGCTCTATGATAAAGCGAAGCAGCTGCTGATTGCGGGCCGCGACCGGTTCGGGATCAAGCCTCTTTACTTTTCGCGGCTGCCGACCGGCTTCGTCTTCGCGTCGGAGATGAAAGCGATCTTCGCCAGCGGCCTTGTGGCACCCAAGCTGAATGCAGCCGCGCTGGACCCACTGCGGTGCGGCGGTAATCTGCGATTCCCCTTCGAAGGGATCGAGCATCTTCCACCTGCGCATTATGCACTTATCGATCTCGAGACCCTTGAATCCCGCACCCATGCTTATTGGTCACCCGAGATTCCGGCTTCCACCGCTGAGCCGGCGCTGGAGCCATTAGGTGATGCGCCAGAACAAGCTGCGCGCACGGTCCTGGATGAGCTGGAAGAGGCGGTCCGGCTTCGGCTGCGCGCCGATGTCCCGGTCGGACTCTATTTGAGTGGTGGGCTGGATTCCGTCTTCGTTGCGGCGCTGATGAAGCGCAATATGAGCACCGACCTCCACTCCTTCTCGATCTCGTTCGAAGGAAGCGAGAAGAACGAGCGCGAGTTCACGCTGTGCGCTTCGCAAGAGATCGGAACTCAACATCACGATTTTTCGGTCACCAAGCAGATGCTGTGGGACAATCTGGAGGATTGCGTCTGGCACGCGGAGCTGCCGTTCGTCAGCCTTGCGCCTGTGGGCAAATTCCTGCTCTCCGAAGAAGCGAAGAAATTCGTGACCGTGGCGCTGAACGGGCAAGGTGCGGACGAGGTCTTCCTCGGCTACAAAGCCTTCTTCCGGAATGCGTTGCGCGATACGCGAAGCCCCAATGCAATCCGGCGACGCATTTCCGTGCGCCAGAGGCGGCTGCATGTTGCCGGCATCTCGATGTCGCTGATGGAGAGGCTATCGCTGCTCCTGTTCCAAAAGGACCACCGTGCCGCGCTCAAAGCCACGCGTGTCGAATCCGTCGAGGCGCCGGAAGATTTGTCGAGGCCCCTGATCAACCGGATCCAGGAGAGCCGGATCGCGGAGATGCCAATCGATATTCTCGGCTTCCTCGGCGATCGCGTGGAGATGGCGCATTCGCTCGAAATCCGGATACCGTTCCTCGACCATAAGCTTTACGATACGGCCAAGTGGATCCCGGACGATTTCAAAATGCGGGAGGGGATCGAAAAGGCTGTGCTCCGCGATGCCGGCAAGGGCATCCTTCCCGAAGACCTGCGGACCCGTCGCAAGCAGGGCTTCATGATCACCAGCGACCCGATCGATTTCTTCGGAAGCGACAAGAGGGCGACCGAGACTCTCCGGGCCTACTTCTCAAAGCGGACCTTCGATGCGGCCCAGGTGTTCTCTTACCGCACCTATCGCTTCCTCAGCCTTCTCGCTCGAATGCCGGCTTGGGTGCCATTTGCCTTTTCGAAGCGGCTTCGGCGCGAGGCGAACAAGGTGCTGATGTACATCATGCAGGTGCACATGCTGCACCGGATGTTCGTCACGGATCGACGTTGGGCGAAGCCTCTTCCGCGCCCGGCCGAGAGAGCCGAGCCGGAACTCGCACCAATCGCCGCCTGACTCAGGCGGGCTCTGGCACCCTCTGCTGCACCACTTTGTCGGCCAGCGGTCCGTTCAGTTCCGCGAGATGGTCGAACTCCGCCTCATAGGTGGCCAGCCCCTGGCTTTGCGAGCGAAGCTCGGCCTCAAGCCCGCCAAGCTCCGCTTCCGGGATCAAAGCTTCGATCCGGTCCCATCCGGTCCAGCCGTCGCGCGGCGCCATACCGAGCATCTGTCCGCGCCGTCCGGCCACGGCCGAGCTGACGCGGCTGCTGGCGCTGGATGGGCAAACCACCTTCACCCTATGCATCGGTTCGAGCAGGTGCGGTGAGGCGGCAGCGAGGGCTTCCGCCATCGCCAGACGTCCGGCCAGCCGGAACGCGAGTTCCGAGCTGTCGACGCTATGATAGCTGCCATCGATCAGGTTAACGGCGACATCGACCACCGTGAAGCCGAGCGGCCCCCTTGCCATCGACTCGCGAACGCCTTCCTCGACTGCCGGAATCCACTGCTTCGGCACTGCGCCGCCGGTGATGCTCTCGGTGAACTGGAAACCGGAGCCGCGCGGCAGCGGCTTCACCTCGATGATGACGTCGCCGAACTGGCCGTGACCGCCGGACTGCTTCTTGTGCCGCCCATGCTGCTTGACTGGTTTGCGGATCGATTCTCGATAGCCGATCGTCGGCGGGTGCGACTTCACCTCAATCCCATACCGTCGCCTCAGGCGAGCAAGCACGGTGTTCAAATGCTCGTCGTTGATCCCGCGCAGCCGCATTTCGTGCACTGCCTCGTCCTGCTCCAGGATGAGGGCAGGATCTTCCTCCAACAGTCGCTGGAGCGCTCCGGAAAGCTTCACGTCGTCTTTCCGGTCGGCGGGTTCGATCGCCATTGCGCAGTTGCGAGCCGGCCAATCCACCGGCACGTCTTGGGGGGCCTTCCCGCTGCTTAGCCACTCGCCACCCTTAACAATGTCGATCTTCGCAACCGCAACCACATCGCCGGCTTTGGCTCCGGTGACTTTGGAGGTTTTCTCGCCCTGGACCGTGAACAGCGCTCCAAGCCGGGCGGTATCCCCACTCGCGGTTTTGAGGTCCGATCCTTCGCCGATCCGCCCGCCGAGAACGCGAGAGTGTGCGAGGCGGCCAACGGAGCCGTTGTAGATCTTGAAGACGTAAAGCGATGGATCGCTGACCTCGAGCCGGGCAGCCGTATTCTCCGGCCCCGGCGCCTCATGCCGCAGCGCCTTCAGCAGGCGGCCAATGCCCCAGCCGCTCGACGCGGAGCCGAACAGCACCGGGACGCCCAAGCTCTCGCTGGTTTCCCGGGCAAGATCGCTCAGGATTCGTGATTGTTCCGGCTGCTGGTCCATCAGCAGCTGCTCAAGAAGCTCGTCATCGTGGTCGGCCAATTGTTCAAGCATCTGGGTGCGCGCCTGCTGCTCGCGCTCCTGGAGATCGTCCGGCATATCCACCTGCTCGGAATCCTTGCCGTTGTAATGGAACGCCCGTTCCAGCGCTAGATCGACGAAGCCGGTAATCTTCTCGCCTTCGCGGATCGGGACCTGCCGGGCGATGAGTGGAGAGACGCTCATCGGCTGGAGAGCGGAGAGGAGGTCGCTGATCCGGCCGTGCGCCTGGTCGATCCGGTTGACGAAGATGAGATGCGGAATTCCGAGCTCGTCGAGCGCCCGCAATGCCGGGGCAGCGAGCGGTGCCCGGGCGGGGTCGGGATCGACGACGACGATCGCTATGTCGGCTACGGCGATCGCCCGCGCTCCATCGGCTGCGAATCCGACCGATCCGGGCGAATCGATGATCGCGAACCGATCGCCGAGATAGTCGAAATTGTAGAGGTTGAGCTCGGTCGATCCGCCGCGCGAGCGAGCCTCAGGGCTCGAATCGCCGATGCTTGTGCCGTTCGCCACCGATCCCAGCCGGTCGGTTGCACCGGCGGCGTGGAGCATCGCCTCGGCAAGGCTGGTCTTCCCCGCGCCGGCCGGTCCGACCAGCGCGATTGCTCGAGTGCCGTTGGTTCTAGCTCCGTTTTGCATGCGACTCTCCTTCGTCCGTTTCGTACGGGCGCCCGAGTCGCATGAAGGCGCTCTCGGCGCTCTTCGGTAGGAGTCAGCGTCGGACTCTTTGGCCGCCAAGGCAAGCCCCGGAACAGCCTTCGCCGCCGAGTTTTCTTGTCGCATGAAGCAAAGGCGAACCAAGTCCGACCCGCGCGGCCATCAGGCGGAATCGCCGTCCGAAATGCCGCGGCGTGCGTGGAAGGACATCGTCAGCCGCACCTACAAGCGGACGTGGGCGGACAATGTGGGCCTGGTCTCCGCGGGCGTCGCCTTTTACGGCTTCTTCGCCTTGCTCTCGCTGCTTGGCCTGATCGTGCTGGTCTATGGCTTCGTCGCCGATCCGAGCACGGTCGTGATTCAGATGAGCTCGCTGACAGATGTCCTGCCCGGCGACGTAACTACCCTGATTGGACAGCAGCTGATGACTTCGGTTCAAAGCTCGCACGGCGCCAAGGGATTCGGAATCCTGCTTGCCATCCTCGTCGCGATCTACGGCGGCACCAATGGGGCGACTGCTGTGATCACCGCACTCAACATCAGCTATGAGGAAAAAGAAAAGCGAAGCCTGGTCGGGGTCTACCTCGTGGCAATCGCCATGACCGTCGGAGCGGTGGTGGTGACCTTTGCCGCGCTCGCTGCAATGGCGGCGCTTGGCTTTTTGAAGAAGCTGCTGCCCAGTGCGTCGCCGGTCGCCGTGATCGCCGGAGATGTCGCTGGTTATTCGATCCTGGCCCTGTTCGCGGCGGCGGTCGCAGCCACCCTTTACCGCTTCGGACCCTCCCGGCAGGAGGCGAAGTGGCGCTGGATCACGCCGGGATCCTCATTTGTGGCGATCCTGTGGATCCTCCTGACGCTCGCCTTCGGCTTCTATGTCACGCATTTCACCAATTACCGCAAAAGCTACGGCCCGCTCGCAGCGGTCGTCGCGCTTTTGAGCTGGATGTACCTGTGCGCCTACGTGTTCATGTTCGGCGCCGAACTCAACAGCGAGATCGAGCACCAGACGGCGCGGGACAGCACGACCGGCAGGCCGCTGCCGATGGGCCGTAGAGGGGCGTGGGCCGCCGACCATGTTGCGGACGACGACGAACCTGACACCAGAC
>Ga0157374_10002221_pt1 | contig 16372 bp, 14 predicted proteins | sample M25metaG_FD_115308 | JGI IMG/M metagenome (GOLD analysis project Ga0157374, IMG submission 115308) | Miscanthus rhizosphere microbial communities from Kellogg Biological Station, Michigan, USA - M2-5 metaG | ecosystem: Host-associated > Plants > Roots > Rhizosphere > Soil | place: USA: Michigan...
ATCAGCGTGTACGACTACTGCGCTCGGAACAGAACTTAGGGCCCGCATTGAGCTCGCAGAAAGTCGCGAGTGAGGCTTTGGCTCCGATCGTTGCTCGAATGGATGCCGATGACGTTTCCCTACCGACGCGGCTTGAAGAGCAATTAGCCGTTCTCGAACGTCGCCCCGAGGCCGGTCTGGTGGCGAGCCTTCATCAGATCATTGACTCGAAAGGACGAAAAGTCCGCGGCCCCGAGCCTTGGCGTCTGACAAGACGCTCGCTTTTCGTACCGTTTTGCCACGGTGCGATCATGTATCGCCAAGCGGTGTTCAAACAAGTCGGAGGCTACCGCAGCAAGTGTGAGTATTGGGAAGACCAGGACCTGATCATGCGAATGGCCGCGGTTTCGAAAATCATCGTGATCCCGCGAGCACTGTTTAAGGTGCGTCAGTCGACGACCAGCACGCGCGTGTCTTCCAATCAGGACCGCCTCGAGCGCGCAGTGGACCGGATGTACCGCTGTCTCGATCGCGCGGACGTCGGTGGTGAATATGACGACTTGCTTTCCATCCCGGAGAAGAGCGGCCCCATCGATCCACGGGTCTTCGTGGCGCTCGGATCCGTAACTCTCTGGGCGGGCGCCAGGCCGCGGCTATTCCGCCGATTGCTCCAGCGAAGTCGGTTGGTGCCAAACTATGCATCTCTCAGCGCCTTAGTTTGGACTGCATGGGCGTCGTTGAGTCCGTACACCCTCCGCAAGTTCATGCAGCTGTTGCTCTTGACGCGAAATGCCAAGGCTTCCCGATCCAACAACGAGGAAGGGTTGGTTCATTGGGCGCCGACTCCCAAGATAGCTGCCGACCATTGAGCGACAGCCCGCACCTGTCGGATGATCGCGATGGCACGGCGTTCCGTAAGAGTAAGGAAAGCGCCCTCCCTTCCTTTTCGATCGTGATTCCCAGCTTTCAGCGGCGAGACGTGGTTTCCGACGCGGTCCGGGCCATCTCGCAACTCTCGTATCCGGGACCGCTGGAGCTAATTGTCGTCGTCGACGGGTCCACTGACGGCACGGCAGCCGCCCTTAAAGCCCTTGAATGCCCAATTCCCTTTCGAATTCTTGAACAGCCGAATTCCGGTGCGGCGCATGCACGCAATCGCGGCGCAGCGGAAGCAGCGCACGAAATCCTCCTCTTCCTCGATGATGACATGATGGCCGACCCCGATCTGGTGCGTGAGCATGCCTGCTCGTACGAAGCCGGTGCGGACGCAGTGATCGGGGATATTTGCTTGGAGGCAGCCTCTCCACCCGGTTTCGTTTCGGATCTCTTCAACCGATGGCTTGGCTCGTGCCAGCCATCTTCGCCACTCGCTCCCTTCGATATCTTCACTGGCCAGTTGTCGGTTCGTCGCTCGGTGTTCAACTCGCTCGGCGGCTTCGACGAGGCGTTTACGAGTGGATCAGCCTTTTCCAATGAAGATGCGGATTTCGGGGCCAGGCTGCTCGCGAAATACGAGGTGCGCCGCAATCCTGCGGCGATCAGCCGCTTACGTTACGTGGTGACCGCTCGTCAGCTGATGGCGCGAGTACCGGCTGCAGTCGCCGGCCAGCGGCGGCTTCTGGTCAAGCATCCAGAGCTGACTCAAGAGATGCTCAGGCAAATCGGTTCGTCAAAGCGGCTCGTCCGTTATGTGTATCGGCCGCTCAGCTTCGTACCGCTGTTTCCGCAGCTGCTTTCCGCAGCGGCGGTTCGCGTCGCGGAAGCGGCTCTCAAAAGCCGGTTCCGTTCAAACAAGGCCGTCGCCGCCTTCTTCTCCGCCGCGCAAAGCGTTCTCTATTGGCAAGCCTGGGGTAAGTCTGGTGGGCTTCCCGATTCAGATCGGCTGCTCATTCTCTGTTATCACTTAATTGAAGAGCATTGCGATGACCCGGTCCTTGCCCGCTTTTCCGTGCGGCGGAAGGTGTTCGAGGCCCAGCTGGAGTCACTCAAACGGAGAGGATTTGTCTTCGTCGGTCCCGATGCGCTTGCCGCCTTACTCGCCGGCGCAACCCTTCCGCGTCGCGCAGTGCTTCTGACCTTCGACGATTGTTATCCAGGATTGCCAACAGTAGCGCGCGAGGCACTTCGGCCGAGAGGAATCCAGGCGCTCGCCTTTGCGGTCACGGGATTAGAGTCGAATGAGTGGGATCAGGCGCTCGGTTCAAAGCCAGTAGATTTGCTCTCCGCCATTCAGTTGCGGGAACTCGCAACACTGGGTGTGGAAGTCGGCTGCCACTCTCGCACTCACCGCGACCTACGCTCGTTGACTGATTGGGAACTTGTCTCAGAAACTGCCGGCGCGGCGGACGATCTTGTGAAGGCAAAGCTCCCTCGCCCGAGATTTTTTGCCTACCCGTTCGGCGTGAGCGATCAAAGGAGCAGGGACGCGGTTCAAAAAGCCGGATATGTGGCCGGTCTCGGGCTGACCCAGCGTTACACAAGACGCGCAGGCGATGTCTTCGATTTGCCACGGATCATGATCGTGGCAAGGGACTCCGGTTGGCGTTTCCATTTACGAACTTTCTTCCCGCTGATTTTCGCGCATCTTCGCCGCTGGCTCCCCGGCGTGTAGAGGGGGCGAGCGTGATGCTGACCGATAAATGGAAAGAACTCCACCGCTCGCGTTTCCGTGACCTGGCCGCCGACTGCGGAGGGCCTCCGATAGAGAGCGGCGATCCGGCTTTGCGGAACTGGTCTGAGAAATGGACGACGCCCGATCAACTGCGGGTCGAGAGGTATATCGACCAGTTCGATCTCAGCGAGAAGCGCATCCTCCACATCGGTATCGGAAATTCCGGGTTCGCCAGACGCTTCCATGATCGTGTCCACGAGATCGTAGGGACCAGTCTCGACGAACCCGAAATTAAGCTCGCACGAAGTCTTAAATATCAAAATTATCTAACTATGATACATAATAAATATTCAGGCGATTCGCAGGAGATACGGGGAAGCTTCGATTTTATCGTCGAGAACAACCCAACGAGCGCGTGTTGCTGTCTGCGTCATTTAGCGGAGCTGCTCCGGCTGTTCGAATGCAGACTAGGTGGAGATGGACAGATCGTGACGGATCGGGTGGGGCTTGCCTGGATCCCTCAAGGTGCAAACCCGCGCTGGAGTTTCGATTTTGACGATCTCCAGGCGGTCGCATCCGCCGTTGGCCTCAACGCCTGGAAAATAAACAGGAACACCTATGTCTTGTGCCGCACCGTGCCCTCCAAACCAGCATTGCGTCAGCGGTTAGGCAGTTGGATCCGTAGGTTACGCATTTCGCTATGAGAGTAAGCTCAAGAGGCGAGACTTAGCGGCGACTACGTGCGTAGATTCGGGGAGTCACCCTTGCTGTAATCAAAAACAATGTCGGCAAAGCCATCGTCAGCAAGACGTCTTTGAGACTATCTCCATATTGCATCATCCGGTCCGGCCAGTGCTCGACCCAGAGATCGACTGTCTCATTGAACAGAATGAGAGCGAACATCACGAGCCATGGAAGCCAATTGGCAATGGTACGGCGAGTGATGAACGCGATAAATAGCGGCCCGCCCCCGCCTATCAGGACGTGAATGGCGTCATGGCTGAATCCGGCCGCATGCTCGATAATCAGTTTTATCCGATGCCAGTCGGATGCGACGATGGAGAATAGGGCAGCCGCCGAGCTCATCAGCCAATCGTGACATGCCTGACGCCGGTCGATCCAGCGGGTGCCAAAACACTCTCTCTGGAGCGGAACCCGGCTATGATCGCGATGCACATTGCAAAGACTGCGGCCATCGCGGAGGTCCGGAGCGGGTAATCAACTGCGCTGTGCGCCAGCATCGCGGCAGATGCGATGGTCGCTGCCCGTTCGAATGGGGAACTTAGGTTGGACGACCAGATTTGCACTAGCCGCCTACCCCACCAACCGAAGAACAACACGATCAATACGATCGCGAGGAGCCCAAGTTCGAGGGCAAGTTCCAGATAATCGTTGTGTGCGTGATTCACGTAGGTCGAATCCACGCCTTCCGGATTCTCGTAAAGCGGGTAGACCTGAGCGAAGGTGCCAAGCCCGGTACCAATCGGGAAGCTATCGGCAATCGCCGCACCTGTTGTGTGCCAAATAACTTGGCGCGACTGGACCGAGACTTGCTTTGCCTGCGATGCTCCATTCGAGTTGAGCGGATTGACGCTCAGTGCAGCGACTGCGGCTGCGACGCCTAAGACAGCTACCGGAACACCGAAGCGCCGAAAACGCCACCCCGCCGGAATCATCAACGCGGTTGCGAGCAAGACGGGCACGACCAACAGCAATGCGGCGAGCGAGCGATTAAGCGCAACACCGAGCAAAATGAGCGCGATAGCTACCCCGCCGATTGTGATTACAGCTGCGGATTTTCCGCGCAGACGCCGCTGCGACTTGCCGGAAAGCAGAAAGGCGGCGACAAACGGAATTGCGGTAAGCAGCAGCGTTCCCATGTGGTTGCTGTTCGCGAAGAAGCCCACCGCGCCGCTGTTGGTGATGGGATAAAAATACCAGCTGGAAACCGACCCGCTCGCAACTTGTAAAGCGCTGACAAGAATTGCAACTGCGGTTGCGCCAAGAAGGCTGCCCGCCAACCTCCTGTGGCTATCGGCGGCTCCAACCGCAGCCAACATCGCCAGCGGTGGAATCAGCGCAAACAAGGTGCTGACACTCTCATAAGGCGCTTCCGATATGGGAAGCCACGGAAGCGGCATGCGGAGTAATTCATAACCTTCCGCAACGCTCGTTCGCCCCGGAAGTTTGGTCCAAAGCGCCGGCGGAAGCGGAATAAGTTGAGCACCAACGATCAGTAGCGCGGCCACGAGCAGGATTAACGGGAAATGCGTGAAACCGCCCGACTTTCGAGGCCGGACTCCGGTCCAAACAAGGACCACCAGACCGAGCAACTGCAGGGAAAAATTGCTCCACGCGCCCTGGACGCTGCCGCCAAGGACGATACACAGCAAAAGATAAGCGGGCGCGACCAGATTGCGGGCTTTGCGGGTCATGCACCCGTCCTTTGGAGTGTCAGCGGTCCGATGCGCACGTCGACTGTCGCGGGCGAATCTTCACTCGCCCCATCGAGCTCGATTTGCTGAGCGGCGCAGGCCTGCGCCGGAACTTCGAATTCGTCCGCGGCCGTCCCCGATCCGCCTGTCCGCGAGAGCGGCAAGTCCAGGATCTTGGTCTTGGATGGAAGACACTGAATGGACCAGCCGAGAGCGCGAGCATCGCCGGAATCCATCGTGACCTGCATGGCGAGCCGATACCGCCCGGGCGCCAACAGCAGAGTCTGCTTTGCGAGGCGCGCGTTCTCACGGCCGTAAAACAAGATTCTAAGACCCCCGTTCTCCGGTTCCGCAACGCCTGCATCGGTTGCGGAAAAGCTCCAGTTGAACGGCGGCGGATCATTGTTGGGCTGGAAGGAAGGATTGAACAGGCCCCTCCCTTTCGTGTTGTTGGAGCCGACAAGACGCGACCACACAGCGAAGGCTTTTGGGTATTGGCCCCGTGTGACCATCCCATCGAGCAATGTTTCTTGCCAGGCCGGTGCCGGTCCGGAGGCCGTTCGGGTTTCGGTGGCTACCGAAAGGATCAGGTCGGCGTTGGCTGGATCTTGTGCCAGCACTGCCAGGACCGGCTGCTCAAGCTGCGAATTTGACCGAAACATGCGCCGAAGTTGATCGGCCGCGCCGGAAGCGTGAGAGAATTTTGCTATAGCCGGGGCGAGTTGGATTGTGGCCGTGGGAACCAGCCGCGACAGCTCCGCCAACTCACGGAAGCCGTCTTCGGTGCAGCCGGTTCGCAGGTAGAGATCGGTAAGAAGATAATGGGCGGCGACGGATCGCGGATCCCGTCGTCGCGCTTCGCGATAGAGCTGGTTTGCGCGAGTTAGGTCCCCTCGCTTCTCAGCAAGAGCGCCTTCCACCAGGAAGGGCTCCGGAGACAATGGCGCCTTATTCACCAGACTCTGGAGCTGTTGCAAAGTAGCGGCGGAAGGATTGGCGCCGGCCGCAGCGGCCAATCCTACCTCCCGCATCGTAGTCGTTGTGAGAACCGCCGGGTGGCCGGCCCACGTTCGTCGAGCCAAATGAGAATCAGCGTCGGATCTAACGAATGTCAGCCGAAGCAGCAGGACCGCAAGCACCGTCCCGGCTAAGATGGCGGCGGGCGCCCTTAGTTGCATCGATCTGCTCGGTCGAGGCCTATTCCTCAGCCTGCTGAGGAATTAGGGCAATCTCACTGCGTTTTCGGTCGATGGGTTTTCCATAGCCGTAGCTATAGCCGTAACCATATCCATAAGCGCGCCTTTCCTCGACCGACTTGGAAAGAATCCCGCCCAGGACATGCGCACCAGACCGACGCAGTCGGTTCACCGCCTCGACTGCCGCGGCCCGCCGCGTCTTGCCGCTTTCGATCACGACAACCACGTGCTCGCCGATCGCGGCGAGAAGACTGGAATCCGCCAGCCCGAGAACGGGAGGAGCGTCGATCAGCACCATGTCAAATTGCGCCGCTGCTTCTCGCAGGATCGCCTGGAACCGACCAGTCGACAGCAAGTCCGCAGGGTTCGGCGGCAAAGGACCGGCGCCAAGCAGCCACAGATTTTCATATTGAGTAGCCGACACATGTGCAGCGATGGGATCATTGTTGGTTAGCAGTTTGGTGAGACCGATATCGTCGGACGCTGCCTTGAACGCAGGTTTGCGCAGGTCGCAATCGATCAACAGCACCGAATTGCCGCGACGCGCAAAATTCTGCGCCAGGGCAAGTACCGAAGAGGATTTGCCCTCACCAGAACGCGCGCTGCTCGCAAGAATGACCTTTGGCACTCCAGTCTCGGTACTGAACTGGAGCGACGCCACGACGGTCGAATAGGCCTCGGATACAGCCGACGCTGGATCGGTAAGGTCTTGGAGCAAGAAATCCTTGCCCGATCTTTTGGGTATCGAGCCCAGGCAAGGAATGCCGAGCTTCTTCCTCACATCCTCGCGGGTCTTAATGGTATCGCTGATGTACTCGAGAATGACTGCGATACCCAATCCGGCGATAAAGCCGAGGGTCACTCCTATGAGAAGATTGAAGACCAGATTTGGCTTGTAGGGTGCCGATGGCACACTGGCATGGTCGACGATGGAAACAGGCGATGTTCCAACGCCTCCTGCGACTCCTACTTCCTTATATCGTTGTAACAGTGCGTTATAGAGTGCGCGATTGGTATCAACATCACGCTGGAGGATCGCATATTGGATGCTTCGCCCTCGAAGATTCAATACCTGCCCTTTGAGCTGAGCCACCTTCCCCTGGAGCGCCCGTTCCGCGGACAGAGCCGCCAGATAGTCCGCACGAAGCGAGTTGACCCGCGCGCTGTTTACTTGTGATGCATCCTTCGCAATCTGCTTTTGAAGTTCATCAATCTCGGAACGCAAACTTACCATCTCTGGATGATCGGGCTTCAGATAGGTCCGCTTGTCCTGATATTGGGCCTCAAGCGCAGCCAGCTGCTGCTGCAGCGGCTGTGTGCTGGTCGCTTCCTGCGACGTCATCCCACCGCCGAGTGCTGCCTGATAAGCGCTTTGTGCAGCAATTCGCTTGGCGGTGGCATCGGAGAGCGCCTGGTTGAGCTGGATCAGCGATTCACCCTGCGGCGAGCCGGCATCGGAGTTGGCCGAAGAACCATCCGAGTCATTGCCGCCCGAGCTGGTGTTGATAATGCCCTGCTCCTGCGCATACTGCACGAGTTGCCGTTCCGAATTTTCGAGCTCCCCTCGGGTTTTGGCAATTTGCCTCTCCAGGAAATTTCGCGCGTAGGCTGAAGCTTCGTATTTCCGTTGAAGGCTCGAGTTTATGAAGGCATCCGCAATTGCGTTAGCAATTTGAGCGGACAGCTGCGGGGATTCCGAACTGTAACTATAGCGGATGAGGTCGCCGCTTTCCGGCGGGATCACATCAAGATTGGTGGCAACTTTCCCCGCTGCGATCTGGAGCCTTGTGGCCGGGTCAGCCTTCATTGGGACGAAATCCGAGTTGGTCGCAAGATTGAGGTCCTGAGCCACTCGTTCGGCCAGGCTGCTGCTGCTCAACAGCCCTACCTGGGTTGCGACGAAATCCTGTGAATTGTCTTTGGCCTCACCGCTCCCGCCGTCATTTCGGTCGAGAATTGCGACCGCAGGTGGATTGACTTGCAGCGTGACCGAGGCCCGATAACGTGGCGTAGTCAAAAGGGTGGCAGCGACCGCGAGCGCCAGACCGGCAGCAACCGTCGCAATAATGAGCCATCGCCATTCGAAAGCGATCCGTACCAGCGTCGGAAGATCGAGGATCGGCTTCGATTCCTCGCGCTGCAGCGGTGCGCCTAGTCCGCTCTGCCGATAGGCATCGACCGGCCACGCGCCTTCCTCGGTTAATGTCAGGTCTCTATTCACAACTTCACCTGCCGGAGACCCTCAAAATGGCCGGAATAGACCAAGCAATGGAACGGATTGCAAAATCTGCTTTTCGGTAGCTTTGATCGACGAGCCGTCAACGACAATGATGTCCCCGGCGTAGACCGCCGGATCGGGCGTTTGACCATGGCGGATATTAGTCAGATCAAAGGCGGCTGCCTCGCGCTTTCCCTCAATCGTTCGGAAGATCGCTACCCGGCGCGCATTGGCCTCTTCCGTCGTTCCGCCTGCCAATGCGACGGCCTGAATCAGGCTAATTTGTCCAATCACCGGATAGGCGCCGGCGTGAGCGACGGCCCCGTCTACCGTGACATTCCGGCCTGCAGACGATTTGATTGCTACGCTGACATCGGGCTTTTCAAAATATTTTGCGCCAAGTTTCTGCGTCAGCAATTCGCTAAGCTCCTGAGGCGTTCTTCCTGCGGCTGAAATATCTCCGATTAGCGGCATTGCGATATTGCCGAGCAAGTCGACCTTGTAATCGCCACTCAAATCGTCCGCGCGGAATACCTTCACCGTCAACGTGTCCATAGGCGCAATCTTGTAATCGGACGGGAGGGCGGTGATCGGCGGCCCATCAGGGGCTGGCAAGCCTATATCATATGGGATGGTCCCACCACGTGTGTCGGCGCAACCCGCCAAGGACATTACGAGGAGAACCGCTGAAAAGATTGGCGCTCCACAGGCTCTCAAGGACGATCGATCCACTACTCACCCTCACGGCTGGCTAGCCAGCAGAGGCGTATAGGCGACTGGCTAGGCTGGGGAAAGCGGCTCGCCTCGGACTTTTTCCTCACCGGTTTGTATAGACCAGCAGCGGTCCCCTTCAATCGCGAGTGCAGTGAGCACCCCTGTATAGAAAGCACCAGTGTCAATTCCGATCCTGTTGGGCGTGATTTCCACATCCGGTCGGATCGTGTGACCGTGTACGACAACATAATTCCTTTCGCTTTTATCGTTGAGAAACGGCTCGCGAATCCACCGCAAATCCGCTTTCGATTGTTCTGACAACTCAACCCCTGGCCGAACTCCGGCATGGACGAAGAGATAGTCTCCGAACGAAACTGTGTCCGCGAAAGTGGAAATAAATGCGGAGTGAGCTTCTGGAACCGCCTGCCTCAACCTTGAAACAGCTTCCGCGTCGCCGGCTCGCGCGAGCTCGCCGGCGTCCAACCCGTAGCTTGCGAGAGTTTCCGCTCCGCCAAACCGCAGCCACGATGGGATCAACGATGCGTCTCCATCGAGAATTCGCAGAAACACTTCCTCGTGGTTGCCCATCAAGAAGTGTGTCGTGGCGAAGCTCGGTCGAAAGGTTCTTAGACGCTCTACGACTTCGGCCGACGATGGGCCTCGATCGACGAGGTCACCGAGAAACACGATGCTGATTTTTCGTTTGGGATCTGCTCGGACATCGGCCTCGATATGCTCTAGCAGCAATTCGAGCAGATCCAGCCGTCCGTGAACGTCACCAACAACGTAGGCGCGATGTCCGCGCGGTCCTGCGGGCCGCGATCCGGAAAAGAAAAGCGGGCGCCTGAGCGAATCACTCATAATACCAAGCCGTTGTCGTTAGACCTCGGTTCGGGAAGCATCGTTCCCAAAGCCGCGATATAGGACTTGATTACTCGCTGCTCGCCGAACTGCCGCTCGGCCCTTCGCCTCGCCTCCAGGCCCATTGATACACGGCGATCTGGTGAAAGATTCGCGAATCGAATCATTACGCTCGCGAGTGAGGGGGCCGAGCGTGGCGCACACAGAAAGCCTGTCACCTCCTCGTCAACGACGTGGCGGCACCCTGGTACATCAGATCCGATCACGGCCTTTGCCATTGCGCTCGCTTCAAGCAGAGCGCGGGGTAGTCCTTCACGGTAAGATGGAAGGACAACGCAATCTGCCTGGGCGATGAACGGTCGCACATCATCTGTGGATCCAAGAAATTCAACCACACCCTCTTGCTGCCACTGCGCCACAAGTTCCGCCGGTACCGACCTGGGGTGGAATTCCGCGCTTCCTAGCGCTCGCAAACGAACGCCTGGCCGCTCCTTTTTTACCTGTCGAGCCGCCTCAACGAATTCGACGATTCCCTTGTCCTTCAAAAATCGGCCGATGAAGAGGAATACTGGTTCGACATTTCCCGCAGATGGGCGGACATCGAAATATTCGAGGTCAACACCTGAGCCGGGGATAACTTCCGAACGCGCTGCTTTAACCAGACCGTTGCTGAGGAAGAGATCTCGATCTTCCGGATTGTGAAAGAGCACCTTCGTCGCGTCTGCAAGGGCAATTCGGTAAAGGCGCGATTGAACAAATTCCAGCATCCGCCCACTAAGGAAACCCGTTCCAAGTCCGGTGACATTGGCAATAACCGGAATTCGACGCCGTCGAGCCGCGATGGAGCCGTAGATGTTTGGCTTCGCGGTAAATCCAAGGAACGCCGCAGGCCGCAAGTCTTTAAAGTGTTTTTTGTACGACAGGAGGAGCCGAAGATCCGAAAGTGGTGAGATCCCTCGCGGACTCATGGGAACGGTTCGGACGGATATCCCCATCTGCTCGAGCCCGGAGTTTGCGTCATCTGGAGGGACCAGAGCGACAATCGAGTATCCGCCCGTCAGCAGCGCCCGGATCAGTCCCCGCCGAAAGTTCACCAAGTTCCAGGCGGAATTGGCAGAGAGGACGAGCAATCGACTCAAGGCACAATCCTCCAGGTAGTCGATGCGGGCGAGATGGAGCCGATATTCAGACTGGTGCGCGCTGGCAACAGGTCGACGCGGAATCCCGCAGTTTCAGCTTTATTTAATCTGCGTCACTTAAATCTTTGCTTTCCGTTTGAATGTTTTGGTGGCAAGAGCGTCCACTCTGAATTGGAGAGATCCATGGCGCGTAGGAATTCGGGGTTGAAGGTGATTGCCACAGCTGCGGCTGTAAGCCTGCTTTGGAGTCAGTCGGCAGCCGCCGCTCCGCATCTGGCTGCTCCGGTTGATCCACTGGTGGCCCTAAGCGCTCTTGGAACAGCGGGTTCGAGTTCGGCAGTTTGCGGAAAGGCTGCACAAACGAGTGTGAATGGCTGTATCCTGGCGATGAACGACGCTGCGCAGCCCGCAGATAACCAGGCACCTCTCCCGCCGGAGGCTGCAGCGTCACCTACCCCCGCTATCAATATTCTGCCGCTCCTCATTGCTTTGGGTGCGGTTGTTGCCGTCGGGGCCGTCCTCATCAGCGGAAGTGATCACGGGAGCGGCAATCTAAGCCCCGTCAGCCCGGGTTGATCATGACGTCAAGCTGACAATGAAGTGGCGGTTCCTGCGGGCCGCCATTTTTGTTTGTGCCGTTCAATTGTTCGGTGCAGTCAGCGCGAAATTCGGGATTGCCACTTCGAACGCGGCGCCATTCTCGTCGACCATGTGATAGGTGCCGCTCATAGATCCGCTTGGGGTGTCCAGTGGACAGCCTGACACATAATCGAAGCTGCATCCCGGGGCGATCAGCGGGGTTTCACCGACCACGCCCTCTCCTTGAATCTCATGCACGGTCCCTCGACCGTCGACGATGCGCCATTTGCGCGACAGCAACTGCACCGAGACGTCCGAACCGTTCTCGATCCGGATATGATAAGACCAGAACCATCGGCTAAGCGACGGATTTGACTGTTCCGACAGATAGCTGACGGCCACTCGTACGGCGATGCCGCGGGTGGTGGCGACGGTGGGGAAGAGAACCGACAAAGCGTCTGCTGAAAAAGTGCCCATGCGCCTGAGGTAGGATTGGGTAGCGGCGCAGGCAAGCGGCACTTCTATGGCGCCGCTCTCTTCAACCGGTCGACAAGTCGCAGGCGCGAATCCATCACACTTGCAGAAGTATCGGCGAGCACGTCTCGCTCTAGAATGCGGCCAGAAATTTCCAGCCCGGCAACGACGTCGGCCCAATCTTCGCCAGCGCCGCTTCGGATCGAATCCGGAAGTCTTGGAAGCGCCCTCGCATAGCCGAGCTCCGCGACCACCAATAGCTCGAGTCTGATCAGCGCCCCTGCCCAGCCGCTCGCCGCCGGTGCCGCCTCGACGGCGTCGAGGAACGCGCACGCCGCGTCATGGAGATCCGGGTAGGCCTGATGTTCCGGCAAGCTCGCAGTAATCAACGTCGCCAGCCATTCGACTGCCGCAGCAGCCAGCGGCTCTGTCAGGATCGGTGCGCGGCTGTGGACGAGTTCTATCGACGCCTGCGCAAGCTGGGTATCGGTACGCGACCGAAGTTGGGCCGAGACCATGTTTCCGGGGATGAGGATCGCCCGCATTCTACGTCCTCGCGCACCCCGAACATAAGCGGCAACCAGCCCCTGCTCGGGAGTCAGCAGCCGGACGATCCCGCCATGTTCGCCATGGGTGCGCAAAGCGCAGACGATGGCTTCGCTATCGATGCGAATCGTCATCCGCGAGGGTGGAAGTAATCGTAGAGCTGGCGCGCCATCGCGCTGGAAATCCCCGGCGTCCGCTCCAGGTCATCCAACGCAGCACCTTTGACCGCCCGCGCCGTTCCAAAGTGCATCAGCAGCGCCCGCTTGCGGGTGGGCCCGATTCCGGGAACATCGTCGAGGCTCGAAGTTGTCAGGCTCTTGGCGCGTTTCTGCCGGTGCGTTCCGATTGCAAAGCGATGAGCCTCGTCCCGCAACCGCTGGAGATAGAACAACAAAGCGGAGTTTGTCGGCAGCGTAATCTCCCGCCCTCCGGGCAGATGAAAGACCTCACGGCCCTCGCGGCCGTGGTGCGGCCCCTTTGCCACGCCCACCACCGGAACGTCGTGGACTCCCATCTCCTCCATGACGTCACAAACGGCGGCGAGTTGGCCCTTTCCGCCGTCGATCAGGACCAGGTCCGGCCATTCGCCGCCGGTGCGCTCCGGATCCTCTTTTTCGAGGCGGCCGAACCGGCGCTCCAGCACCTCGCGCATCATCGCGAAATCGTCGCCGGATACGGTTTCCGGCCGTTTGATGTTGAACTTGCGGTAGGAACTTTTGCGGAAGCCCTCTGGTCCGGCGACGATCATCGCCCCGGTCGCATTCGTGCCCATGATGTGGCTGTTGTCATAGACCTCGATGCGCTTGGGGATCTCCGCCAGCTCAAACGTGTCGGCGAGCTCCCGCAGGATCTTGTTCTGGGTGGCGCTTTCAGCCAATCGGCGATCAAGCGCCTCTTCCGCATTGCGTTTCGCCTGGTCGATCAGTTTGGCCCGGGCGCCGCGTTTCGGTTGTTCGATTGCAACGGCACGCCCGGCGCGCTCGCACAACGCTTCCTCCAGCAATTCCCAGTCGGGCAATTCCCGGTCTAAAAGAATCCGCTTCGGTGGCGGTACGTCTTCATAGAATTGTACCAAAAAGCTCGTTAGAACATCGGTTTCCGGAACGTCGTTAGTGTGCGCCGGGAAGAAAGCGCGATGACCCCAGTTCTGCCCGCCGCGGATGAAGAAGCCCTGGATTGAGACTGTTCCACCCTTGCAGGCGAGCGCGAACACGTCCGCGTCGCCCAAGCCTTCAGCGTGTACCGTCTGGCTACCCTGAATGTAGGTCAGTGCGCGTAGCCTATCGCGGAACACCGCCGCCAGTTCGTAATCCTGCTTGTCGGCGGCTTCGGCCATCAAGCGGCCCAACCGTTCCTGGACTCCAGTCGAGCGGCCGGCGAGGAAGGCCTTTGCCTCCTTCACCAGTTCCGCATAGCCGCCCTTGCTGATCCTGCCGACGCAGGGAGCCGAGCAGCGGCGGATTTGATACAGCAGGCACGGCCTCGATCGGTTTTCGAAAAAGCTGTCGGAACAGCTTCTTAGAAGGAATATCTTCTGAAGCGCGTTAAGCGTTTGAGCGACCGAGCCGGCGCTCGCAAAAGGACCGTAATAATGGCCCTTCACCCGCCGCGCGCCACGATGCTTCTGCACCCGGGGAAAGGCGTGGTCCTCGCGGAGCAGGATGAAAGGGAAGCTTTTGTCGTCGCGGAGAAGGACGTTGTACGGCGGCCGGAAGCGCTTGATCAGTTGCGCTTCCAGAAGCAGCGCCTCGGCCTCGGTCCGTGTGGTGACGATCGTCATCGACCGGGTCTGCGATACCATCCGCTGCAACCGCTTCGGCAATTTGGCGACCTGCGTGTAGTTCGTCACCCGGTTCTTCAGCGCGCGCGCCTTGCCGACGTAGAGCACATCGCCGCGCGCATCCTGCATTCGGTAGACGCCGGGGCGGCGCGGGAGGGTCTTCAGCACCTCCCGGATCGCGGCGACACCCTGGTCCAGGTCGGGCTGATCAGCGCCGCGCACGGCATAGGTCGCCTGTTCTTCGTTGAAACGGCTCGATGCGCCGGGAAGATCGGGACGGTCGGCCTTGCTCACTAGGCCGAAATAGGACCTAGCGAGGCTAAGCGCGAGGGGTCAGGCAGCCGCCCTCGCCTCTTCTTCCCGGTCCAGCATCCATTCGACCGCCGCTCGGGCGTGGATCGCGGTGGTGTCGTAGACCGGAAGCACATTGGCTCGTGCATCCACCGCGAGCACCAGCTCGGTGCAGCCGAGGACCACGGCCTGCACCCGCTGGCGCGAGAGCTCGACGATCAAAGTCTTGAGCTTGCGCTGGCTGTCGCGGACCACGTGACCGGCGGCCAGCTCCTCGTAGATGATGCGATCAACTTCGGCGCGCCATTCGGGGGTGAGCTCCTGGACAATGATCCCCCGCTCCTCATAGGCCTCGCGGGCAAAGGGTTCGGCCATGGTGAAGCGCGTCCCAAGCAGCGCGATCCGGCTACGATGGTCGGCAACGAGTTCCGCCGCCGTCGCTTCGCGGATGTCGAGCAGCGGCAGCTTGGTCGCCTCACGCACGGCAACAGCCGACTTGTGCATCGTGTTGGAGGCCAGCAGGATCCCCCCGGCTCCGGCAGTTTTTAGGCGCTTCGCGGCGTCAACGATCACCTTGTTCGCCGAATCCCAATCGCCGTTTCGATGATAACGCGCATAATCGCCTTCGAAATCGAGGCTCTCGATCACTAGCCGGGCACTATGCAGACCGCCCAAGCGCCCAGCGACCGCGCGGTTGATCTGATCGTAATAAAGCGCCGTGGAAGACCAGCTGGCCCCGCCGACGATTCCGAGCTTTCGCATGACTTCTTCCCCCGGCACGCCCCCAGCGGCGACCGGCTGGGGGCTCTAACCCAGATGCTACTGTGACGAACAACGGCTTAACCCTTCCCGAATCAGCCGAGGTTCTTGACGATCTCTTCCACCATTTTCTTGGCGTCGGAAAGAAGCATCATTGTATTATCTCGATAAAAAAGCTCGTTATCCACACCTGCATAACCGACGCCGCCCATCGATCGCTTCACGAACAGCACGGTCCGGGCCTTCTCTACGTCGAGCACCGGCATTCCGTAGATCGGCGAGCTCTTGTCGGTCTTGGCGGCAGGGTTGGTGACGTCATTGGCGCCGATCACGAAGGCGACGTCGGTCTGCGCGAACTCCGAGTTGATGTCCTCGAGCTCGAACACCTCGTCATAGGGCACGTTGGCTTCGGCGAGCAGGACGTTCATATGCCCAGGCATCCGGCCCGCGACCGGGTGGATCGCATATTTGACCCGGACACCCTTCGATTTGAGCAGGTCGGCCATTTCGCGAAGCGCATGCTGCGCCTGGCTGACCGCCATGCCGTAGCCGGGGACGATGATCACCTGATCCGCCTGCGCCATTAGGAAGGCGGCGTCCTCGGCCGAGCCGCGCTTGTAGGGGCGGTCGATGGCTGCGGCGTCACCGCTGCTCGAAACCGCGCCGAAGCCGCCGGCGATGACCGAGATGAAGCTGCGGTTCATCGCCCGGCACATGATGTAGGCCAGGATCGCGCCCGAGCGGCCAACGCGTGCGCCGGTGAGGCGCATCGACCTGTATGGCAGCGTGG
>Ga0157374_10002222_pt1 | contig 16365 bp, 16 predicted proteins | sample M25metaG_FD_115308 | JGI IMG/M metagenome (GOLD analysis project Ga0157374, IMG submission 115308) | Miscanthus rhizosphere microbial communities from Kellogg Biological Station, Michigan, USA - M2-5 metaG | ecosystem: Host-associated > Plants > Roots > Rhizosphere > Soil | place: USA: Michigan...
CCGGTTGACGGTCCACGACGGTTACTTCATGGCCGGCCCTAGCGAGATAGTAGGCGGTAGATACGCCGATGACACCGCTACCGAGAATAATGATTTTCATGGAATGACTCTGATTTTAATTTGATATATGGTTTTTTATTGTCGACCTGTACCGGACATTTATCATGCGCCGATGTATCTACGATGATAACGAGCGCCTAGGCTAGTAAGAATTTCATAGCCGATGGTGCCGGCTTCTTGCGCTAACGCATCCACAGGATGGCGTTCGTTGATCAAATCGATCAATGAATCGGGCTGAAGTGCGCCTTCGGGAAGCGCCGAAACGTCTAGGGTAATCGTATCCATGGACACGGTCCCCACTAAGCGAAGCGATATATCACCGAAATAGGCGACCGCCGTATTGCTGAGATTGCGCAAATAGCCGTCGGCATAGCCAACTGCCACCGTGGCGATGCGTTTTGTCGACGGTGCTCGCCATGTCCCGCCGTAGCCAACGCCCGTCCCGGCGCTGATAGTGCGGACTTGAATCACTTTACCCTGCAAGCGAACGACCTGACGCATCGGATTGGGAGTACCGACGACCGGGGTAATGCCATAAAGAGCGGCGCCGGGGCGTGCTAGGTCGAAATGATAGTCGCTCCCAAGAAAAATCCCGGAAGAGTTGGCCAAGCTGGCAGGTATGCCGGGGAACACTTTCCGTATTTCGCAAAAGCGTGCGAGCTGTTGTTTATTGAATTGACTATTGGCGTGTTCGGCGCAGGCCAAATGGCTCATGATGTAACGCAGTTCAATGCCGTCGAGGCGATGAAGATTTGCCGCTAGCGTCGCCATTTCGTCTTCGGAAAGTCCTAATCGCGCCATGCCGGTATCGATTTGAAGAATGGCCGGCAACCGTTTGCCTTCGGCGCGTGCAAGGGCTGCCCAGGCATCAATCTGCTCTAGATTGACCAGCACCGGAACAAACCCATTGGCGAGTATTTCCTTTTCTGTGCCGGGCGTGCAGCCGTGCAATATATAAAGAATGCTATCGGCGGGTAGATGCGGTTTCAGCGCCAGCGCTTCATGGACGAACGCAACAAAAAAATGTCTGCATCCCGCTATGGCAAGCGCCGATGCCACTTGTTGAGCGCCTAATCCATAGGCATCGGCTTTAACAGCGGCGCCGCAGGCGACTGCGCCAAGACGATCGGTCAGTATGTTCCAATTGGCCCGGATCGCATTGAGATCGATTGTGAGAAAAGCGCCGGTTTGATGACTGCTAAGCATTTCTTGATTCCTGTTTGCATAAACTTAGAAAAACGGTATTCCCAAGGCAGCGCAAAGGCATCCGAATTCTTTCGGGGGCTGAATGGAGTGTTTGCCGAATTATTTTTTGATTAGAAATCCTAGGGCCGTTAAGCGAACCGTTAGGTGAATCGTTCGCCGCTTCGTAAGCGGCATTTTACCCTTGTTGCTTCGTGGAAATCCGTAGGCGGCGCCGCAGTCGAAAACTTTATTCCACAAAAACTATCGATAAGCAGTCCAAATGGTTTTCAGGTCAGTGTACTTGTCCAGCGCATGAGGCGAGCGATCGCGGCCGAAACCCGATTGTTTGAATCCGCCGAAAGGCGTTGCCATGGAAGCGCGATCATAGCAGTTCACCCACACGGTGCCGGCGCGCAACCCATTGGATAATCGATGGGCGATGTTCATGTCTGCGGTCCAAACGGCAGCAGCCAAGCCGTAAATGCTGTCATTGGCCATTGCCAATGCTTCTTGTTCCGAATCGAAGTCGATCACGCTTAATATCGGCCCGAAAATTTCCTCTTGGGCGACACGCATGGTGTTTGTAACATTTTCCAAGACGGTCGCTTCGACGTAATAGCCGCCGGTATTTTGCATGGCACGTTGGCCGCCCAATGCGACTTGGGCGCCTTCGCGGCAGCCGTCTTCGATATGGCGGAGCACTTGCTGCATATGCTTTTCTTCGATCATCGCGCCAATCCACGTCGTAGGCTCGAAAGGATGACCGAGTGTTATGCCGGCGGTAACTCGTTTGATTTCATCCACCAGCGCCGCTCGAATCGATGAATGGGCGATTACTCGCGTGCCGGCATAGCACAATTCTCCTTGGTTGAAATAAGCGCCCCAAGCGATTCCCTTCGCCGCCGCTTTGAGATTGGCATCGGCCATAACGATATGAGGGCTTTTGCCGCCGCATTCCAGGGAAACCCGTTTCATATTGGAGTCACCGGCGTAGCGCAACATCAATTTGCCGACTTCGGTCGAGCCGGTGAAGGTGATCATATCGACATCGGGATGCAGGGCGAGAGGGCGTCCGGCCCGTTCGCCGAAGCCGGGGACGATATTCAATACGCCGTCGGGCAACCCGGCTGCTTTGGCTAATTGTCCAAGTCGTAGCACCGAAAGCGGCGATTGTTCTGCTGGTTTCAGCACAACGGAATTACCGGTGATCAACGCCGGGCCGATTTTCCATGCGGCCAGCAGCAGCGGATAGTTCCAAGGAACAATGGCGCCAATGACGCCGAGCGGTTCCCGTCGAATTAGAGCCAAGTCTTTCGGGCCTGTCGGCGCCACTTCATCGAATATTTTGTCGGCAAACTCGGCGTAATAGGCGATGCATTCCGCGGTCATCGGTACATCGACATCGAGCGCGTTGAGTACGGCTTTGCCGACATCCAGACTTTCGAGCAAGGCCAGCTCTTCCGCGTGTTGGCGTATTTGTGCTGCGAAGTTCAGCAATATTTTTTTCCGGACTTTAGGTTCCAGGTTACGCCAACGGCCATCTTCAAACGCGGTTCTTGCGGCGGTGACTGCCGCATCGATATCTTTTTCGTCGCAATCGGCAACATCCGCCAACGGCTTTCCGTCTATCGGCGTGTTATTGGTGAATGTGCGACCGGATTGCGATGCTACATAAGTGCCATTAATGAAGGCGCGCCCTTCCGGTTGCAGGCGAGTGCGCATGCTTTCCCAATAGGGGCGCGTGTACTTGGATCGGTCGGTCATGGTTTCAATTCTGAAAAATCTTTATAAATGAAAAAATCCGGGTATATGGGTCATGCGGACAGCGGTGGGCTGGAAATGCAGTTGATGGTTATGGCCATCAAGCTAGATTTACTATCGATACTGTGCATTCATAGTAAATCTGCTCTAATATCCGCCCCAAGCGCCGACCGCATGCCGGCGCCATTTTTTTGCAAAGGGGTAAGGAACGTGAACGAAATAACTTCCCGATTTATCCTGCGTCTATCGGGCGCGTTGCTTCGTTGCCCGTCGCTTGTTTGGAATGACCAAACCGCGCGCCGGGCCGCCTTGCATCGCATCCCGCTAGACTTGTCTAAATCGGGAAGTTATTTCGTTCACGTTCCTAAATTGCGCTACGTATTCTATCTGTGGTTTGTTCTCACCGCGATATTTCCGCTATCGGCCATGTCTTCGGGGATTGTCACTTTGCTCGAAGGGAAGGCGTTGTTGACGCGGGGCGTGAATCGTTATGTCGTCGTCGAGGGAACACATTTAGAAAAAGGCGATATCCTCGATGTGGCAGATAACGCATTTGCCGAGGTCGAGTTCGATGCGGGCGATAGAATCGCGGCCGGACCGCAAACGAGAATGATGTTGGTGTCAGCTGCGAGCAAATCGAGCGGTAATGAATGGTTTTTGTTGCAAGGGCAATTGAAAGCCAATGTTCGAGGCAGTGAATTCCATCGGCTGATATCGCCGATCGTGACTGTTAGCGTTGCAGAGGCGACGGCGGTCTTGCAGTTGGATAATGCCGGGACCGCATTATTTATGGAACGGGGTGAGGCCAAAGTTGAGGAGTTGTCTCGAGGGAAAGCGACGGGAAAGCCCTTGCAGATTAAAAGCGGCGAGTTCTATTCACGCAAGGAAGAGCAAAGGAGCGCCGTCGCCCCGCGCCCGCCGGCGACCTTCGTTAGCGGTTTACCCAGACCTTTCTTGGATTCTCTGCCATCGCGCTTCGATAAATTCAAAGACCGCAATGTGGAGTTGAAGAAGGCGCCGGATTTTTCCTATGCGGATATGGAAGCTTGGCTGAAAAGTCCTGCGCAGATACGTAAAACGCTAGTGCCGCGCTGGCAAACGAAGGCGCGAGATCCTGCATTCCGTAAAGCGCTCATCGCGAATTTGAAGGATCACCCCGAGTGGAATCGTGTTTTGTTCCCGGAAAAATATAACGCGGCTGCCAAAGCAAAAGCCGGTGCGGCGCCATCGATTAAACAACAGGACTATCGGTATGAAGTTGATCGTTAAATTCAATTTGGTTTTCGTTGGTGTGTTTTTATTAGGTTTACTCGTCGCCGGCCGTATTTCTTATACCCTGCTTCAAAACAATGCTCGAGACGAAATTCTACAAAATGCCCGCATCATGATGGAGGCGGAAGCTTCCACTCGGACCTACACGACGACGCAAATCAAACCGTTGTTGGATGTGCAGATGAAGTACGGTTTTTTGCCGCAGACGATACCGGCTTACGCGGCCACCGAGCACTTCAACGATATGCGGAAGAAGTACGCCGAATACGGATATAAAGAAGCGGCATTGAATCCGACCAATCCGCGTGACCGTGCCAGTGATTGGGAAGCGGACGTCATTAATCAGTTCCGTAATAACAGCAAAACGGAAGAGCTCATCGGCGAACGGGATACGCCTGCCGGCCGTTCGCTTTATTTGGCTCGGCCCATACAGATTCGTAACGGCGCCTGTTTGGAGTGCCACAGCACGGTTGATGTAGCGCCTAAGACATTGATCGATCGTTACGGCAACGCTAACGGTTTCGGTTGGCAGTTGAACGAAATTATCGGTGCACAGATTGTTTCGGTCCCGACGGATGTACCGCTAGCCCGTGCGAACAATACGTTCAAGGTATTCATGCTATCGCTGACCGCGGTGTTTGCCTTTATTTTTATTGTGCTTAACGTAATGCTGTTGTTCATGGTGATTCGGCCGGTAACGCAATTATCTAAGTTGGCCGATGAAGTGAGTCTCGGCAATTTGGATGTGGAAGAATTCCATTCGAAGAGTAAGGACGAAATCGGCGCCCTGACGAATTCTTTTGACCGGATGCGTAAAAGCTTAGTGAGGGCATTCAAAATGCTGGAAGAGTAGGGCGCTTTTAGGCGGTGTTCACAATAAATCAACTTAAAGATGGTATTGTTTGGCGAGAATAAGCAAAATAACCAAGCGCAGGTAACAAGCAATTTGGCGGCGTTCTCTTGTTTCCGGAAAAACTAGCGCGCCGCGTCATCTACCGCCTTGAGAATGTTCTATGTTGGAGTACCTGGGAAAGTACAAGATTACCGAAGAGATCGGCCGTGGCGCCATGGGGATGGTATTTAAGGCTTTCGATCCGCAGATTCGCCGTACCGTCGCCATTAAAACCATACGGAAGGAACTACTCGAACACAGCGAGGCGGCGTCTTTATTAGCGCGTTTCAAAAATGAAGCGCAAGCCGCTGGACGGATTTCCCATCCCGGCATTATTGCCGTTTACGACTATGACGAAGAGCAATCTCTTGCTTATATCGTCATGGAATACGTTCAGGGCAGCGGGCTGGATCAATACTTCAAACGAGGCACGCGATTCGCTGCGCGCGATCTGGTCAGCATCATGGCGCAGTTACTCGATGCACTCGACTTTGCTCACGAACAAGGCGTTGTTCATCGGGATATCAAGCCGGCCAATTTAATGTTGATGGTCAACGGCAGACTCAAGGTTGCGGATTTCGGCATCGCGCGCATCGATGCGTCGGAACTCACTCAAGTCGGCATCATTATGGGCACGCCAGGCTATATGGCGCCCGAGCAATATACCCATCAAGGCATCGATCGTCGGGCCGATGTTTTCTCGGCCGGCGTGATTTTCTATCAGCTGTTGGCGGGCGCAAAGCCTTTCACCGGCAGCAATGAATTGATTTATCACCGCATCGTCAACGAAAATCCGCCGCCGCCTTCGCAATTGCAGCCGGATCGGGAATTGAGTCATTTTGATAGCGTAGTGGCTAAGGCATTAGCTAAAAAGCCGGAGGACCGATATCAGACCGCGCTCGAGTTTCGCGAGGCTATTTTGTCCGCCCATCATATTCCGGTCAGCCCCTCCGTTTCCGAAGAAACGATTATTTATGACATCAGTACGGTAAACCGTCCGGTTGACGCGACGAGTCCGTCACGCCCGTCTACAGGTTCGCTTTCATTGGGGACAACCGGTTTTCCGCCGGGGTGGGATTTGACGATTCTCAAACAAGTCGAGCAGCAGCTTACGCAAATTGTCGGCCCTGTTGCGCGGGTGATGATAAAACGTGCCGCTCGAATGACTACCGATCTTGAAAAGCTATACCAAATATTGGCCGACGATATTGCAAATGGCGAAGATAGAACATCTTTTCTATCCAAGCGTGGTGTTGTGACGACATCCACCGACGCAACGAAAACACCGTTGTCGAGCGAGAGACTCACTGCGTTCGAACAACCGGGAGAGCAATTGAATACGGAAGTCATCGAGCGGGCGACACGCCAGCTTGCCGTGTATCTAGGACCGATTGCTAAAGTGCTGGCTAAAAAAGCGGCTGCCAAGGCGACCGATGCACGTAGCTTTCATTTATTGATGGCGGATAGTTTGCCTACTGAAAGCGAGAAACAGGCGTTTCTTAAATCGGTTGGGGTGTAGCGCAAATCTTATCGCTCCAATAGCGCTTAAATGATCGGCTAGTGCCGCAGCGAGTAAGACTTTAGTATGAGCGACTAAGACTTTCGTCTGGCTTGAATAGATGCCGATACAAGAAGATACTGCCGGGATACGCGCAACATTCTCGATCACAAAAAACATTGCTTATTTGAAAAAAAAGACCTGGGAAATTACATGCCCATTGAAATTGAAAAATTACTCGCCGAAGTAGCACCGGGTACTCCTTGCGGAACCGACTTGGAGTACGATCCGGACTTCGTGGTGTTGGAACAGGCGGCACGGGGAAAGCCGGAGCAGCAGCTTGGCGATACCATTATTCCGGCCGAGGAGCCCGATTGGGGCGACGTGAGGCGCCGGGCCGAGTCGTTGTTTTCGCGTACCAAAGATGCTCGTGTTGCGATGTTGTTGATCCGTGCATTGACTCGAACCGAGCACATCGATGGATTGAGCGCCGGGCTTGCGCTGACGAAAGAACTCATGACGCGCTACTGGGATCATTTGCACCCGGTTTTGGATGCCGACGATGATAATGATCCCACCATGCGTTTGAATGCGCTGGCTCCACTCGCCGATTCAGAGACGCTGTTGCGTGATGTCCGCAACGCTTTTTTTGTGCGTCCGGGGCCCTATGGCCGAGTATTGGTGCGGGATGTGCTGGCGGTAGTCGGCAAACTGCCCGCCGGCGATGGTGTGCCGACTCAGGCCGAGCTGGAAGGCATGATTCAAACTGCGAGTGCTCAGAATGCAGTGCCGATAAATGCGTTGCGTAGCTCGATACAATCGGTAAAAGCCCTGCAGGCGTTCTTCTCCGATAAGGTCGGCTCCGACCGGGCACCGGATCTGAAGCCGTTGAGCGATATGCTAAAGGCGGTATCGCAAGTTTGTGATACAGTCCTTGGCTCAGCGGAAGCCGGAGCGGAAGACGCGTTAGCCGATGATGTCGAAGTCGCGCCGGTAGAGGGACGAAGTGCCGCTAAAAGCAGCGGCGATATCAATACAAGAGAAGACGCGATACGCATGTTGAATCGAGTGTGCGAATTTATCGAGCGGACCGAACCTGCCAATCCCGCACCTTTATTCATTCGCCGTGCACAGCATCTAATGACGAAGACTTTTGTAGAGATTATTCAGGATTTGGCACCTGATAGCTTGGGCCAGATCCAGAAAATGACCGGCCTCGACCGGCAGTAGAAAAATTTGGAAAACGATAGCAGGCTTATGGTTGGTCTATCGTGCGAATGCAAATATTTTGTCGGCGATCCTTGCATTTGCCCAAGAAAGAAACTACACAGTAGCGGTAAATTAAAAATAACCGTGTTGGCCAAAACAAAAGCAGATCGCCGGCAATTTCAGTCAATTTATATGGGAGGCAGCCGTGGCACAGAGTAGCCAAAAATTCATCGCGCGCAATCGCGCTCCACGCGTTCAAATCGAATATGACGTCGAACTCTACGGCGCCGAAAAGAAAATCCAATTACCTTTCGTCATGGGGGTATTGGCCGATCTTTCCGGCAAGCCCGCTGATCCGTTGCCCGGTGTGGCCGATCGCAAATTCCTTGATATCGATGTAGATAACTTCGATAGCCGGATGAAAGCCATCAAGCCCCGCGTGGCATTCCAAGTACCCAATACCTTGACCGGCGAGGGCAATCTCAGTGTCGATATTACTTTCGACAGCATGGACGATTTTTCGCCCGCCGCGGTTGCTCGCAAAGTCGATGCGCTGAATAAATTGCTCGAAGCGCGCCAGCAATTATCCAATTTAGTAACGTATATGGATGGCAAGAGCGGTGCCGAAGACCTGATCGCTAAAGTGCTGAAAGATCCGGCGTTGCTGCAGTCGCTTGCTGCGAGCAAGAAGCCGACGGACGAAGGCGCCGCTTAAGCGCGCGATCCATAGAATTCAAGGAGAAAATGATGGCGGAAAGCGAACAACAGCAGCCGCAGGCGGCGGGTTTAGCCCTGGAGGGAAATGAATTTTCGTCCCTGCTGCAAAAGGAATTCAAACCGAAGACCGACGAAGCGAAAGGCGCCGTAGAACAGGCGGTCAAAACGCTGGCCGAACAGGCGCTGTCGCAAACCCAATTAATCGGCAGCGATGTGGTCAAATCCATCGAGGCGATCATCGCCGAGTTGGATAAGAAGTTGTCGGAGCAGGTCAACTTGATCATGCATCATGAGGACTTCCAAAAGATCGAAGGTTCGTGGCGTGGTCTGCATTACTTAGTCAACAACACCGAAACGGACGAGCAGTTGAAAATCCGTTTCATGAACGTGTCCAAACTTGATCTCGGCAAGACCCTGAAGCGTTACAAAGGTACCGCTTGGGATCAAAGTCCATTGTTCAAGAAAATCTACGAGGCCGAATATGGCCAGTTCGGCGGAGAGCCGTTCGGCTGCATGGTCGGCGATTACTACTTCGACCACAGTCCGCCCGATGTGGAACTGCTCGGCGAAATGGCGAAGATTTCCGCCTCTGCCCATATGCCTTTTATCGCTGGCGCAAATCCGGCCGTGATGCAAATGGATTCTTGGCAAGAACTTGCCAATCCGCGTGATCTGACGAAGATATTCTCTACGCCTGAATATGCATCCTGGCGTTCGCTGCGTGAGTCGGATGATGCCCGTTATCTAGGACTGGCGATGCCGCGTTTCTTGGCGCGTATTCCCTACGGTGCGAAGACGAGTCCGGTGGAAGAATTCGATTTCGAAGAAGATACCGGCGCGGCCGATCACGGCAAATACACTTGGTCCAATGCAGCTTATGCGATGGCGGTGAACATCAATCGCTCATTCAAGATGTACGGCTGGTGCTCGCGCATTCGTGGCGTCGAATCTGGCGGCGCGGTCGAAGGTCTGCCGGTGCATTCTTTCCCGACCGACGATGGCGGCGTGGACATGAAATGCCCGACTGAAATCGCTATTAGTGATCGGCGCGAAGCCGAGTTGGCGAAGAATGGTTTCATGCCGCTCTTGCATCGGAAGAATTCGGATTTTGCCGCTTTCATCGGCGCGCAATCGTTGCAAAAACCGTTCGAATACGACGATCCTGATGCAACAGCCAATGCCAACCTAGCCGCACGTTTGCCGTATCTATTCGCTTGCTGCCGCTTTGCCCATTACTTGAAGTGTATTGTGCGCGACAAGATCGGTTCATTCAAAGAACGGGACGACATGCAGGTGTGGTTGCAGAACTGGATCATGAATTATGTCGATGGCGATCCGGCCCATTCGTCCGAAAGCACCAAGGCCCGCAAGCCGTTGGCTGCTGCGGAAGTGGTCGTCGAAGAAGTGGAAGGCAATCCCGGTTACTACACTTCGAAGTTCTTCCTGCGGCCCCATTATCAGTTGGAAGGTTTGACGGTGTCGTTGCGGTTGGTATCGAAACTGCCTTCAGCTAAAGCGGCATAGTCATATTACTGACTTCTTATTCGGATAGAAGTTAGACGGTTTTAACTTCTCGCAGTTAATTGGAGAAGGGGATGTATCGAATTGGCTGCTGGCGGCTTAATTCGAGGATCGATGGTAAGTCATGTTGAATGTGTTAGGCATCGTTGCTTTTGGGTAGCTCCCTCTCCCGCTTGCGGGAGAGGGAGTGCATGCAGAAGCTTTGTCTATTTATAAAATTCAACATGACAAACCGCTAGCATGAATTTTCCGGGTTAGTCTGCGTTAATCCGGTTTATACGTTGGGCATGAACCGTTTGAAGAATCGCGAAGAATGGCTCTGCCTAGCAGTGTTATACATAGCAGAAGCAGAGATCAATTAATCAACACAACTCAGGGAGACAAATCATGGCAGTAGATATGTTTTTAAAGATTGACGACGTTAAAGGCGAATCCAAGGATTCCAAACACGCAGGTGAAATCGATGTGCTGGCTTGGAGCTGGGGCATGAGCCAATCGGGCACGACCCATATGGGCGGTGGCGGTGGCGCAGGCAAAGTGAGCGTGCAAGACATTTCTCTTACCAAGTATGTAGACAAGTCTTCGCCCAACCTGATGCTGGCTTGCTGCAACGGCAAGCACTACAAAGAAGCCGTACTGGTGGTTCGCAAAGCCGGTGAGAAGCCGCTTGAGTATCTGAAGATTACCATGAAGGAAGTCATCATTTCTTCCGTATCCACCGGCGGTAGCGGCGGAGAAGATCGTTTGACGGAAAATGTTGCACTGAACTTCGCTGAATTCAAGACCGAATACGTACCGCAGAAAGCCGATGGAACGGGCGATGCGGCGATTGAAGTGGCTTGGAATATTGCTGAAAACGTCAAGGTATAAGTTCGCTGCTTATAGCGAATAGCCGGAATCTTGTTTCGCCGCTATTAATAGGCGAACGAAATAAGATCTCCGGCGGCGCGGAACCTATTGTTCTGCGTTGACTGATCTACCGAAGTAACTTTGCGCATTCTTAAGAGCTGCATTGAAGAATAGCGCTGAACGATTAAAAACGGTCAGGATGAAGCGAGATGGCTCAAGGTGATATGTTCCTAAAGATCGAGAGCGCCAAGCAGGGGCCGATCAAGGGTGAAGCACAAGATCAAAAGCATAAGGACGAAATCGATGTCTTGAGTTGGTCCTGGGGCATGGCGGCGAAAAGCGCGCTGGCCGGCAGCGGTCCTAGTTCCAAGGCAAGCTTGCACGAACTCACCATCGTCAAATCGGTGGATAGCGCTTCCACGGGTCTCATGTCGGCCATGCGTAACAACGATTTGATCAAAAAGGCGGTGTTGACGGTGCGTAAGGCTGGCGCGACACCCCACGAATATTTCAAGGTCACTATCGAAAAAGGCCGGATTACCGCCTTGGACGTTGATGCGGGAGACTTCCCGGCGACGGGACAGGTCAACGAAAGAATGAGCCTGGCATTTCAACGGATCAGCGTCGAATATGTGCCGCAAGGACCCGATGGCCAGCCCAAAGGCGGCATGTTGTTCGATGCGGAAATCGAGGCGCCGGCATGAAAATGCGCATTATCGGTCTAGTCATTCTGTTGTTTTGTTCGGGCGCATTTGCTGCCTCGAAAGCGAAAGCTCGTCCCGATGCATTGACTCCGCAGTCTGTTATGCGGCAAGTGGAATCTATCGGGGCGCGGGCGACGATACAGAAACTGCATGAGCCCAATGCGCATCGTTGGACAGCGGTGCTTCATCGCGTACAGTCGGGAAAGCCGGAGTGGCTGGCGGTCGCCAGAGAACTGAGCCGCGGTTTGGACCCTGAAACAAGTGCAGAGATGCGTAATGCTCTCGCTAAAGCGCTGGCGGTAAATCCTGGTGGCGTATTGCGATTGATCGATGGACGGGTAATCGATATCGATTATCTGTGCGGTGTTCCGTTTACCAACCGCACTCCCGCTTTCCTAAAAGGATATCGAGCCGATGCGACACGAGCGTTGAAGAAGTTGAAAGACCCGGATGTCGAAGATTACAAATCTCAGTGCATCAGCAAGATCGAACGATCCGTAGAAATAGAAAGATTGCTGCAATTGGGTGCTCCGGAGCCGGAGCCGGCGCCTGAAAGTACGAACGAGGCGCCTGCTAAAGAGTAGGCTTTTTTCGAAATCTATAGTTATGTCTAACCGATACCTCGTATTTCCACCACGGAAAAATTTTCATGACCACAACCAATGTTGCAGAACAAAGCTTGCGTGATGGCGATCCAGTCGCCGCATTGAAATACCTTCAAGAGCAAGTTCGCGCTAAACCCGCCGACTCGAAGCTGCGGGTTTTTTTATTTCAACTCCTCGCTGTCACAGGACAATGGGAGCGCGCGCTAAATCAATTGAACGTTGCCGCTGAACTCGATCCCGCAGCGCTTGCGATGGCGCAAATGTATCGTGAAGCGATTCGCTGCGAGTTGCTGCGCGAGCAAGTCTTCGCCGGGAAGAAATCGCCCATGGTCTTCGGTCAACCGGAGCAATGGCTGGCGTTTCTTATCGAATCGATGTTGCTTGCCGGGCAAGGCAAAACCAGTGAAGCGAACGAGATGCGTGATCGCGCATTCGAAGAAGCGGATGCGTCCGGCGGCAATTTGGATGGGCAAGCTTTTTCATGGATAGCCGATGCTGATAGTCGTTTGGGACCAGTGTGCGAAGCGATCATCAATGGCCGTTATTACTGGGTGCCGTTTTCTCGTTTGACGAAGATTACTCTCGAAAAGCCGGAAGATCTGCGCGATGTAGTATGGATGCCGGCTCATTTTCAATTCGACAACGGTGGTGAATCCGTTGCGCTGATTCCCACTCGCTATGTTGGTTCGGAGTCGAGCGAAGATGGGTTGATACAGCTCTCGCGGAAGACGACCTGGAATGAAGTGTCGCCCGATGTATATCACGGTCTCGGCCAACGCCTTATTGCAACCGATGTTGGCGAAGTATCGTTGATGGATATCCGCTCGATCGGTTTCAATCCGGCGCCGGAGAGCGCGGAATAGTTCGATGGCTGAACTGACGCCCCAAGAGCGTTTGCAACCCGCGCTGCTCGATCGCTTGACCGATGATGCGCCGGACAAGAAGTTGGAGTCGCGCGAAGAACGGTTGATTACTAAATCGAAGTTGCGCCAAGCCGTTCTGCGTGATTTAGCATGGCTATTTAACGCAACCCGGTTAAGCAGCCATGTGGACTTTACCGGTTTTCCCGATGCGGAAAACTCCGTCATCAATTACGGATTACCCGCATTGTCCGGTGAGACTGCGTCGACACTGGACGTGATCGAGTTGGAGCGATCGATCAAGCAATCGATCATCGACTTCGAACCGCGCATCATGCCCGAGACTTTGCAAATCGACACACTCGTAACCGAGAACCAGATGGATCGCCACAATGTGATCAACGTACAGATTCGCGGTCATCTATGGGCACAGCCGATACCGATCGAATTGCTATTGCGTACTGAGGTGGATTTGGAAACGGGGCAGGTGGAAATTAGCGATTTGTTGTGAAGAAATATCGCGAGTTCAATACGTTCTAAAAATACTCGAACTCATAAGCGCATTTCCCGGACTACACCGCGAAGTGATTAAACTTGATTAATATAGGCCCGGAGTGCTTGTGCATTGCATGATGTCGCGCTTATTCAAGAGGGGATTCATCGCTGCCGCTTTTTATATCGCCGCCAACTTGGCTTACGCAAGCGACGCATCCCCATCGACGAATTCGCCGTTATCGAAAGCGCATTGGAAGATCGCAAAAACCTATTGCCCTGTCGGCTGTTCGCCAGAAGTCAAAGCTTTTCTGAAAGGTTATGCAGGAGAGGTCGTCGATATTTCGCCTGCGCAGTTTACCGCGCCGTTTATCGATCGATGCGAAGGCGAAGTGCAGGTCATATTTAAGATTGCACCGGCACAGGCGATAGTAGATGAAGTTAATCAAGGAATAGGGCAAGGTCGAAAAATGACCATAAAGGATTTGGCGATTCGTAAGAATGCTAATACGAGCGCGATTGCATATTGTAAAAGTGGCGATACTAACTTGCCCATTGCTCGTATCTTATCGATTCAGCCCAATAGAATATTAGTGTTATTTGAACAGCAATCGATTGTCGAACTTCGTTAGTGATGGATAGTTATGTTGAATGCGTGTGTTCCCCTCGCCGGCAGGCGGGAGAGGGGGAGAGGGATTGCTAGGGTACAGTGGCTGATTAATTACTCTCATTCCCCATTTATCGCCCTCATCCCTAACCCTTCTCCCGCTTGCGGGAGAAGGGAGTATATGCGGAAGTGTTTTGCAGATTCAGGGATATGGTGCAGGTTTTAGTGTCTCTTACTTTTTAACGCTCACATTCGAATGGACCCACGACTACTCCGCTACTACAACCAGGAACTGGCCCATCTCCGCGAAATGGGCGGCGAATTCGCGCAGCAATTTCCCAAGATTGCCGCGCGTCTCGGCATGGATGGCATTGAAGTCACCGATCCCTATGTTGAACGTTTGCTGGAGGGCGTCGGTTTTCTCGCGGCAAGAGTGCAACTGAAACTCGATGCCGAGTTTCCCCGTTTTACCCGGCGACTTCTAGAAATTGTTTATCCCAATTATTTAGCGCCGACACCGGCGATGTTGATCGCGCAGTTTCAGCCGCAATTGTCGGAGACCAATCTGGCGGAAGGATTCACCATTCCCCATGGCAGTTCCATGCGCGGACAATTGGGTAAAGGCGATATCACTGCTTGCGAATTTCGCACAGCCCACGATGTCACTTTATGGCCGCTGGAATTAATCAGCGCGGAATACTTTTCCTATGCGCCCGATTTACCGTTGACGACATTGCCTATCGGCAAGAGCGTAAAGGGTGGCATTCGTCTCAAATTGAAAACAACGGCCGGTTTGAACTTCAATCAAATCGCGCTCGATAAATTGCGATTGTTCTTTTCCGGCAGCGATGACGTTGCCTATAAATTGCATGAGCTGTGTATGGGCGCGTCATTGGGCGTCGTGGTTGCACCGGCGCAGCGCCCTTGGCCATGGCATAAATTTTTGCCGGCGCGAAACATCAAGCCGGTCGGATACGAGGATAACGAAGCGCTGTTGCCCGTCAGTTTGCGCGGCTTTCAAGGCTATCGTCTCGTGCAGGAATATTTCGCTTTTCCCCAACGGTTCCTGTTCATGGATATCGATGGCCTCGCGCCCATATTGCATAAGCATGCCGGCGATGAGCTAGAAATCGTGTTGTTGTTTTCGCGCGGCGAGGCGGCATTGGAAAGCGTGGTTAATGTCGCTGACTTTTCCTTGTTTTGTTCTCCCGTAGTCAATTTATTCCCGAAGCGAGCCGACCGTATTCACCTTGCCGATAACACTTATGACTATCACGTCGTTCCCGATCGGACGCGGCCCATGGACTTCGAAGTTTTCGAAGTCACGAGCGTTACCGGTTATGGCGTAGGCAGCGATAGCGAGCGTACGTTTCTGCCCTTTTACGCCGCTTATCATACGGAGGAACGCGAGCATGAAGCTTACTTCACCGTGCAGCGCGAACCGCGTTTGCTATCGGCGGCGCAAAAGCGCACCGGCGTTCGTTCCAGCTACATCGGCAGCGAAGTATTCTTGTCGCTCGTCGATCCGAACGAAGCCCCATATTCCAGCGACTTGCGTCAACTCGCCATCACAACGCTGTGCACCAATCGCGATCTACCGCTACAAATGCCGCTCGGCCTTGGCAAGACGGATTTCACGCTCGATGCCGCAGCGCCGGTCGATGCGATCCGTTGCGCGAAGGGACCGTCCAAGCCCTATTCTCCGTTGGCCGATGGTGCAGTCGCTTGGCAATTCGTTAGCCATTTGTCATTGAATTATTTATCGCTCTTAAACAGTAACGAACGAGAAGGCGCTGCGGCCTTACGAGAGATGCTGGAGCTTTATGCGGCGACCGGCGATGGTGGGTTGAAGAAACAGATCGAAGGCGTGCGTAGCATGCGCGTAAAGCAAATTACGCGGCGTTTGCCCATGTCCGGGCCGATTGCTTTCGGTCGCGGGTTGGAACTCGAATTAGAACTGGATGAGATGCCGTTCCAAGGCAGCAGCGCATTTATTTTCGGCTCGGTGATGGAACGGTTTTTCGCTCGGTATGTATCGATCAACTCGTTTACCGAGACGGTGGTGCGCTCCATTGAAAGAGGGGAGGTGATGCGATGGCCGGCGAGATTGGGCCTGCGGCACACGCTCTAGCC
>Ga0157374_10002224_pt1 | contig 16357 bp, 13 predicted proteins | sample M25metaG_FD_115308 | JGI IMG/M metagenome (GOLD analysis project Ga0157374, IMG submission 115308) | Miscanthus rhizosphere microbial communities from Kellogg Biological Station, Michigan, USA - M2-5 metaG | ecosystem: Host-associated > Plants > Roots > Rhizosphere > Soil | place: USA: Michigan...
CACATTCGTAACATTCAAAACTGATCCGGTAGTGTCTTGTCGTCATGACGGCTGCCATATGCATCGATTAATACGGCAAGCATACCTTATTTTCTATACGAGCACTAGATATATTACACTTCCGTCAGCATGTGAACGATCTGCATGGCGGAAGAGGCTTCTTATCATTATGGCCATACCTTGTCGCGTTGGGCGATATGGTGTTGTTGGTGAAGGGGAGTTGTTGCTGGATGGGTGAATAATGATAGGTTTATCCCATTATTTGGAACGACTAACAAATCAATATAAAATAATTAATTTCGCGCATGCGTTAAATGAAAACTTTCCAGGTCATTCCAAAGCCTGAGCCCCTTCGTCAATTCTGGAACTGACACGCCATATCCATTGCCGCGCCCTATTGCAACGAATTGCCATTCTGGTTTGCCATCTTGATATCCAACTGATATGGTTCCCTTCGCCATCTTATAACCTTGCTCAAATAGGATTCGATCTAATATACCTTCCTGTGGAATGCAATCTTTTTTGAATCTCAAGACGATGGCCAGCGCATGACGTGACGGTAACCATGCCTCCAACTGCGATACCAAAGTCATACATAATATAGACAACAACGCCAGTAATATGGCAGCGGCATAAAAGCCAACACCAACCATTACACCAATTGCAGAAGATGCCCAAATAGAGGCTGCCGTTGTAAGCCCGCTAATAGTAAAGCCTTCTTTCATGATAACGCCGGCACCCAAAAAACCGATGCCGGTAACAATACCTTGGATCACCCGTGTTGGATCTGCATTGACAATAGTCGAAAAATGTCCACCAAACCAAAATCCTGGATAACCAATAATAACCGTTAGGGCCGCCGAAGCCATACATACCAAGCCATAAGTTCGCATGCCAGCTGCACGCCCATGATAAGAGCGCTCATAGCCAACCATGAGTCCTAATAACAAAGCACCAAACAGATTAAGAAATATTACTGCATTGGCGTCTACCGCCGAGACCGACCAATAACCGATTAAAAAGTCGGACAGTTTCATATTTATCACGTTCTTTTTTTATTCACTGATGTCACCGTTAGATCAAATGCACTGCAATAGAATTGCCAGTCTTCTCGTACTTTGTCAGCATAAATGAGGGCCATCTTTATAAGGTCCTTACGCCACTTGTTCTTCATGCTGAAAGCAATTAATTCGTCCGCGATCGCAGAGCCTTGGCGTCCACTGCTACGAAGTTGTCCCCATGCTACGATTTCCCCCATCGTCTGCATCACATGTTCAAGAGGCTTTGTCTTACCATTCCATAGATTCAAGTCAATGCGGTCCTCTGACGGCTGTAAACTACGGAGCAAATAGCTTTTACGACCAAGAGTAACTGGTTGGAGAAATGCAGGAGCGACTGCTTGCATTCGCCGCTGGATGGCAACCACCCGCTCAGCTTCCGCAGGCCATTTAGGCTGCTTTACTTCAAGGTAAGGCTTCAACGACGAGGGCCGCATTTCTTTTAAATCGAGAAGATAATTTTCATTGGGCGACCCTTTGCCTTCGATAAGGATGATATAACGGTCGACTCCCAAGCTGCCGGTACCCGCAATACGTTTTGCAACGTCGAGCATGGTGAAGAAAGCAGGATTAGTTTGTGTTGCGGCGAATGCCTTCATGAATGCTTCGATCGCATGGCGCTGATTGTTAGTAACTGCCAAGGCCCTCTTGCCATCTATCTTGATCTTTCTTGACTTTCCTCGGCGCTCTGTACGCTTATCAAGAAAATCCTTGCGCCGCCGTTCCCGTAAACCATCGAGGAGATCTTTAACGATGCCCTCAGCAGTATCTCGTTCTACCCATTTCGCTTTGCCTTTTTGCAACGCGCTGCAGTAGGCATTAAGGAACCGCAGACACAACCCGATCACTTCGGATTCATTAACCCGTAATGTATCTGCCGCGATAATGACGCTAACTAAAAAGCGGAGTAATTCCCACGTGCAAGGCGCTAGTACTGCCTCGTCGAAGTCATTCATATCGAAGTAAACGAGCCGATTATCCCCCTTGAAGCTACCAAAGTTTTCTAAATGCAGGTCACCACAAATCCAGGTAATAGGTGCCTTCCGAAGAAAGCAATCGCGTGGCAAGTCTTCATAGAAGAGATGGCAGGTACCCCGAAGAAACGCAAAAACACTGCCTCGCATAGTCTGCAACTTCATCATCAACCGTTCCGGGTCTCTTCCATCGTTGTAACGTTGTATTCGGCCAAATACATTTTTTTTCGCCATGCGTGAGATGCTCCTTAATTTTTTAGAAATACAATCTTATCGTTGACAGAACGATTGAAGTTTGACAGCCCTGTGAGAATCTCGACTTCGCTCTCTTGCCGGAAACCACAGCTGTGTATGTGCTGCTAGGCAAATGTATTGACACCATTATTTAGTTGATTGCCAGAAGAAGTTTGCTCTGTGGTAGACAACGTCGTCGATGGCTGCTCGGATAAACCATAAGCAGCGGCAAGAGTAGCTAGCAAACTATTCACGGTATCAGCACTGCCATTCGTTTGAGCGTCTAATGCATTCGGTAAATTCTGGATGGCAGAAATCGATGCCGCTGTTGGGGCCGAGCTATTGGCGAGAAGTGCTGCATTTAGTGTCGAATTAGCCCAAAGACTATCTAAACTATAAAGCGGGTTCGATTCCGAGGCAGATGAATTACCTAGAAGAGTGGTAACGATATTTTGTGCTAGAGAGAGTGCACCACCATTTTGATCGGTTGTCGGCGATACCCCCAATTCTGCTTGCAGTAGGTTCTGGTCGAATTGCGTCTGAACATCGCTTGGCGTACTAAGCGAAGGAGATAAACTTGTCGTCGAGCCACTTCCTGAATTGATCGGGCTGCTATAAAGACTGGTCGGAAGGGTAGGTCCAATCGTTGTCATAAGCCATTCCAGAAAATTTACCTATTCGAGTGAATATCGGAATATTTCAGGATTTCTTGAGACAGGCTTAGTAACAAAATGTAGCCGCGCCGCCCGGAGTGCCTTGTCGGAAAGCGCTTTGACAGTCGATATAATTGGGCGTCCATTACGTTCCTCTTGTGCTCAAAGTTAATCGGGTACAGTGGGACTATTGTTTGTGTTTGTGCCAAGCAAGGAAGAAATCTCCGGATGCGAAAAGAAACCCGGGAAAAACCCCAGCGGGCCATCGTGGCTGCCGTACAACGGGAGTGTTAAAAACCGTGGGAGTCGACAAGATCCGAAAATGCTCGCCGTCATTTACTCACTGTGAAAGTATGAGCTTTAAGAACGTAATACTATTTGAATTCTCGATTTACCCCACGGTTTTTAACGGTCTCTTTCATTTCCTGCAACAATGATCTCAACTTATCCTCGCACATCTAAAACGATTTTTTCAACAACGACCACAGCCGCCAGAACAACTCCGTCCGTCGCAGAGCAATTCTATTCCTTGGCAGTTTAATTCCTCTTGCTTTACCTTTCACCGCGATAATAATTCTCACAACGGCTTATCGCGACAGAGCCAGTTAAAATCCAAAACGGATTTCGTCAGGAGTTTGTCAGCTTTTTTTCAGTTTTACGAAAGAATCGCTCGTTACCCTATCTGCATAAAAACGAGCGCCTTAACATCGCCGTTTCGATTGCACTTCCGCCTATGGAAAGAGCAACCGCTTCGACGATACGCTGGCCGTCAACATGCAGAATGCTTGAAACGCCATGAAGTCACGAATTGCCTTTATTCTTATGCTTGTTCCCACCGTCGTCATCGGCGCGGAATTACCGATGAATGTGGAACACCTCTCGTTATCGCAAGCAATAAGCGCCGCGATCGAACACAACCACGATATAAGACTCTCAGCGCTCAACGTAAAAAGTGCCCGAGCCGCGACGGTGATTGCTAACGCCGCGCCGAACCCGAATCTCTCGATTCAAACAGCGAACATCAATCCCAAGCAAGGCATTGGTTCCGGCAATCTGCGGGATAAAACAATGGACACGACCATACGACTCGATCAAGTCATTGAACGCGGCGACAAGCGAGAATTAAGAACAGAAAACGCGACGCACCTAGAACTAGCCTCCAATGCCGATCTACTCGAAGCGAGACGTCAACTAAAGCTTAACGTCGGACAAAGCTATTACGACTTGATGGCCGCACAGGAAAAACTTGCTGCCGCAAAAGAAACACTTTCGTTATCCGAAGCCACCGCAAATGCTGCTCAAAAAAAACAAAAGGCCGGCGACATTGCCGGTGCTGATTTATATCGCATCACGGTCGATGCACTGCGAGCAAAAAATGATGTGCTGCAAGCTGAAGCGGACCTTGCTAAAACTCGATTCGCGCTCGCATTATTAACGGGCGCAACCGCTCGAGCAAATGGAATATACGCAGCCGATCGCTGGCCAGACTTGCAAGATATTTCATTAAATGCGATCGCTGACAAGGTGGTCGAACAACGCGCGGATATTCGCGCCGCCGAAGCTCGGCTCGACGCAGCCATGTCCGCGAGAAAGCTCGCGGTCGCATCGAGAACGCGAGACGTATCGGTCGGGGTTCAGTTCGAGCATTGGCCAACCAACGACACCAATACCCAAGGCAGCGGCAACAGCGTTGGTGTGTCCCTGCAAATTCCCCTATTCACTCGCTATTACTACGATGGCGAAATTCGGGCGGCGGAAGTCGCGGTTGATGTTGCGCAAGAAAATCTAGACAAAATTCGTGATGCGGCGAAGAACGAGATATATCGACTCTTGCACGACGTGCAGTCCTCAGCGGATCGCGTTCATCGCTATCAACAAGATCTTTTGACCGCCGCAAAACAATCTGCGGATGCCGCTGAATTCGCCTTTAAAAACGGGGCTACGAGTGTAATGGATGTATTGGATGCGCGCCGCATTTACCGCAGCACGCAATTAGATGCCGTCACGGCGCAAGCCGACTATGCAAAGTCGCTTCTCGCATGGCGCGCCGCTACGTCGGAAGATGAAAAATGAAAATCGCAAGCAAAATATTCCAAGCCATAGGCATTACCGCAGTCGTTGTGTGTACGGTAGGCGGGGTAAAACTGTTCTCGGCACAACAGGAAGCAAAAGCGGAAGTGCCTCATAAAGACAAACCTGAACCGGGCATTGTGAAGTTTGCAGCAGATGCACCGCAGTTATCTTCGCTCAAGATTGAATTCGTTCGAGAGATAGCATTGCCTGTAGCCGAGCCGGTTAATGGCCGCATGGCTTATGACGAAAATGCCACCGCAAGGGTGAGCTCTCCAATTTTAGGGCGAGTGGTTAAATTATTCGGCGAAGTCGGCGACAGGGTTGAACGCAACGCAGCCTTACTAGATATCGATTCACCCGATCTCGCCACAGCAGAGGCGGATTGGCAAAAAGCAAAAGCCGATGAGATGCGAAAAAAACTCGCCTTCGATCGTGCTAAAAATCTTTTCGACCATGAAGTCATCGCGCGAAAAGATTATGAATCAGCAGACGCCGATTATCAGCAAGCTATCGCCGAAACAAGGCGCGTGAGTTCACGCATGAGAAATCTTCACGCATCGGGAAATGAAAACGGAAAATTTCGATTAAGAGCGCCCATTGCCGGTGTAATTGCCGACAAACAAGTCAATCCAGGGCTGGAGATTCGCCCCGATTTACCGCAACCGTTATTTGTTATTACCGATATTAGCCGCCTATGGATCATTGCTGATGTATCGGAACGCAATATCGCCGATATCAAACCAGGACAGGATGTCAATGTTGAAACGGATGCTTACCCAGGACAACCGTTCGCCGCCAAGGTCGATCGCATTGGACTAGCGCTCGATCAAAATACGCGACGCGTTCAAGTACGCTGCGTTGTGCAAAACCCGGAGAAAAAATTAAAACCGGAAATGTTTGCACGGGTTTTCTTTCTCGCTGACGGCGGAAAAAAAGGTATACAGATTCCCAATACCAGCTTAATAGTAGAGGGTATCTACAGTTACGTATTCGTCGAAAAGTTACCTGGCGTTTTTGAAAAACGGCGTGTGAAGATTGCGTTAAGAGATAGCGATCACAGCTTTATTGATAATGGCGTCGCCAGTGGGGAACGTGTCGTAACGGAAGGAGCACTGCTGCTGCAATCGGAGGCCTCCTCCAATGCTTCATAAGCTCATTGATTTTGTCCTTACCCAGCGCGTTTTCGTCCTCGTCATTATGGCCGCGCTCTGCGTATTCGGATATAGAGCGCTGACAAATCTGCCGATTGAAGCGTTTCCTGATGTGCAAGACGTACAAGTGCAAATCGTGACGCAATATACCGGCCAAGCGCCGGAAGAAGTGGAACGAACCGTAACCCTGCCGATCGAACTCGATATGAGCTGGGTGCCGCATCAAACGCAACTACGCTCCGTCACTATTACAGGATTATCCGTTGTTACGTTGACATTCGAGGATGGCACCGACGATTACTTTGCTCGGCAGCAGGTACTGGAAAAGCTACAAAACGTTTCTTTGCCGACTGGTGTTCAACCGAGTCTCGCGCCGTTAACAACCGCAGTCGGTGAAATTTATCGATATGTCGTAGAAGCTCCCGCCGGGATGCCTGAAAACGAAGTTCGCTCACTTCAAGATTGGGTGATCAGACCGAATTTACGTATCGCTTCCGGCGTAGCGGACGTGGTGAGTTTCGGTGGGACAGTGAAAGAGTATCAAGTACAAGTTGATCCCTATGCCTTAAAGCGATACGGCGTAACCATCGATCAGGTCGGCCAAGCCCTGACGAATAATAGTGCTAATGTCGGCGGCGGCTTTGTAAAACGCGGCGACGAAGCATTGGTTATTCGCGGAATCGGAATCTTCAATCGTTTGGAAGACATCGGACGAGTCGTCGTCATGGCAAAGAGTGGAAAGACCGTACTCGTTTCCGATGTTGCCGATGTTGCCGTGGGGTCTCGCCCTCGCTCAGGCGTTGTCGCATTCAATGATAAAGATAGCGTGATAGAAGGCATTGTGCAGATGGCCAAAGGCGCCAATGCAACCAAGGTCATTGCCGATGTTAAGCAGCGCATCGATCAAATCAATGCCAAGCTGCCCAAAGGCGTTCGTATTCGTCCTATTTACGATCGCACCGAACTCATTAATCACACGGTTCGCACCGTCGGCGAAAATTTGCTGGTCGGCGCAGCGTTGGTAATCTCGATCTTAATTATCTTTCTACACAATTGGCGCGCTGCACTGATTGTTGCGACGGTCATTCCGCTATCGTTGTTATTCGCATTTATCATGCTCGATGCGAAGGGAATTCCTGCCAATCTCATTTCTCTCGGCGCGGTCGACTTTGGCATCATCATCGATGGCGCTGTGGTATTAGTAGAGGCATTGATGGTGCGCCTCACACTTCAGCAATCAACGGCCACCGGCGGATTAAGCGCATCACGGCGTATGGGCATACTAAAAAATACAATTGGAGAAATGGGACGTCCTATTCTTTTCGCCAAGGCGATTATTATTCTGGCCTTCATACCAATCTTCACTTTTCAGCGAGTCGAAGGAAAGATCTTTTCGCCGGTCGCATTAACGCTTAGCTTTGCAATGCTGGGCGCCCTCATACTAACGATGACCTTGGTTCCCACGCTTCTCGCCTTGATAACACGGCGGCACGCGCTAGTGGAAAAACACAGTGCATGGATGTTCTTTTTGCAAGAACGCTATCGCATGCTTTTGCATTGGCTGGAGAATAAGCGATTTATCGTCATTGCCGCATCGTTTGGAACGCTGGTCACCACGTTGCTTCTCGCGCCAATGCTGGGCAGTGAATTTCTCCCTAAGTTAGATGAAGGCAATATTTGGCTCACAGTAACGCTTCCCACCTCCAGTTCTCTCGAAACGACTAAAAGCATCGAGCGACGCATTCGGTCTATCTTGCAAAGCTATAACGAAGTGGGAAATATCATCACTCACGTCGGTAGACCGGATGACGGAACCGATCCGAAGGGGCCGAACAATATAGAAATATTTGCCGATTTAAAGCCTCATGACCAATGGCGGTTTATCGACAAAGAATCATTGATCGAAAATATATCAACCAAAATTCACAACATTCCGGGCGTGCCCACCAACTTTTCTCAAGTCATCGAAGACAACGTGGAAGAAGCGTTATCCGGCGTAAAAGGGGAAATCGCAGTCAAGGTATTCGGTCCCGATCTCGACGTACTAACGCAAAAGAGCGAACAGATCGCCACTATATTGAACGGCATTGCCGGCGCTTCCGATGTGGCCGCCATTAAAATCGGCGGGCAAAGCGAATTGGACATCGCGATCGACCGCGTCAAAATTGCACGCTTAGGGATTAATGTATCGGACGTAAATGCTGCCATTCAGGCCACATTAGCAGGAAGCGCGGTCAACACTTATTATGAAGGTGACAAACGATTCGATATTACGCTTCGGCTAAAGGAACGTTATCGCGATTCTGTTGACGACATCTCCGCCATTCAAGTCAATTTACCCGCAGGCGCCGGAACGATGAGCCTTGGAGATCTCGCAAAAATATATGTGCGCCAAGGCGCGGCGCGTATTAGCCGCGAAGCAGGTGGACGCAATGTATCCATCAAAGCGAATTTACTTGGCCGGGATCAGGGAAGTTTTGTTGCCGAAGCTCAACAAAAAGTTCGTGAACAGATTAATCTTCCGCCTGGATATGAAATTACCTGGGGTGGGCAATTTGAAAATCAACAACGAGCTATCAAACGCCTGGAAATTATCGTTCCTATTACCGGGTTGCTGATTTTTTCACTGTTGTTCTGGGCGTTTCGGTCAGTCCGCAAGGCGTTTCTTGTGTTGTTCATTGTACCATTCGCTTTAATCGGTGGCATTGCCGGCTTAGCATTCGCCGGTCTACATTTTTCGGTTTCTGCTGCCGTCGGCTTCATTGCGGTAGCGGGCATTTCAGTGCAGAACGGCGTGATCATGCTGGAACAAATTCTAGAGATTTCGCGATCAGAAGCATCGGTATTTACGAGCGCGGTTGAAGGCGCGGTATCGAGATTACGCCCCATTCTAATGACAGCATTGATGGCTGGCCTCGGTTTGCTGCCTGCTGCTTTATCTCATGGCATCGGCTCCGAAACGCAACGACCATTTGCCGTAGTGATTGTCGGCGGTATTATCTCCGCAACGTTTTTCACTCTATTATTATTGCCTCTTACTCATCCTTACTTTGTAGATCATCCTACACACGATAATTAGAGCGCCCATCTCATAGCGAGCAAAATATGCACGTTCTTTTAGTCGAAGATGACGCAGTGCTTGCCGACGGCATCTCGCGCATTTTGAGGGGCCATGGCATGGTCGTCGATGTCGTTCATAACGGTATAGATGCCGATTCTCTTCTGAAACATAGCGACGTCAGCGTCATGGTGCTGGATATCAACATTCCTGGCATAGACGGATTCGAAGTCATCCGCAGAGTCCGGGCTAGAGGAAATCACCTGCCGATATTACTGCTAACCGCGCGAGATGCGATCCAAGATAGAGTTTATGGCTTGGAGCTCGGTGCGGACGATTATCTAGTTAAACCATTCGCGACACCGGAGCTTGTCGCACGCTTAAAGGCGCTAGTACGGCGTAGCACGCCGAAGCCAGTGGAACTAGAAATCGGGGAATTATCGCTCGATACCTTTTCCAAGCTAGCCAAAGTAAAAGGGCAAGTCATCGAACTATCTGCTAGAGAATGGGCCGTTCTGGAATATCTCATGCAAAATCCATCAAGGGTTGTCTCCAAGCAGCAGATCATCGATGCCATTCTTCCCTGGGGAGAAGAAATAACGATGAATGCCGTCGAAGTTTATATTTCACGTATTCGCCTCAAAATATCGGAATCGAATGTTGGAATACGCACTATTCGCGGCTTTGGTTACATGTTAGACAAAGCGGAGTCATGACTAGCATCCGCCTTAGCTTATTCGTATGGTTGATTGTTCCCCTTTTAGCAATTAATTGTATGGGCGCCGGGCTCACCTACTGGCTTGCCTGGACGCCAACGCAAATTGCCTTCGACCAAAGCTTGGCTGATGCGGCTTGGGCGCTCATTCCCCAATTACGATTAACGACTAATCACTTTGAAATCGAGCTTTCACATCAGGCTGAACAAGTGCTGCGAGTTGATCACTTCGACTCCATTTACTTTGTGGTGAGAGACAACGCTGGTAAAACAATAACCGGCGATAAAGACTTTCCTTCTCTATTAGTACCAGGAGCATTCAACGAACCGTTAGCCTATGACGGAACGATGCGTGGGGAACCAATAAGAATTATTGCGCTGAAAACAATGGTTGGCGCCAATGAAGTTTTGATAGGCGCAGCCGAAACACTGAAAAAAAGACGAGATATTCGATGGGAGATTATTCGGGCTTTGCTGTTTATGGAACTGGCATTGGTGATTCTTTCAGTTGCTGTTGTCCGGTTCGCCGTAACAAGAGGGTTATTTCCGCTATTGAAGATGCGTGACGACTTAAACGCGATCAACCATAACGATTTGTCGCCCGTCGCTCAACAACATTTACCCGTAGAGCTTCTGCCCCTCGTCAATGCAATAAACGATTTGCTCTCTCGAATACACATTAGCGCCAAATCTCAACAGGACTTTCTTGCTAATGTCGCCCATCAACTTCGGACGCCCTTGGCCGGCATAAAAACTCAGCTTGAGTGGATTCAACATCGATATGCCAATGAAGCGGACACGGCGCGTTCTGCCGGCTTAATGATGTCGTCGATAGAACGAATGGTTCGCCAAACCAATCAATTGCTCGCATTAGCTCGAGCGGAGCCAAGCCGATTCGAAAAGAAACACTTTGAAGTTATCAGGCTGGACAAACTAGTGGAAGAATCGATCCACCAATTTGTTCGCGAAGCCGATCAAAAAGAGATAGATCTCGGCTTCGACTTGCATAGCACAAAAGTAATGGGAGATCGTTTCCTTCTCCGCGATTTAATCGACAACTTAGTGGACAATGCTATTCGCTATTCTCCTCGCTGCGGGACGGTCACCGTTAGTTGTACACAGCAAGACAAGACCGGCGTTCTCTCAATTGAAGATTCCGGCCCTGGCATACCCTTATCAGAACAAGAAAAAATATTCAGCCGTTTCTATCGCCTCAACGACAACACGACAGGTAGCGGATTAGGCCTCGCAATCGTTCGTGATATCGCGGAGGATCACGAAGCGGAAATTATTTTGCGGCCTGGCACTGGCGGGAAAGGCACCATTTTTACGGTGAAGTTTTCTGTGCCTTCAAATGCGCCTATATAACGCAACAACGCCGGTAAGAAATCGCTGGTTCACGACTTATTTAAAATCCCACTGCATTTGCTCTTGAATATTGATAGCCTCCGACGTTTTTGCGCAGAGGCCGATATAGCTGGTAAGCCGAGGGGCCAGCGGTATACCTTCAGCTAGTAATCGGGCATTGTCAAACACATAGTTAAGCTCAGCAAAACCTCCGTACAACCGCAGCGCCTTCACAATGAGTCGACGATTGCATTGACCAATCAGCTTTTCGAATTCATGGGCCAACGAAGAAATTTCTAGGGATGAAACCTGCCTATATCGATCGCCAACCGGCGCGATCCCGCGCCCCTCGGCAAGCGCCGTATCGATTTCGCCAAAGGTGTTGCTATGATCAAGGCCAGCCGAGATGTGATAGAGACTGTGCGCCAACTCATCTTTCAACGCCAGCGCTACGAGCGCATCGGCGCAATAGTCGACTGGGACCACATCGATCTTGTCATTGAGTGCGCAAGTGAATTTCTCGAGCATTAGCGCCATGCGGAATACCCAGAAAATGCTACCGGACGGCTTGCAGCCGAGCCGCGTATGGCCGACGACAATCGATGGTCGGGCAACGACGAATGGCAATGACGGCAGCTCCTTTCTGATCTTCCGCTCGATTTCCGCTTTGGAGGCCGTATAAGGAACAAGATGTTCTTCGGTCGGCGCAAGATCCCAAGATTCGTAGACCGGGAAAGAATGCCCCGGCCCACACGCCATTGCGGTACCGATCTGAAGAAATCGCCGGAGATAAGGGGCCTTCGCCATTCGTTGAGCAAAAGCGAATGTGCCATCGACGTTGACCGGCCAAATCATCGGGTTGTTACCGAAAGATGCCACTGCGGCGCTATTAATGACATGGGTGACTTCATCAAGCCTACTATCCATGGCAAATGCGCTCACGTCGCTCAGATCTCCGCAGAGAATGTGTTCTTCGCCAATTGAATTCAGCAAAGCCTCTGGTACCTCGAATCGTTGTAGCGACTCGCGAATACGCTGTAAGCCTTCTTGCGGAGTACGGGCCCGCACTAACAGCAGCATGGACCGAGCCTGGGTTTTACGGAATAGGCTGACAATTACAGCGCTACCTAGAAAGCCAGTGCCACCGGTAATTAAAATCCGCGGTTTTTCAAAATACATTTTGCATCCCCAAGAGAGCGACACTCTCTATTGAAACTTATGAAATAATTATCAGATCAGCGCGAGCCGTTTGCGCTTTTAAAAAATGTCATCAACAGCTGCCGTCTCCAATGCACTGGAATCAGTAAGGGTATTTATCGATGGGTAAAAGCGGAGCAGAGCAATCGGCAATATTGATGCGTACTTCGTCCTGAATTTTTATCGTGCTGGTGGATGGTATCGCCACGGTTCTATACTTGCTCCATCGTCCCTGATGATAGTGGACGACAGCAAAACGCCTATCTTGAATATCTTCTCGCGGCAACGGCACGACACATTCCCTAACGGCGATGTTTTCCAAATCACGCCCAAAAGCGATTCGTTCCACTCGGCCGTCCCTCCATACGCCCTCATCCGCGGTAGCAGAATTCACCGTGGAGCACCCGGAACAAACAAAACAAAGCAGCGCTGAAAATAACAAGCTCGTAATAAAGTACTTGCTATACATCTCATAAGTCCAAAGCAGGAATAGGAAAGCAGTCGTCGAAAGGTCGAATAACAGAAGATTATTTTATATCGTGACCATTTCGAATAGCACTAAAGAGTAACCGCATAGGCTTTCGAAAAACTGAAGAAATGCTGACAAATTCCTGACGGTTCTGGCAGAGCTGCCCCACCTGTTATCCGTATAATGCTGACCATTGTAACGAATAAAGAAATGGGTGGTAGTAATGAAATGCCCACATTGTCAATCGAAGAAGACAACAGAACGATCAGATCGTACGGAATTAGGTTATCGGCAATATCGTTGCCTGCATTGCAAACGGCAATTCAATGAACGAACGGGCACGCCATTCAATCGGTTGCAATTACCGATGAACATTGTATTCCTCACGGTTCTTTAGGGCTTGCGTTAAAAGCTCAGTTTGCGAGATTTAGCCGAGATGTTTCTGGAACGAGGATTTGTCTTTACCCATGAAGCGATTCGTGAATGAACATCGGAGGTAATCCACTGGTTTGACCAGTGTGACTTGAAGAGCTTTGAGCGATCCGGCAGTACAGTACTCCCGCGGTGATGGCTTGATGGGCTAACCGAAGGAGAACTGCATGTCGGATCTGTATCAAAGTTTGTCCCATATGTAGATGGGACTGCAAGTATCACGTGGTATTTATCCCAAAGTATCGACGCAAAGCGATCTATGGAGAAGTTCGAAAAGGACTGGGCGCTATTTTTCATGAGCTGGCCAGACAGAAAGAATGCCGAATTGTTGAGGGGCATCTGATGGCGGATCATGTTCACATCTGTATTGAAATACCGCCGAAGTTTGCGGTGGCCGCTATCATCGGATTCCTCAAGGGCAGAAGCGCGATTGCGATTGCCCGGCGTTGGAGCGGCAAGCAACGGAACTTCAACGGTGAAAACTTTTGGGCTCGTGGCTATGCGGTCTCCACGGTAGGCTTTGAGCTAGAGAGTGTGCGAAAGTACATTCGCGAGCAAGAAGCTTCAGACCAAGAGGGCCGTTTTTAGGACACGATATTAACAACGACCGCCTTTGAGGCGGTCCTACTCATCAAGCCACCCGCTTTGCGGGTGGTGTCTGACTGAGAACGATGGATCTCGCCGCCAATCACACAGAAACTGCGCAAGCAGCGTAAGGGTAAAGTAGGTACGAAACCTTTTTGGGGATCAACGGTGAATGGCATTATCTGTATCGCGCCATTGATCGCGATGGAAATCTCGTTGACGTTCGCTTGAGTCGAAAGCGGGATAAAGCAGCGCTCGGTGAACCTGTGAAGCATTGGACGAATACAGCCATCTCGAACAAGATCATCGCGACATCAAGCAACGCCACTATCCCATGCGGGGTTTCAAATCATTCGACTCGGCATCACGATTTTGTCGCGCGTTTGATGGGGTGCGTCATCATTTCCGACCACGTTCATGTCGACGACAATGGTTGTCATTGCAGGCAAAGCAACGCCTGCGCAGGGATAGGTTCGCCCAGTTGTGCAGCAATGGTGGCGGCGCATAAGAAAATTGGAACAACATCACTGCTCGCCGTTCAAGTTGTTCCGAAATCTGGCTGCCCTTGACTAGGGAAGGCTGATGGGTGACGCAACCGAATGCAACAGCTATATTTATGCAAATATCCGGCATTCGGTAACGATTCGGGGCGTCATTCAGTACAACAATTCCTTTTTCTACGGTGAGATCCAAGATATCGAATTGTTTAGAAGTTACGCTGTCATCAACGATTGAAGGGAAAAAGAGGGGTTATGAATATCACGCTGGCTAAGTTACAAAGTATCTTCGCAAAAAAGTTTTCTATTCCTAAGGAAAGTGTCATACCGGACACTTCATTGGAAGACCTCGGCCTCGACTCACTAGATGCACTCGAAGTGTTCTTCGATATTGAGGAGGAATTTCATATTTGCATCCCCCAGGAGCGGGAAGAGGGCGGTCATGGTTTCCATAAGGTGCAAGATATCGTCGATATGATCGAGCGACTGATTAAATCGCAGCATCCGGCAGGTTTTCTAGGAGAAGAAAAATTGTGAGACGGGTCGTTGTCACTGGGCTTGGCGCGATATCGCCAACCGGTAACACGCTGGATGATATCTTTGCAAACCTCATGGCAGGTAAATCCAGCATATCGCCGGTAACAATCGACGGTCCACGAGGAACGTATTCCAATATCGCCGGCGCCGTTGCATTCGACCCGGTTCACTACTTTTCTCCGCAAAAGATTTCTACTCTTGATCGTACAACTCAATTGGCACTTGCTGCGGCCTCAGCCGCCATCGCGGACTCGAATATCCACTTTTCCAGTGAAGCGCGTTTCCAGGCAGGTGTTTATATAGGAACCGGTGTTGGCGCTGCCAATACCTGGGAACAAAGCTACGTCCAGTTACTGGACCGAGACCCTAATCGCCTACGACCATTAACAATATTAACGGTTATGACGAATGCGCCGGCATCACATATCGCCATGGAATATGGGCTAGAGGGCCCTAATTTGACGTTCACCTGCGCGTGTGCATCATCTGCAGTCGCCATTGGCGAAGCCTACCGTCAAATTAAACATGGCTATACCGATACTATGATAGCTGGTGGCACGGAGGCCATGCTGACGTTTGGACTATTCAAAGCATGGGATGCGATGCGTGTGCTAGCGCTGATTGACGAGGAAGACCCTTCCGCATCCTGCCGGCCTTTTTCTAAGAATCGCTCCGGCCTTGTATTAGGAGAGGGGGCTTCGGTTGTTGTGTTAGAAGAGCGGGAACGGGCCGTTGCGCGGGGGGCAAAGATTTACGGTGAGTTGGTCGGATATGGATCTTCGAATGACGCTTCGCATATCACTAAACCCTCAGTTGAAGGGCAGGCTCGAGCAATGACACTAGCGCTTGCCGATGCAGGGATAAGTCCTGATGAGATCGGCTATATAAACGCCCATGGCACAGCAACTAGTCTCAACGATGTCACGGAGACACTAGCCATAAAACATGTCTTCGGCGAACGGGCAACGGCAATTCCCATAAGCGCCACCAAATCGATGCACGGTCATCTGTTAGGTGCTGCCGGGGCGTTGGAATTCTTGATTACCATGTTAGCGCTACAACGGGGAGCAATCCCACCCACAGCCCACCTCGATCAACCGGATCCGGCATGTGATCTAGACTATGTTGCCAATCAAGGCCGCCAAGGGCAAAACATTCGCTACGCAATGAGCAATTCGTTTGCATTTGGCGGCACTAATGCTGTTTTAATAGCGCGATCATAAATCGTAGTGGTTTGATAAGGAGGTACGAGTAAAGAGCTGGCTTCGCAAAACTGGACAGTCCGTTAAGTGATAAAACTGCTTCTTGATAACGCGAGCGAAGCATGAAGCTTCGCGCAAGGAGCGAAGAAATGAAGAAACTGAGAAGGAATCACAA
>Ga0157374_10002229_pt1 | contig 16328 bp, 13 predicted proteins | sample M25metaG_FD_115308 | JGI IMG/M metagenome (GOLD analysis project Ga0157374, IMG submission 115308) | Miscanthus rhizosphere microbial communities from Kellogg Biological Station, Michigan, USA - M2-5 metaG | ecosystem: Host-associated > Plants > Roots > Rhizosphere > Soil | place: USA: Michigan...
CAGCGCCTGTTACGAATTGCTTGAGTGGGGAGTAGCAGTGGTTCAAGGAAGCGGCGCCGACGCGTTTCTGGGAACGCAGGGGGATCCGTGGGATACCCAGAGTGATATGTTTTGCGCGCTGATTGGCGCGGCAGCGGCGCAGATTTCGCTGGCGCGCGTTCATGATCGCGAATTGGAAAGGCTTCCGTAACAGAAGCCGATGCAGGAGCGATGAGTCGAGCGCTTGACACTCGCTATCCCGAGTAAGCAGTGATTCAGATCCGAATAAGTTCCCGCTGGATGTTGCCGGTGACCCAGGCTTTGCCCGGAGCGGTAAGCATATCGATCTCGCTGCGAATGCCGAACTCGGGAAGGTAAATGCCTGGCTCTACAGAGAAGCAGGTGCTGGGCAGAATACGGCGTTCATCGTGGGTTTCGAGATTGTCCAAGTGTGCGCCGGGGCCGTGGATCTCGTGGGCAATGTTGTGGCCGGTGCGGTGGGTGAAGTAGTCGGCGAAGCCCGCTGCGCGGATAACATTACGTGCAGCATCGTCCGCCTCAAAGCCGCAGATAGGGCGGCCTTCCGCAAAGGCGGAGGTGACGGCACTGATGGCGGCATCGCGCGCATTGCGAACGGTTTCAAAAACCAGCTGTTCGCGCTCGGAGGGCTCGCGGCCGACTACGCCGGTCCAGGTGATGTCGTAGAAGATGCTATCCGCTTCGTCTGTGCGGCCCCAGATGTCGATGAGCAGGAAGTCCCCGGTCTTGATTTCAGAGGTCCGGTCGGCAGTGGGCTCGTAATGCGAGTCGGAGCAGTTGGCGTTCACACTCACGTTTGGCCCGTTCTCCCAGACCAGCCCACCACGCTTCATCGCTTCAGAGAGCCACTGGACGATGGCGAATTCCGTGACACGGCCGGAGCTGCCGTCGGTCGGACGGATGCGGCGGCCGATCTCCTGCCAGCCTTCCTCGAGGATGGCGTCGATCACTTTCTGCGCGACGGAGTGCGATTCGATCTGGCTCTGGGTAAGGACAGCTTCAAACTGGCTGACGAGATCGGCGGAGGTGACGATATGTTTGCCAAGGCTGCGGAGGAACTCTACTGTGCCGGCGTCGACCATCGAGACGTACATGATGTCGTTGTTGGGCGAGTACTGCATGGCGATGCGACGGAAGCCGGAGAGCATCGCTTTGAGACCGCCGCGGAGTTCCTGCCAGCTGGAATAAAGGCCCTTGGAACCAGGCAGCGAATCGAGACGGCCCCGCTCGATGCGGTGCATGAGCTTGCGAGGCTCACCCGTGGCCGGAATGAAGTAATACCAGCGGCGCGTAATGTGCGCCTTGGGATCGAGGCCCAGGATGCTTTCGCCGATGGTGTCGCGGTGATGGTGATCGTAGAAGAGCCAGCCGTCGAGGTTCGCATCGCGCAGAGCAGCCTGAATTCCTTCGAGGTCCATGGGGAGATTGTAAGGCAGTCGCCAGTTTCCAGTTACCCAGTTGTCCACGCAGTTCGTGGTTCACAGATTCCGATCATCTTATGGCTTCGGACCATTCCTGCCTGGCGCGTGTGAGCATGGTGTCGCGATCTTCAGCGAGGATCCAGCGTCCTTTGATGAGTTCATCCAGGGCCTGCGTGTAGCGATGGAGGTAGTCGTCTTCATCGGCGTAGCGCTCGGCGATAGAGCGGCGGGGGTCGCCCAAGCGTTTGCGTTCGTCGGCTGTTTTGGCAAAGGGTATGAACGAAGCTTCGAAGGAGATACGCTCGCCCGGCGCGCCGATCGAGGGATCGCGCAGGTTCCAGCCCGTGATGGTGGCCAGGGGAACGGTGATCTCGGGTAAACGAACGCCATCGCGCTCATTGCCGTCGACGTCGACTTGCGGAACCAGGATGGGGAATGCGGGTCCGACTCGCGGAGGCTGGAGAGTGAGGGCGCCACGCTCCCAGTTGGGGCCAAAGTCGAGGCGTTCGCCCGTGTTCGCTTCGTGCGGCGTGTTCACGCCGGGCAGATGCGGGAACGCGTATTTCCCGAGCGGAACAAGCGTGCCATCGGAAAGATGCGGATAGCTGCTTGGCGGGGGAGGCGTTCCGCTGCGCACCCAGGCGTCCATGTTGACGATCATCGAGCGCCAGAAGAAATGGATGGGGAGAGGCGATTGCGGTTCTTGGCCGAGCAGATCGCCGGTGCCTTTGGCCGGCGGAAACGGACCGGAGAAGTGCTGCAGGCCGGTGAAGTGATAGATGCGGACATTGTCGGAGATGGCCGCGTCGTGTTTTGCGTCCGCCGAGACGTGAATGAGCGCGGCGGCGCGGCCCCAGTACTCATAGGAAGTATTGGAGAAGAATATTTTCGGAACGGTTTTGTCGGCGCGGGCGCGATCGAGAAGACCGCCCGTAGCATGCGTTACGGGATCGGTCTCAGGCTGGTCGGTGAAGGGGAAGATGTCTACCGGGTAGAAGACGGAGGACGTGGGTTGCGCGTCACGCGAGGGCTGGGCAAAGCGGTAGTTGAAGTTGCCGCGGCCGGCTCCGGCCACGTGGGCGAGAACTCCATCAAGAGCGATGCGGCCCTCTTCGTCGGCATTGAAGCCTTGATAGAGGAAGTCGCGAAGGAACCGGCCGTTCTGCGAGATACCTTCGGCGATGACACGCTGAGCGGGGGTGACCGCGTCGGCATTGTGCTTCGCGTAGGAAGCGAAATCGCGGACCGCTGCGAACCCGCCGCCGGCAACGACGGGATCTGCAACTACATAAACGTATTCGTAGATGCGGCCGGGCTGGAATCCACCATTGAGATGGATGTGGCGATCGCTTGGAGTTAGCTTGCCATCGACGGTGTGGGCGAACTGCCACTGCGAGCGCGGAATGACGGTGCGCGGTGCGTTGCGCGAGTCGCGGACCGTGAGGGTGTTGCGCACGTCGTCGGGTGCGCTGACCGGATATTCAATGCCGCCAAGGCTGCCGCGCATCAGGTGCCCGAGCGAAATCTCCCCTGCAGCCTCGGGCAACATCACGTCGCCGCGGAGGAGGCCGCTGATGGTTTTGCCGTTTTCCTTCGCGACCGGGGCATGAAACCGAAGTGCGTCATCGCCAGCGGCATCCCACTGCCAGCCGAGACTCACGATGGTGAATCCCTTGCGAAGCAGCCATGCATCGCCTGCGTCGCGCTCCACATTCCAGTCGCCGCCGTCGACGAGAGAGATGATACGGCTGTGGCCGCGGTTAGGATTCTCGAGAAACAGCGAGCCGTTACCCAGGCGCGGGTCTTTGGGTCGGATAGCAATGAAGTCGGCGGAGAACTCGACTTCGCCGTCATGGAGATTCACGGCGTTCTTGAGGTCGACGATCCCGGCGTTGTGGGGATTGTCTACCGGAAGCGAGAAGTAGACGGTGCCGAGAATGCGCTCGTAGGGACCGGCGTCGCCGAAGCTCTTGCCTCCGAGCACATCCTGGCGCGAGGCGATCTCGACGCGCAGTACCCGCGCAAAAATGGTTGAGGAAGATGCGATAAGTAGCACCGCGGCAAGAAGACCGGCGAGTCTGGATGGCATGGACCGGAGCATATCATTTGCTTCCGGCCTGCAGGCGCTGTGATCGACAGACGGGAGCAGAAGGCATCTGCGACGGCGTATTCTGAGTGCCACAACAAAAGGAGCAGTCGGTGCTGTCGAACATGGATGTAGTTCAAGGGCGATACTTTGCTGATCTGATGAATCAGCCAGAGGCCCTCGGCGCGACGTGGGATGCCCTTCGCGGTGCAAGGTCCCTGGAAATAATCGCAAGAGAGTGCGGGCGCCATCGATTTGAGCGCCTGGTTCTGACCGGGATGGGCGGATCGTTCTTCGGACTACATCCGATGGCTATGGAGCTTGCGGCCAGCGGATGGACGCCGACAATGGTGGAGACGTCGGAGCTGATCCACTACTACCCGGATTTGCTGCAGCCTTCGACCTTGTTGGTTGCGGTATCGCAGTCGGGAAAAAGCGCCGAGACGGTTCGGCTGCTGAAGAGGAATGCACGCCGCGCGAAGGTGATTGGCGTGACTAATTGGGCGGATAGTCCGCTGGCGCGCGAAGCGGATTTCGCAGTGATGACGGCGGCAGGCGATGAGTACACCGTATCGTGCAAGACGTATGTGGCGACCCAGATGGCGCTTCGAATCCTGTCGGCGGTGCTCAGCGGAGCGGATGCTGATGCGCGCTTGCGCAACATGGAACCGGCTGCGGAGGTGTCTCGCGATTTCCTGAGCGGGTGGAAACGGCACGTGGATGAGTCGATCGAGTTGCTGCGAGGAGTACGAGATGTGTTCCTGGTCGGAAGAGGCGAATCGCTCGCGGCAGCGCAGACGGGAGCGCTGACGATCAAGGAGTCTACACACTTTCACGCGGAGGGAATGAGCAGCGCGGCGTTCCGGCATGGGCCATTCGAGATGCTGAAGGCAGGAATCTTCGTCGGCGTGTTTGCGGGTGATGCGCGGACGCGAGAGCTGAACGAACGCCTGGTGAAGGACGTATCGGGCACATCGGCGCGGGCGGTGTTATTCGCGGACGATGCCGCGGGCGTTTGCCGCTTTCCAGCTGTTGCGGAGCCGTTGAGGACAATCTCAGAAGTGCTGCCGGTGCAGATGATGACCCTGGCGCTGGCTGCGCTCGCGGGTCGCGAGGCAGGGAAGTTTGAGCGCGCGACAAAGGTAACGGCGGTGGAGTAAGAGATGGCGGAGCGGGCACAGAGGAGTCACTTCATCGTCGGCATCGTGTTTTTGATGTTCTTCGTGCTGTCGTTCCTGACAAACATCCTGGGGCCGATCATCCCGGACATTATCGACAGCTTCCATGTGAGCATGGCGGCGGCAGCGTTTCTGCCGTTTTCGTTTTTCCTGGCATATGGAGTGTTGTCGGTGCCGGCTGGCTTTCTTGTGGACAGGTTCACAGAAAAACCAGTCATGATCGCATCGTTTGTGGCGGCGCTGGTTGGCGCGCTGGGCTTTGCGACGCACCCCACCTATGCGATGGCGATTGTCTCGCTCTTCACCATCGGCGCAGGCATGGCGATCCTGCAGGTGGCGATCAATCCCCTACTGCGGGTAGCGGGCGGAGAAGAGCACTTCGCATTCAATGAGGCGACGGCGCAGTTTGTGTTTGGAGCCGCGTCGTTTGTGAGCCCGCTTATCTACGCGTACATGGTCAGCCACGTTTCCGCCAGCGGGGGACCGGTGCTGCGAATGTTCGCGCAGGTTACGCCTGCTGAGATGCGATGGGTTTCGATCTACTGGATCTTTGCAGCAGTTTCCGCGGCGGTGGTTGTGCTGCTGGTTGTGGTGCGGTTCCCGCATATTGAACGAAAGGAAGAGGAGCACGCGGGCAAGGCCGGGACATATGCGGCGATGCTGCGCCGTGGAATGGTTTGGGCGTACTTCGGTTGCGTGTTCGCGTATGTAGGGTCAGAGCAGGGAACGGCGGACTGGATGTCGAAGTTCCTGATGCAGTATCACGGGTTCGATCCCCACACCGTGGGGGCAAGTGCCGTTTCCTGGTTCTGGGGAATGATGACTGCGGGATGCTTTCTGGGCATGATCCTGCTGAAGGCGTTTGACAGCCGGCGGGTGCTGCTGGCGTTTGCGGTGTGCGCGCTGGCGGCGTTGACGGCGGCACTGTTCGGACCGGCGACGGTGTCGCGCTATGCGTTCCCGGCCATCGGGTTCTTTGCGTCCATCATGTGGCCGACAGTGATCTCGCTGGGGTTGAATTCCGTGAAGGAGCATCACGGATCGTTTGCCGGGATTCTGTGCACCGGCATTGTGGGCGGGGCGGTGGTTCCTCTGGTAATCGGAAAGATCGGGGATGCAGTCGGACTGCGCTGGGGGATGCTGGTCCTGTACCTGACGTTCGGGTGCGTGCTGAGCCTGGGGATATGGGCAAGGCCCATCGTGTCGAATGCGAGATTCGGTGAACAGGGAACAGGGAGCAGGGAGTAACAACGACGCACCAGGCTCATTTGCATCAACGGGCGTTGAAGTTGAGAGTAGGGGGTTGTTCATTCGGTCTGATAGACTCTGGGACTAACATGAGCCTCTTTCGCACCAAACCCCTGGCCACCTTACTGAAACAACTGGACGAAGGAGGGCTGAAGCGCACGTTGGGCTGGCCCGGCCTGATTGCCCTGGGAATTGGCGCGATCATTGGCGCCGGTTTGTTTGCGCGTACCCCAGCAGCGGCTGCACAGAACGCGGGACCGGCCGTGACCCTGTCTTTCGTGATCGCGGCGCTGGGTTGCGCCTTTGCGGGTCTCTGCTACGCGGAGTTCGCGGCGATGATCCCGATCGCGGGAAGCGCTTACACGTATGCGTACGTCACGATGGGCGAACTGGTGGCCTGGGTGATCGGGTGGGCGCTGATCCTCGAATACGGATTGGGTGCGGCCACGCTGTCCATATATTGGACTGAGTACTTCAACAATCTCTTTCCCGATCTCATTCCATGGCAATGGAGACACTCGCCGCTGCAGAGCGGGCCGGGCGGGATCCACGGCATCGTGAACGTGCCGGCGCTGGTGATTCTTCTCGTGATGACGCTGTTGCTGATCAAGGGGATTTCGGAGTCGGCGACCGTGAACGCGATCATCGTAGGTGTGAAGGTCACGATCGTCCTGATGATCATCGCGATCGGCTGGCACTTCATCAACCCCGCCAACCATACGCCTTTCGTGCTGGCACAGGATTCGCTGCACGAGGGAATGTTCAAGCACGGGTGGGGCGGCGTGCTGGGCGGGGCCGGCGTGGTGTTCTTTGCGTTCATCGGGTTCGATGCGGTCTCGACGGCCGCGCAGGAGACCATCAATCCGGGCAAGAACATGCCCATTGGCATTCTCGGGTCTCTGGGAGTTTGCACTTTTCTTTACATCCTCTTCAGCTGGGTGCTTACGGGTGTAGCGCCGGCTCTGGATTTCATCGATCCAAACAAGGGCATGGAAGCATCGGTCTCCTATGCGATCCATACTTATATGCCAGGGTACGGGTGGCTGTCCGTGCTGGTGTCGGTGGCGATCCTGGCGGGTTTCTCATCCGTGATGCTGGTGATGCTGCTGGGGCAGAGCCGCGTGTTCTTCTCTATGTCGAGGGACGGGTTGCTGCCCAGGCTGTTCGCCGAGGTGCATCCGAAGTTCCGGACGCCGTACAAGTGCAATCTGGTTTTGTACGTGTTTGTCGGTTTGCTGGGCGGATTTCTGCCGGGCGACATTACAGGCAACATGACAAATCTGGGCACGCTGTTTGCGTTTGTTCTGGTGTGCGTCGGGGTATGGATCATGAGAAAGAAAAACCCGCAGCAGGAGAGGCCGTTCCGGGTTCGAGCGGTGCCGTTCGTGTCGATCATGGGATCGCTGTTCTGCCTCGCGATGATTATCTCCGTCGATACGACGTCGAAGATTGCGGCCGGCAGCTGGATGCTGATTGGACTGGTGGTCTACTTCCTGTACGCCAGGGGGCACAGCAACTTGAACCGGACCGATGTGGGGGCGCTGGAGTCGAAGGCAGGGGATTGAGCCAGACTTTGAACAATTCAGGCGCACTAGCCAGGCTGGTGCGCCTTTTGTGCTTTTGAAGCAGAGTCGAACTCGCCATGTGGTGTCCCAGGTCTAAGAATCAAGACCTGGGACACCCACCGGTTTTGAAGATGGAGATTGCGCTCGGTTTTTAGAGCGCCGCGAGGGCATCGGCCTGGGTGGGGAAGAGGCCGGCGTACTTGGTGATGCCTACCATCGTGAAGACCTTGGTGAAGTGCGGAGAGAGTCCGAAGGCGTATACCTTCTGGCCGGAATTCGCTGCCTCGATGAGCATCTGGATGACCAGGGCGATGCCGCTCGAGTTGATGTAATCCACTTTGGTAAAGTCCAGCAGAACAAGCTTAGCCGTTTCCTTGGAGAGCGACTGATAGCTGCCGAGCACCGCGTCCTTTGAGGTGCTGGCAATGTCGCCTTCAAAGCGAAGGGCTGTCACGTTGTGCCCGGCTGGGGAAGTTAACTGGTCGACGCGCGCTTTGGTTTCGCTCTGCACGATCTCGTGTCTCCGTAATGATCTTAGTCGTGTTTAGTCCGCGTTTGCATTAACGTCCAGGCGAATGACCAGCCTGACATAGCTGCTCTTACCGTTGGAGCCTTTGACCCATTCGGCTTCATCGACAAGCGCCTGGATGAGGAACATGCCCATGCCACGCGGGTCTTCTTCGCCGTGAATCTTCTTGTCGATGTCGGGCTTGGGAGGTAGCGTCTTCAATCCCTGGCCGTCATCAATCACTTTTATCTCGAGAGCGTTAGCGCCTGTTGAGAGAACTACGCCAACCGAGAGATCATCGTTCAATTTATTACCGTGCTCGATCGCATTGATGCAGGCCTCAGCAACGGCCGTTTTCAAATCTTCGACGCGATCTTCGCGGAAACCCATCAGCTTCGCCACGGCAGCTGCGGTGCTCATGGCTACTTTTTCGTAGCCGAGCTGCGAAGGCAGCCGCACCTCCACTGATGTGGATTTCACGTTGCTCATGCAGGTGTCTCCGTACCCCGCACACACCGGCACAAGGCCAGTGCGGTCATGTCGTCACTTTGAGGTCCGCCCTCGGCAAATTCCTCAATTGTTGTCCACAATGAATCGAGAATACCATCGGCCTGTTCATCGGGGCATTTAGAAAATTCGTCCATAAGTCGTTCGGGGCCAAACTCTTCCTCGCCGCGGAAGACCTCCGTGAGGCCGTCAGTGTAGAAGAGAAGGCGGGCGCCAGGTGTGAACTCGGCTTCTTCGCTGGTGTAGTGCATGCCGGGTAGAAGACCGAGCGGCGTGCCCGCGGACTCGAATTGGCGAGTGGTGCCGTCGGGCATGATGAGGAAGCCCGGGTTGTGACCCGCGTTGGCGACCTCAAGCTTGCCCAGGTCGGGGTAGAGGCGCATAAAGATAGCAGTCACATAGCGGCGGCGAGCTTCTTCCCCCTCGCGCCAGTGATGTTCATTCATGCGGGTCGCGAGCTCATCGAGAGGCATGCCCGTAATTGCCATCGCTCGGAAAGCCGCGCGAAAGCTGGTCGACATCATCGCAGAGGCCAGCCCTTTGCCAGCCACATCGGCAACGGCCAGCAGAAGGCTCCCGTCCGGCTGCTCCACAATGTCGAGATAATCTCCCCCAACCTCATAGCAGGTCACCGAGCGGAAGGCGACGGAGTAGCCCGGGATTTCCGGCAACGACTGCGGGAGCAGGGAGCGTTGAATATTTCGCGCGGCATCGAGATCTTGCTGCACGCGAGCCCACTGCATGTTGCGCTCGTGATTGCGGGCGTTTTCCAGGGCAACTGCGGCCTGGAGGGCCAGGCCCTCAATGAAGTCTGATTCGTAAAGGGTAAGTTCGCGGCCGTCCGGAGGAGCGACAACCAGATCCGCCATGCGTTTGCCTTCACGATCCTGCAGTAGATAGAGAGGCAGCGTGGGGCCCTCTTCACTTTGAGCGGCAGGGTCGGGAACTTCGCCATAGCTGAGGCCTGTGCCGGGAAATGCGGCGCCCGCCATCTCAAGCTCGCGAACCACAATGCGGAGGACCGCGCCGAGGACGGCCTCTTCGCGAATGGTGGAATGCACCTGGCGCGACGCCTCCAGCAGTGCCTGTAGCCGCGCCACCTGCTGCTGAAGATCAATCGTCTCGTTGCTGCCGGGCAGATGGATTCCTGCTGCCATGACCTCTACCTTACACTTGCGGGAATCTCAATGTATCACGCGGAATGGTGCGCGCGTCCATCGCTTTCATAGAGCAGATTTTATGCAATGGTAAGCTCCTGCAGGTTACGGATGGCTCCGGTAACGCGTTATTGAGGAGTACCGCTCCTCTGCTCCGGCAGGAGGATTTCGATCAGCAGTCCTTTGGGGATGGCATTTTGAGCGCGGATGGTTCCACCGTGAGTACGGACGACGCGGTCGGAGATAGCCAAACCAAGGCCCGCTCCTCCCGATTGGCGGTCCCGCGCCGCTGCAACGCGATAGAACGGACGGAAAATGTTGGTGAGCTCAGAGTCGGGAATGCCTGGGCCGTGATCGCGAACCGTAACCCGCGCCAGAGACTGTACAGCATCGCGCTCGAGAAGAACCTCGACCTGCGTTCCTGCGTCGGTGTAGTGAATGGCATTGCGAACAATGTTTTCGATAGCGCTGTGTAGCAATTCAGGGTTGCCATGGACGGTGACGCTGCTCTCCGCGACGAGTTTGACGCGGTCTTCGTCCGGGTGGGATTCGAAGTTGGCGTTGCGGACGATTTGTGTCACAAGTTCGGCAAGATCAACTTCCACCATGGGGATATCTCGCGCGGAAACGTCGAGCTTGGCGATGGTAAGAAGACGGCCGATCATTTCATTGAGTAGCGCCGTATCCTGTTCGGCTTGATCGAATGCCGGATCGTCCCCTTTGCGTTGGCGAGCAAGATCGATGGCAACGTTGAGGCGGCCGAGGGGCGAACGAAGTTCATGTGAGACGTCTGAGATGAGTTGCCGTTGTCGTGAAATTAAGTCCTCGATACGATCGGCCATGGCATCGAAGTCGCGAACGAGATCGCCGAGCTCATCGAAACGCGGGGAGATTCGAGTGCTCGCGCGCGCGGTCAAGTCGCCGGATGCCAGCTGATCGGCCGCTTCGCGCAGCCTCAGGATCGGTGCGGTGAGATATCGCGTCAGCAGATAACAGATAAAGCCGGAAACAAAGAGTGCGACTCCCCACTGGAGAGCGAATCCCAGCCGCGTCATCCTCGGACCGCCGCGCGGTAAAGGCGGAGGCAGCTGCGTCGCAAAAATGTAGTCGCGCCCGCTTTTCCCTTTCAGGATCAGCGCCACACGCCCGATTCCGGATCTAACGCCGAAGTCGGGTACTCCCGGATCATTGAGATCCGGAAGCATGTCGGCAACTGCGTCGCAGTCGCCTCCGGCAAGCACGTTGCGGTTCCTGTCGAACAGGCAGGGATTCAGCAAGTGATCGCGCTTGAGCAACGCCATGTATTTCGCCGCAGCCACAGGGCCATTCTGCTCGTAGGTTTGAATCGCTGTCTCACCGGATCGACGGGCCGTTTCGATGAGCGACGCGTGCCACTGGTAGGGAGAGCTGTGCGCGCGAATCCAGAACGTGATCGCTGAGGCAATCGCGGTGATCAGAACGGTGGCCCAGAACGCGAGGAAGATTTTGACCAGAAGGCTGCGATGATTCCGCTTCACTTGGCCTCCGCCCGCGCCGCGAGAAGATAGCCGCTGCCTCTCACCGACTTGATTCGCTGGCCGTGCTCCGAGGATCCAAGCTTTTTGCGGATGTTGCTGATGTGCACGTCGATCACTCGATCGAAGGGGCCAAGCTTCCGCCCAAGAACCGTTTCCGTGAGTTGCTCGCGCGAAACCACGTGACCCGCTTGTCGGAGTAGCAATTCCAGCAAGGTGAATTCAACGCTCGTGAGGTTCACCGGTGTCTCGCAGAGCCAGGCTTCCCGCGCCTGCGGATCGAGACGAATGTCGCCCGCAATGAGCGGACCCGCGGGCGTAGATGCGAAAGAAGTCCGGCGCAGGATGGCACGCACGCGTGCGATAAGTTCGCGAGGGTTGAACGGTTTTGGAACGTAATCGTCCGCGCCGACTTCGAGGCCGAGGATTCGATCGATGTCTTCTCCCCGCGCGGTGAGGATCAGTACCGGGATCGGCGATCGCGCACGGAGTCTACGCAACACATCGAGCCCGCCCATCCCCGGCAGCATGAGATCGAGCACAACCAGAGCGTGCTCCATGGACAGTGCGCGTTCAAGCCCTCGAATGCCGTCATGCACGGATTCGAGACCAAAGCCTTCGGTACCGAGACGCTCGGAGAGAAGCCTGCATAGTTGAACGTCATCGTCGACGATGAGAACGCGATCCATGCCGGAACCTTCCCCTCCGATTTCGATGGTATTCCAGAAAAAGTTTCGCGATCCGTGGATTTACAAATCTTTACGCTGCTTTGCCATTCTTGACCGCACAGACTTCGAACCGCTGCTGAAATCGTGATGTGCAGTAGTGCCGGCCGCGAGGCAAGCGAACGGGTCGCACGGGCATCAGGAGGAGAATATGAAACACGTTGCGTCGATTGTAGCGGGATTGTTCGGAGTGCTTCTGATCGGGAGCGGAGGGTCGGCGGCTCCCCTGCGCGCACAGAGTGCGCCGGGAGAGATTTTTACGGTGCCGTTTGCATTCAGGGCGGAAGGGCATGTGATTGAGCCGGGAACCTACGAGGTCAGGCGCGAGGCAAACCAGTTCCTGATTTCGATTCAGAACGTCGTGACGGGCGACAAGCAATTGTTCGGTGTACGGCCGGAAGAAAAGGGAGCTGCTCCCGCGAAGGGGCTGCTAGTTTTCAGGAAATGCGGGGATCACAAAGACCTCAGCGAGTTTCACATTCGAACGGCGAAGCTCTACAGCGTGACCATCGAAGCCCACGGCAAGAAGAACTCAGAAATGGAAGCATGTTCGTCTACGGATACAACCATGGTGGCGGCGCGATAACTGCGCCGCCACTTGCAGGCGGCGGTGCCCCGCAGGCCGGAGGTCAATCATTCCGGTCTGCGGTCGCGCACGTTCGCGCTTCGAGCAGCCGTGATGCGCCCGGCACTTCCTCAACAGTTCTCTCAACAAGCTGGACTCATACGTAGAGTCGTTCTCACACCGACGGGTGAAGCTTGCCCTGTCTAACTTCGAATCTCTCGCCGCGCCACACCACGGTATTCGACGCAAACCCACCGATCCAGAGCCCTGTCGCGATCACATCGCGCAGAGGCAGCAGCCACAGCGAGGGCAGCACCTGGTGATCCCCAAGTACCTCCGCGCCGACTGTCATTGCCAATGAGAGCCGGAGGAAAAAACAGAGTGCAAGCAGCCAGAAGCTCACCGGGCTCGCACCACTCGCGATCACATTCAGTATCCCCAGCGTCAGTCCATGAGTGAAGATCAGCCCTGCATAGCCGCCCGGGCGCGCATCCCGCACAGTGCGAAGCCACCGCAACTGGTGATCGCAGAACCCGCGCCAGTCGTAAGCCGGCACGCTCGTCTCGACAACCTCCGCACTCAGCGCAATTCGATACCCCGCCTTGAAAATTCGTTCACCCAGCTCGTAGTCGTCCGCGAGCTGATCCACAATCGCCTCGAACCCGCCGATGCTCGCCAGCGCTTCGCGCCTCACGGCGAGCGTCGACCCCAGCCCATACCGCAGCCCGCCTTCCACCATCCGCGCCACCAGCACGCTCGGCATGAAGTCCGTCGCGATCCCCAGCGACTCCAGCCGCGACCCGAACGTCTCATGTGCGCGCCCGCGATACAAGGCTGTCACCAACCCCGTCACCTTCGGTGGCCGCAAGTCCCCCGGTGCAAGCAGAGCCATCACTCTCGTCAGATAGTGAGAGCTGACCGTGATATCGGAATCGTTCACCAGCAGAAATTCGTGCCGTGCATGCGCCGCCATCTGCGCCAGGGTGCTCACCTTCCCATTCGCGCCCAGCCGCTCCGAACACTCAATCAATCGAATCGAGCGCTCGGGAAACTCCGCCTGCAATTCCCGGACCGCGGCGCCTGCCGGCTCCTCGCTTGAAGAAACTCCAAACAGAAGTTCATACTCCCCCCCATAATCCTGTCTGCAGTGACTCCGGAACGCGTCCAGCATCCCCGGATCGAGCCCCTTCAAAGACTTCAGGATCGAAACACCGGGCGCATACGGAGCGAGCGCCGCCCTCCGGGCCGAAATAAACCTCCGAGCCGCCACGATCGCGACCAGGAAATACCCCATGCCTGCCACAGACAACGCCGTGGTCAGCGCCTCAATCCCCACCGCAAATGCATGTGAATACACGAGACCTTAGTCTAACGAACTGAAGCTCTGAGCCACCAGTCAAGGGCTACTGCCTCGCTTGACACTCCGTTCAACGCGAAAACCTTGCAGCTCAAACTCAGATGCTGCAGGTTTTACTCGTAGCGCAGGGCCTCAATCGGATCCAGATTCGCGGCCTTCCATGCTGGATAAATCCCGAACATCAGGCCGATGACGCATGACACCACGATCGCCAGCACGATCCACATCGTCGACAGCTCCGCATGAAGGAAAGTCACCGCATAATGCAGAATCAGCGTGAACATCGATCCCGCTGCGATCCCCAGCAACCCACCCACGGCACACAACGTAATCGCCTCCATCGTGAACTGGAGAAGAATGTTCTTCTTCGTCGCGCCCACCGCCTTGCGAATCCCTATTTCGCGTGTTCGTTCCGTCACACTCACCAGCATGATATTCATCACGCCCACGCCACCCACCATTAGACCAACGCTCGACACAGAAACCATAAACAGAAACAGGCCGCCCGTAAGCTGATTCCACAACCGCGTCAGCGAATCAGGCCCGAAGATCGCGAAATTGTCCGGCTGTTCCAGGCGCACTGACCTTCGCCGCCGCAGCAGCTCACGAACCTCGTCAATCACCAGCGCCTTGTTTGCCTGGTTGTCGTACTTCACCGTGATCCAAAAATCTTTGATCTCCGGATGAATCTTCCTAAATGTGTTCAGCGGAAAATATGCTGCATTATCCTGCGTGCTCCGTCCACTCCCAAAAGGCTGCGGACTCTTGTCAAGCACTCCAATCACCGTAAATACATCTCCGCTGCACTCCACATCCTGCCCGATCGGCGACTCATCCGGGAACAAGTCCTCCGCAGCATCATGTCCCAACACCATCACATTTGCGCGTCGCTCTTCTTCGCTCTCTGTGAACAAGCGTCCTTCCAGAAGCTCGAAGTCCTGCGTAACCTTTACCGCCGAAGTCTCCCCATACAGGATTGTGTTGTTGATCTTGTGCTTCCCGTGTTTCAACGAAACATTCCCAACCCCAAGCTGAAAATTCTGATACGTCAGCGCCGGATCCACCGCTACCACATGCGGAAGAGAGCGCATCGCAATGCCGTCCTCATATGTCAGCTGTTTTCGATTCAACTCCTCCGTCGTCGGCCTTTTTCCGAACGGCTCAAAGCGGAACACCCACAGATCATTCGTGCCCAGCGCGCTCACAAATCGGCTGATATTCGAATTCAGCCCATTGATCGCCGATGAAATCAGAATCACGGTTGAAATTCCGATCGAAATGCCCAGGATCGTCAGCCCGGAGCGCAGCTTGTTCCGCCGCAACGTATCCAGTGCCAGACGAACCGATTCCCTGTAGTTCGAGATGTGCATGATCACTGCTCCGCTCTCAGCGCGGCAATAGGATCAAGCTGCGCCGCCTTATGTGCGGGGTACACTCCGAAAAAGATCCCGACCGTCGCCGCCACCACTAGCCCGACTAGAATCGACCAGACCTTCACGGCCGACGGAAACGCAATGATCAGCGTGATCACCTTGGCCGCCGAAATTCCGGCAACAATGCCGAAGAGCCCTCCCACCAGTGAAATCGTCGCCGACTCGACCAGAAACTGGATCAGAATGTCTTGTCGGTTCGCACCCACAGCTTTTCGCAGCCCAATTTCCGCTGTTCGCTCCGTCACCGATACCAGCATGATGTTCATGATCACGATCCCGCCGACCACCAGCGAAATCCCTGCGACCGCTGCAACTACGGCGCCAAAGTTATTCAGAATCTTCCCAAGCATGTTCTGAAAAGTTGCGCTCGTATCGATGCTGAAGGTATCCGCTGTCCCCGGCGCCAGATGCCGCCGTGCGCGCATGATTGTCCGCAACTGGTCCCCCACGATATCGATGACCTCGCCGCCTCCGCCTGCATCCACATAGATGTCGATGCTCGCATGCGATCCATACGACTGCTGGAATGCATTCAGCGGAATCGCAACCCAGTTGTCCATGCTCATCCCCAGCATTTTCCCTTGCGCTTCACCGACGCCGATGATCGTATACGGCATGCCGTCTACACGAATCTCTTTCCCTAACGGATCGCCCGGACCCAGCATGTTGTTGACAATATCCGCGCCCACCATTGCCACGTGCGAGCTGTGCGAGTCTTCCAGCTCCGTGAATGCGCGGCCATACTCCAGATCCAGATTCGAAAGCCCCGGCATCGTCCAGGTCCATCCACGAATATCTGTATCGGTGGTCGAATTCCGTCCATACACGACCTTGCCCAACCGGTCGCGCCGCGCACCGACCGTGACGCACGACCGACAATCCGACACAAGCGCATGGAAATCGTCCATCGTAATATCGCGCCGCTTCTGGAAGTCGAGAAACTCTTCGATTGTGATGAATGTCTGCGGCATCTTGCTCACGGTGATCACGCTGGCGCCATACCGATTGAGCTTCGATGTAACGAACTGCTTCGCACCGTTGGTCAG
>Ga0157374_10002232_pt1 | contig 16322 bp, 12 predicted proteins | sample M25metaG_FD_115308 | JGI IMG/M metagenome (GOLD analysis project Ga0157374, IMG submission 115308) | Miscanthus rhizosphere microbial communities from Kellogg Biological Station, Michigan, USA - M2-5 metaG | ecosystem: Host-associated > Plants > Roots > Rhizosphere > Soil | place: USA: Michigan...
ATGAGGCCGATAGAGTTTGTGGTGTAGTTCGCCAGACAGTAGCAAATCTGTACGATGACGCTACTGCGCAGTCCGTCCGCATTCAATACGGTGGATCGATGAAGCCGGATAATGCGGCAGAACTGCTGTCTAAGGAGAATATCGACGGCGGACTTATCGGCGGCGCCAGCCTTAAGGCGAGCGACTTCGCTCAGATCGTAGCCGCCGCCGGCTAAGCTGCGAACGGGAACTCGGAACACTGCGCAGCGTTTTAATGGTAGCTAACATCGGTAGACTGTTAACGTGAGGTGATTACAATGACAGCGAGATTTAGGATGGTATGGGCTGTGGCCCTGCCAATATTAGTATCGTTAGGCAGTGGTCTGAGTTCCGTAGCGCGCGCGGATTCACTCGATTTCGAGCAAACTCCGGTAAGCAATGCGGTGGCTAGGCTGGACAAAACCTTTGGCATATCCATCGTAGTTGGCGGGGCGAACAACCCAAATACGCCGGTGAATTTGTTAGTAGCAGACCTCGACAAGCCAGGCGCTCGGTTGGATGCCATCAATCAGCTGGCGAACAGTTTGGGATTAGACTTCCAGAAGTCGTATGTTATCTCAAAAGTATCCAACGATACGGCCATTCCCGACGTTAAGCTGGACACCACGAGCCACGTTGTGTTCGCCGACAATACTGTCGACGCTGCCGCGGCCATTCAGAAAATTGGTTTGCTTGATGCGGCGATCGTCCACTTTTCAGATCCGATTTCCGGAAAGGTAAATCTTACCGATAACAATCTTCAGGCTAGTGACGCTGCCAATCAGATTGCAAAGCAGACGCACACGGTCTGGCAAGCGGTATATACCTTGACGCCACGGTCTCTGCCGGCCGTACAACGCGGAAAAATTGTTGACCGGACGAATGAAGGGCAGCCGATAGTTCAGCTGCCGTTCTCGACGTATTTTTCGCCAGCTCCCAAGGTTCCTGAGGCGACTACTCAGCCGTCGACGACAAGCGTACAGGTTCCTGCAACTCAGGCATCGCCGGCAACAAGCCAGATTCCGACTACTGCCGCTACTCAACCAAACGCAGTTTCGCAGCCCAATCAGGTTATGCCTTACGCTAACCCGTACACCTATCCGTACGCCAATCCTTACGCGAGCGCCTATGGAAATCCGTACGCCAATCCTTACTACGGAAATCCGTATGCCAGTGCCTACGGCAACCCGTACGTTAACCCTTATGGTGATGCGTATTCTAACCCGTATGGCGATGTCTACGGAAATTCGTACTATAATGGCCCCGTTCCGGGCCTAACTCCGTTTGGAAACGGAGCGATCGTAGTTGCTCCAAGCGCAGTTAACCCGTATTCTAACGGATTTACTGTAATTGGCGGCGTCAACCCATAAAGTCCATGAGCCAATTTCTAGCAAAGTCTTTAGTTCGTGATGTGCCCGACTTTCCAAAGCCGGGCATTATTTTTAAGGACCTATGTCCTGTTATTGCCGACCCTCCTGCCTATCAGGAAATTGTGGATGCCCTGGTCGAGTGGATCACAGAGAGGGCTCCGGATGCGGTGATCGGGATAGAATCCCGGGGCTTCATTTTCGGTGCTCCTGCTGCCCTGGCATCGGGTGTGAAGTTTGTACTTGCCAGGAAGCCGGGCAAGCTGCCAGGTGAGGTTGTTTCGTATGACTACGTGCTTGAGTATGGCACGGCATCTATTGAGCTGCAAAGCCACGCTATTATGCCCGGCGACAGAGTGGTTGTGATTGATGATGTTCTAGCAACGGGTGGCACCAGCGCTGCGACTGTAACGCTGGTTGAGCGGCTCGGCGGGCAGATGGTTGGGATTGCGTTTGTGGTGGAGCTGGAGTTTTTGAATGGGCGGGAGCTGCTGGCGGGGCATGATGTTAAGAGCTTGATTCGGTATTAGAGGGAAGGGCTTGGTTCAAGTGTTGAACCAAGCCCTTTGTGGTTTTATTTTAGCGCGCTGATTTTTAGCACGTAGCGGTGGACCATTTCGTTGGCGGCGTCTCTGGTGGAGGCTTCCGAGTAGATGCGGAAGTTTGGCTCGGAGGCGTCGGGCAGGATTAGGACCCAGCCGTTGTCTTTGTAGAGTTTGATCCCGTCGATTAGCTCATGGCGGTGTGTCAGGGTTTCTTCCATCAGGGCGCGCATGATGCGGCCTTTGACTTCCCATGGGCAGAATACCGTCTCAGTAGCTGTGTAGTAGGTGGGAAGCGACGCAACCGTTTCGCTGAGCGGGATGTCTTGAATTGCGAGCAGGTCAAGCAGCTTGGCAAAGGAGAATAGGGCGTCGAAGGCGGGATGGAACTCTGGGAAGATAAATCCTCCTTCGGTGTCTCCGGCCAGGACAATGCCTTCCTTACCTTCCGCAGCAGTGGCCATGAGCGAGCGTGGGTCGGTCTTGGTGCGGATTACTCCGCCACCGTTCGCTTCAACAACCTTCTCAATGTTGGATGGCGCTGTAACAGGAACTGCAATTTGAGCTCCAGGCTTCGATCTTGCTACAAGCAGCGAGAATGTTGTTAACAGGTCAATACCAGACAGCACGCGGCCCGTTTCGTCCACAACGATAAGTCTCTCGCCATCGGAGCCGAGGAAAACGCCGATGTCAGCTTTGAGCGTAGACACGGTGCTGGCCAGGGTGTAGATGAGAGCCTCGCGCTCCATTGGATTCGTGGGCGCCTTTTTGGCATCGGTGTAGGCGTTAAGCGCGATGACTTCCGTTTCCATTTGTCCGAGCATTTGAGGCAGCACGCCGGAAATGCGTCCGTAGGCGTAATCGACGACAACTCGGAAGTTTCGCTTGATTACGGCTTCCGCATTGAGCAGTCTGAAGAAATCGTGGCTATAGCGCTCGACTGCTCTGGATACGTAGTTAATCTCACCAACTTCGTCGGCAGCAGTTCGACCGAAGTCTTCCCGGTAGAAGATGGTCTCTATTTTTCGCTGACCGTTGGTCGAAAGGTAGATGCCGTTCTTGTCGAAGAATTCAACGAGCGCCAGGTTTGGATGGTCGGGCGCCAGTCTGATATGGACTCCACCCGAGGCGTTGTTCGACCTTACCGTATGCCGTGAGATCGGAAGCGGCATTCCTTCATTGTCCAGAATGTTGACGCCGACCGAGGCCAGTCCGGCAATCAGACCGCGCTTGAGCATTCGACAGACAAGGGTTGAATCTCGACTGGTAATGACCGTGGCGCCCTTCTTGAGGAAAGCGCCGTAAGCAGCTCCGAGCTTGGTGGTAAAGTCCGGCGTCATCTCGACGTTCGCGATGCCTGAAACTCCAAGATTTCGGAAAAGCGAGCCCTGCCACTTGCTGCCCCAGATGAGGCTCATTGTAACTACGGAACCGGCTTCGATTACTTTCTCCGGCCACAATTTGATAAGAGAGCGGATCGTGCTGCCAGGTTCGATGTGGCATCGGTCTCCAACTACGGCGCCTTCCTGTACGGTGACATCGTTCTTGATCGTGTTTCTGAAGCAGATTGTACAGCCGGTAAGGTTCGTGTTGGCGCCGACGTAGTTGCTGTCCCAGACGATGGCGCGCTGAAGGGTCGCGTTCTCTTCAATCAAGCAGTTGTCGCCAAGGACTGTTTCCGGGCCGATGTGCGCTCCCGCTTTGATCCGGCAGTTTTTGCCGATCAAAATTGGTCCAACCAGCTGGGCTGAAGGATCGATCTCCGTGCCTTCGCCGATCCAGATGTCGCCGCCTTCGCGCCGTCCGTCGATGGGCAGGTTTGTCTTGCCCTGAAGCATTTCATACTGGGACTGCCGGTACTGCTGCAGGGAGCCGACATCGGTCCAGTATTCGTTCATTACGTAACCAAAGAGAGGCTTTTCATCCTGAAGCAGCTGCGGGAAGATGTCTTGCGACCAGTCGTAGCTGCGGTCGGGCTTCATGTAGTCGAAGATCTCGGGTTCGAGAATGTACATGCCCGTGTTTACGGTGTCGGAAAAGACTTCGCCCCAGCTTGGTTTTTCGAGGAACCGTCTAACACGTCCGTCGTCGTCTGTGATAACGACACCAAACTCCAGGGGATTGTCGACATTCTTAAGGACGAGGGTCGCAACCGACTTCTTCTCTTTATGGTACGCGATGGCCTTCTGAACGTCGATATCTGTGAGGGAATCGCCTGAAACGATAATGAAGGAGTCGTCCTTCAGGAATTCTTCGGCCTTTTTGACGCTACCGGCGGTACCGAGCGGCGTGTCTTCCACGGTATAGATAAGCTTGACGCCCAACTCAGAACCGTCGCCGAAATATCCTTCGATTTCGTCGGCAAGGTAATAGAGTGTGACGACGATTTCGTCGATGCCGTGTCTCTTAAGCAGTTCTATCGTATGCTGCATGCACGGCTTGTTCAGAATCGGAACCAGCGGCTTAGGCCTGCTGGACGTGAGGGGCCTTAATCTCGTTCCTTCGCCCCCAGCCATAACGACAGCTTTCATTGCAACGTGTCTCCTCGATTGAAACTCTGCATTTACGCAAAGGATAATATATTTACAGTCATGCAAATCATGACTTATGGGCAGCAGCGCTTCACTTCAGTGTGCAGACACTAACTTTACATCTTTACGGTCAGTCGATAGCGGGATTCTCGATCCTGGCGAACCATTTTGGATCTATATCCGGGAAAACACAATCGCGCGCTTCACACTCGGCGATGTTCTTCCAGTCCCCGATGGAGAGCTCTTCTCCTGCACCTGCACGGCGGACCAATCCGGCCAGGGCTTTAAAGTTGTCGTAGTGGTTGCGCAGTCGTATTTCGGAGTAGTCCTTGGCCCCTCCCGAAGAAATACAAAACTGCCAGTCGGACGCCATAAGAAGCAGCGCTTCTCGGGCAGCTTGTTTCAGGATGGGAGCGGCGGCCACGTTGTCTCCGTACTCTATGGCCAGGTGAGATATTTCGATTTCAGTTTCGTAAACGAGCTTCCACGACCAGGCAGTCTCTTCGTTCAGCCAAATGTAATGAAAGCCGCCTTCGCCCCAGGATCCTTCTGGAAGGTTGACATCGTTTGCCGGAGGATTTGCCGCGAGGTGTTCTCCGACGGTTTGAACGGTGATGGAGTCGTCCTGGCTTATTGCCTTAATTACTTCATAGAGGAAGTTGGGTCCTTCGAACCACCAGTGACCGTACAGTTCGGTGTCGTACACGGCGCATAAAATCGATTTAGGATCGTTTTGTGCCGCGAGTACACTTTTGACCAGGCTGGCGAAGTGCCCGGCGTGTTCTTTGATTCTTGCGGCAGCGCGGTGTGGTTCGTAGAGACGCTTGCTTCCGATGTCGGCTTTGTCCTGACTAATGCGCCAGTAGCGCAGGCCCAGACTGCTTGCCTTCTCTTCTACAAGTTTCTTGTGAAACTCGAGATACCATTCGTCGCCTGGATAACCGTGATCGCCTGACCAGACTTGGACTCCGGTTTCCGCATCTCGTCCATAAGCGGCGATTGGGGGCTGGTCGGGATTTCCTGACGAGTTTACTTTGTAAGGACTGTACGGCGTATAAGGGCGATATTCTACTTTAACTGTTTCTTTGGAGAACTGCTTCCAGATCTCCTTTAGTGGACCAAATTTGTCGGCATAGACGCCGAGCGCTTCGCCGCCTTTTAAAAGATGACCGTCTACGAAAAAGTACTTGATGCCATTTTCGGCCAGGAATTCATCTACACCCTTACGAAGGTAGGGAGTTCTCGGCACACCCGGTACTGTTTCAGGAGCGGCCCAGTGGTAGCGAGGTCGGTAGGAGCATTCCGGAAGCCAGTAGCCCTTTGGGTCGCGTCCGAAATGACGCTTATAGGCAGCGACTCCCTGTTTGACCTGGGCTTGAATGCTTGAATCCTGAGACAATAGGGCAGAGTAGCCGTGGGTGGCGCTGCTGGTAATAATTTCGATATGCCCGGCATCCTGCAGCGCAGCGAAAGCTCCGATGATATCCCTTTTGTAGCGGTTGGTGAAGTCGGCCAGAGCCTTGCCGTACCAGTCTTCCCAGTATCGGGCCAAATAGGCCATATGATAGTTGCCTTCCTCCCGGAAGGTTGCTTCGTTTTCGGCCGCAGTCTTGACTTTTGCTGTGAGATAACCTGTGAATTCGTCGGCGAAGGTAGGGTCGCGCAACTGTTCGACAAGGACCGGCGTAAGACCAAGGGTTATACGTGGGGATATGCCTTCGGAAATCAAACGATGGCAGGTATCAAGGAGAGGGAGATACGTTTCGGCTGCTGCTTCTGACAGCCAGTCGGTGCCGTGTGGAGAACGTCCATGCGCTAAGACATAAGGTATGTGCGAGTGCAAGACAAACGAAAATGTGCCTACTTTAATTGTCATGAGCTCGCGTCCAGATGAGATGTAATTATTCTTGAAGAATAGCACCTTTTATATTCGTTGTCAATCAATATATGAGAGTTACGTCATTGGATATGCATTAAGTTTAAGGCTAGTTGAGCCAGACGGGCTTCAGGGGTAAAATTGATCGTAGAATTGCATGAATGGGATAGGATTCTGACCATGACACCGCAAGGCCCCAACGGTCCGTATGTTCACTACGGACAACCACAGCCGCCGTTTGGACAATATCCGGTTCAAGTAAGCGGCTCGACCATAATGACTCTAGGAATAGTTAGTTTATTTGTTCTTGGATTTATTACCGGTCCCATTGCCTGGGTAATGGGCAATAGCGCCCTTAAAGCCATAGATTCAGGCCGCGCAAATCCTGCCGACCGGGACAGTGCGTCTATCGGCAGAACTTGCGGCATTATTGGGACGGGGCTTCATAGCTTAGGATTGATTGCCTATATAGCCTATACGGTATTTATCTACAGCACTATGTGGCACGCTATGAACACGATACAATCAAGTATGCCGGTTCAGCAGCCCCCAACCGTGAGCTCGCCTACTAATTGAATTATTTGCTATGGGCAACAATCTGAATTGCGTTGATTGGCGCCCTGAGATTTGTGTCGTCCGACGAGACCGGTGTGGCGAGCAGCGTGAACGAACTGTCTGTCAGGTTGGTGAATTTGACATAATTGGTTGTCGGATCCGACTGCGAGAATGTGCCATCGAAGTCTGAATTGGGGCTGTCCGTAGCCACCTTCGTGGTTGCGCCGATGCTGAACTTTGCAACTCGTTTCAAAGGACCGTTTCCTCCGGACGTGTACAAGTAAACGTCGTATCCGTTGGTCGTAAAGGTTGTGGGCAGGGAAGTCACAGTGATTTTGCTTGTGCCCGTCCCGTACGTTTCCAGGTATCCCTTCATCATACGGTTATTCCCAGGCTTGTCGGCGATCGGCGTCTCCCAGGTCCCGCCCGCGTCGTAGTGCAGCATGGCAGAAGTTGAATTGCCCATGCTGTCGCTCAGGGCGATATTTCCGTAGCGGCAGGGCGCGCAATTCCAGTTCATCGCTGGTATCGCGCCAGCTGTTTCGTCTGTGTCCATGGACAATCCATTAGCTACGAATTGAACGCTGATAGCTGTCGGACGATCTGCCGGCAGCGCAAAAGCTGGGTGTGAGCTTGGACTCGCACCCGCGGCGTTAACCGCTGCTACCTGATAGAAATAAGGTTGACCACGTACGACCGATCGATCTATGTAGTTAGTTTTCCTGACATTTGTGGCGAGTGTCGTGTAACCAGCATGCAGGGATTCCGATCGCCGCACAACGTAGGATGTTGCGCCGTCTGAAGCGTTCCAATTTAGGGTCACGGAGGCAGGTGCGGCTGTAGATGTTAAGTGTCCAACCGCCATAGGGGTGTGTAAGCCTAGTGGCGCTGTTCCGATCCGCAGCATTGTAGAAGCGTGGGGGCGGAGTATTGCGGTGTAGCCAGCGTCGTAGAGGCCCAGGTCGGCATGATCCCAAAGATCTAGAACGGATTGCGGGCCATTAAGTCCGAGGTAAGCCCAGTCAATGGTGATTGGCGCGCTGGTGTCGCTCAGGTTGATCAAGTCGAGGGTGCAGGTTCCGTCGCCATTGTCGACGCGCCAGACCTGTTGACTTCCGCCGACCATTTGGACGCCAGGGCGGCCGGCGTGATCGATGGCGATAATGTCGTCGTTGGTGAGGAGTTTAAGGCCGAGTTCGTCAAGCTTGATCAAGTCGTCGCCCGTGTAGAGCGGCGCGCATTCGATCGCCCAGAAAGACATCATCGTTTGGCGCTCATCGTCGGTTAGGCCGTCCAGCAAAGGATTACCTAGCGGCATGCCGTCAAAATCGTTCCAGCCTTTGCCAGCACCGGCATCCTCGCTCCAGAGTGGCGCTTCGATAACGCGAGTTCGAAGGTGCGACCAGCCGGTCATCTTGCCATCAAGAGAGTCAATATCGTCGTTGACGCGGCGGCCATTAGAATAATTCTGCCAGAATCCAACGTGGTTGTGGTCCAGGCGCCATGACAGTTCAAGCCAGACATGACGGTGGGTTTTCTTGAACGCGTTGTAGTAGGCTTTTACATCGTCGCGGCAGTCTATTTCGCTGTCAGATCCCGGACCCACGCCGTCAAACTTTAGATAATCGATGCCCCAGGAGGCCCAGAGGCTTGCGATGGAGTCGATAAAGGCCTGAGCGCCGGGCTTTGTGAAGTCGATCTTAAGGTGCCATCCGCTTCCGAACGCGTTTCCGTCCTGCAGCGGCTGCGCAACTATATCGCGAATATGGTAGCGGGTGCCGTAGATTTGAGGATTCTGGTCATACACGTTTTTCTGTACGCCAGGGATCCAGTATATTCCAAGTTTTTGTCCGTTTTTATGAAGGTAGGCTGCCAGGCCGGCCATGCCATCTGGGAAGCGCTTTAGGTCAGTCGTCGGGCGGCCATATTTATCGTATCCGCCGGCCCAGTCGGAATCGATATTAATGTACACATAGCCATGTGGCTGTAAGATTTTATGCATGGCATCGGACTGCGCCTTAACGTTCGCTTCGTTGAGCCAGTTCAGGCCGTACTGCGGATCCTTGCTTGCTTCGAGGTTCCAGGTGGTCCAACCCATATAAGGGGCTTTGCCCCATTGCCCAGGATTTCCACTGATATTGTCGGAAGAAGCGGCCTGTTTAGGTGCGGCGGCCACAAGTGACTGACAAGTTAACATCAGTATGAAGAGCAACAAAACCAGGCACACACTGCCCGGCCAATTTCGAAAATACGGCACAGTAATCCTCATGAAAACGCTTACATTTGATTTGTCATTCTATCATCGGGTCCTGGCTGTGTCAAGGCGAATACACCGATTCTCAGAAAGATCACATTGTACAGAGGCGCAAGCTAAAAATAGCTTCAAATTTGTTTCCTTCCACCTTTGCTTGACTCATCCATGTGAAACAGATATAATTCGGTAAAGCACTTTGTACCGTAAAGCGAATAGAGAAGAAACCTTGCAAGCACTTAGCGTACCGCTGGAAGAAGCGAAAGAGAACCTGCGTGTCATTCGTCAAACGATGGAGCGCAGCACGCGTTTCAGCACGCTGTCGGGATGGTCCGGTGTCCTGATCGGGATTATGGCGATTGTGTGCGTGTTTATTACGCGCGCACAGGTAGAAAGCCACCACAGTCCGCATAGCGGCATGCCGGCGGTTGCCATTTTATGGATGAGCGCTTTAGTGGCCGCGATCGCTATCGACTTTGGATGCAACAAATGGCGAGCTGCCAGGGTGGGGAAGCATGTTGTGTCGCGTCTTGGCGCGCATATCATTCTTGCCGCTCTTCCCGCCTTTGTTACCGGCGCCGTGCTCACAGTGTTCTTTTATGAGAATGGTCTGATTTTACAAATTTGGGGCGCGTGGATGCTTTGTTACGGACTTGCCATTTGCGCCGTCGGTCTGTTTTCCATTAAGCCTGTGTCTCTGCTCGGCGCTGCGTTTGTAGTTTCCGGGGCTATTACTCTGCTTTTGCCGGCACATTTCCACTATTTTATGATGGCGCTGACGTTCGGCGGCTACCATATTGTGTATGGCCTTCTTATGGCGAGGAAGTACGGATGGTAGCGTTGCCGTCATACGTCACGTTAATCGAATCTGTCGATTCCATCGATGAAGTCATTCACCAGAAGGTGCGTCTGGGCATTATGTCGGCGCTTATGGCGTGCGGCGAGGCCGATTTCCGATTCCTAAAAGAAGCTTTGAACGTAACGGATGGCAATCTTTCCATTCACCTGTCCAAGCTTGAAGAGGCTGGATATGTATCAAGCACGAAGGAATTTGTGCGGAAGAAGCCCAGAACTTCGTACATTCCGACGGACCGCGGACGCAACGCTTTTACGTCCTACTTAACCGCTCTGGAGAAAATTGTTCAATCAGCAGGATAGTGGAACAATTGGAACCGGAACGTCGTCATGTTTGTTTCATAATTGGGTGGTATTGTAGCTATAGTTGCGTAACCGGGCGCGACCGATGGCAGTGTGTTCCGGATCAGGATTGGAGACTAAAATGATCAACAACATAGGGTCGAAGGTCGGCATCTCATTGAGTTTACTAGCTGTATCCTGCGTCGGCATTCCTATGACCGCATCGGCCCAGGGAATGTTTACTGTTACGCCGCTAAGTCCACAACAGCAAATGCAGCAACCGAGCCCGGTTTCGGACAGAGATGGAACGGCTCTTCCTCAGCAGCCTATCAGCAATCATTCACCCATTCACAACGATCCACCTCGGAGCGACACGCCGCACCAGCCGGTCATTACAGTAACCGCGCATCAGTTAAATCCGGTAATTCATTATGGAACGGCCAATCCGATGCCGCGCTTCCCAACGTGGCCGTCGCCGTGGAATTATGTGTATCCAAACAGTGACGGATCGCTCGGTTACAACCCGGGCCCTGTGAACAACTCACCCCCAGTTACATATCTAGGCGGATACTATTATGGCGGCTACTGCAATACGCCATATTATCCAGGGACATATCCTTCAGTCTACTCTACCTATACTGGCCTTCCTGAATATATTAGCGATCCAGGCGTTATAGTAATAGGGCAGCCATACTATCCCGACTACACGACGAATTCGCAGCCATACTATTCGAATCCGTCTCAGTCCGCTCAGCCAACAACGGTGACCTACAACCAGAACAACTACAATACAAACAACTATTACCTGCAGCCTCCCGCCACTCAGCCAGATACATCGAAACCGGCGGATACGCCAAAGCATGCCTCTTTCGATACGGGCAGCTATCGCGCTGCTTTTGCAGACATTGAGAAGGCTTGGGTCGACGGCAATATAGATTTGATCCAGGCTCACTTGCGGGACAGCGATACCAAGGTGAGCGTGAACCTGAAGGGTAAGTACGCTTATTCGATCAGCTCGGATGATTTTGCGAAGATTACTCGTGACGCCTTTGCGGACCTTAACACGGTGTCGTTCGAATTTACTCGCCTGCGGAAGGCGAAAAATGGCGACGTGACCGCTTATGGCACGCATACGTATTTGGCCGTGACACAGGCGTCTGCGCCGGCATCATCCAAGTCCAGTACATCGACGAAGACAAGCGCGAACGATGACACGGCAACTGTGCCGTTCGATCAGCCAGACAGTACGTCGTCTAAGTCCACGGATGGTTCTGTCGTAAGCAAGAAAGTTTACGTTTCATTTACTTTGAGACAGAGCGATAGCCAGTGGTATATCGTATCTGTAGATTCGTCGACATCACCGTTGGTGCCCGATCAGGATTAAAAAATTAGTAACGGTGTGTCTGATAATATGTGTGGGCGACTTTAGGGTATTCTGGTACCCAAGGTCGCCCTTTGCTATTAGTATCCAACGTTTTTTGTACTTTCATGATTATAAACTGACAGGATTGGGAACTACTGACTGAAGCATTTCCGTTTCCATAGGATCAGAACCGCTAAATACGGCAAAGACCGTTACTGCATTGCATCCCGAAAAAGATCCCCCGAAGGAGACCGCGCCTTGCACCCTAACAGAAGTATTAAATGGGTGGCGACGCGTCGAAGCGCGCTACCAACACTTGCCGCCATCGCTGTTACCCTAGTTTCAGCATCTTACAGTCAACTGGCATACGCCGACGGACCTATTCCCCATTCAAACGCTTCCGCTGCCGCGGTGACGCTTGCCGCACAGCCCGGACAGGCCACAACTGGGTTGACTACGCCTCAGACACTGCCTCAAGCCAATCAAGCAACTCCGGTCGTGCCTACTGCTCCAGCGTCTACCGCAATTCAGGCAACGCCGGGGGCTGTTCCGCTTGCACAGCAGACGCCAGCCGTTGCGCCATCCACTCCAGTAGTACTGCCGAACACGGCCGCGCCGCCTGTGGTACAGCCAGGAACCTCAGTATCTGTCCCAGTGCTTCCAATAACAGCGCTCACTCCTAAAGACTACCGTGCTGCAGGCCAGATTACCGTTAGAATGATGCGGATTGCCATTGCGCCCATTGGGACGTCGGATACGGTAAGCATGTGGGTTTTCGGAGACAATTCGGGAGCATCGCTGCGTCTGCGTTTGCTAAACGTGGTGGCTGGTCCGTGGGCCACGCGGGACGTGACACTGCAGCCTTCATGGATATCCGCACCTCGCCTAATCAATTTTAACGGCTGGAAGCAGCTCGTTTTCCCCAAGTCGTCCTTTACTCTGAAGGTTCCTTCTGAAGCTGCTCTTTCCATCGATCCTATATTACCTGCGGACGCTCAACGGTCGGATAGCGTCCCTAAGGTTGATCGAACGTGGGCCGACGCGAATGCTGTGGTTATTGAGACGACTGTTCTGACTCAGTCGCGCATTGGCCTGGACGATGTCGCATGGGCAACCTCGGACGGCAAGGGCGGGGCCAAGGTTGACAACCTGCTCGACGATTTTGAAACTGGCAATGTAGCTGCCTGGAAGGCTGTCGGTTCACGAGATGAACAGGCAAGTGTTAGCTATGGCCTTAAATCGCAGACGGGATTAGCACACAGCGGGAAGATTGCTCTATACTACATGGCGATAACGCCGGCAAAGCGCCGTGCCGTTGTCCTTGTGCCGCTGGCTCAGCGCATTATGCAGGTTACGGGCAATCCGTATCTCGTATTTACACCGAGTTCGCTCTTCCAGCCTATCCTGCCATCTACGCTTCCCGAGGCGGCAAGCATCGGATCCACCATGGATCTGAAGGTCTGCGCCGGTCAGATTGCGGCGACATCGTTCTGCGTCTATTCCAAAGATGCTCTCTCGAATGTGAAGGTAACGGCCGATACGGATTTGAACTCCGCCGGACTGGTAATCCCAAAGACTGCGCTTGACATCGATGTTGTTCAGATTCGCAAGCAGCTTGGTCCTGGCATCTTGAAGGACCTGAATGAGGTCCAGATAGTCCCCGACCTTATCGTCAAAGACGACAGAATTGCACTGACCGGCACCGCGCCGATTGTCAATATGACAGGAGATCCTGTAACGGATATACCAGCCGATACGACCAAGCAATTCTGGCTGACGATGACCGTCCCCCAGGATGCGAAGCCTGGAACGTACACGACGGGCCTGACTGTGAGCAGCGACGGTGTTCCGCCGTTCCGAGTTCCTATCAGTGTTACGGTTCTTCCATTCAGATTGCTTACGGCTTCCAGGCAATACGGAATCAATCTTAGGTCGAGGCTTGATGCGGCTCCGGGTGTGCTTCCGTCGTCGGACGGGAAACTGCTCGTTACAGACTTCGTAACTAAGGACGAGCTTAACGCGCAGCTTACCGATATTGTGAATCATGGAATTCGCATCGTCACCGTAAACAGTCCGCTCGCGCAGCTTCCTGATGAACTGGACTCATTCAAGACAACGTCGACCCCTGGGCCATTTGTTTATCGTGGCGACGACGATCCTCTGCAGGCAGCACCGTCGCTGAAGCCGAGCCCCTATAGCGGTGCGTACTATCTAGCTCCGCCGGAACCGTTGTCTCAAACGGAAAACTTGTACCGAACGCTCGAGAAAAAGAAGCTGCAGACACTTGCGTATATTCCAACCACGGCGGACTTCGACGCTCTGCAGGCCGATCTTGACGTGCCGATCTACTACCGCGACTCTGACTATCCATTGCAGTTGATAAGAAGCGGCGGCAAGCGTGTTAGCGATAAATCGGACTGGTGGTACTGGCAGCCAACCGGGGAAGAGCCGGCAAAGAATAGAGTAAGTGCGGGGTATCTGTTGTGGCGGTCCAATTTATATGGCGCATTCATTCCCGTCTATCAGGAAGCCTTTGGAGGCGATCCATACGATGAGACATCCGGCGGCGCAGCGTCCAGTCAGTCACCGCTTCGGCCCGAGATGCTTACGTATCCAACAAGCACCGGAGTGATTGATTCGTTGCGCTGGGAAGCCATCCGCGAGGGCATCACGGATGCTCGGTACCTGACCACGTTCTATGATGCGCTTCGTCAGTGCAAAGACGCCAAGATTGCTAAGCCGCTCACTCAAGAGGCTGAGGGCTATGTGACTACGTTCCTTAGCAAGCCGCTTGCGGGCCTGCCGGAGGCAAACCTAGACCTTGCTCGCGGTAAGATCGCAGACTATACGATCAAGTTAAGAGCAGCGCTGGACGCACCAACGGCTCCTACGCCAGGGGTTCTTACACCTAAGGCTGCCATGCTTAAGGCTCCGACCGTTCCGGTCCCAATCCAGTAATCCTCATGTCGCGCCCAGGACTCACTGTCCTGGGCGCACTCGCCCTTTAATCCTCTCCAATAACTACTTGTCGATTTAAACTCGCGGCTTCTATTTTCGTTTCAAATTGGAATTGGCTTCCATATGCACTCCAAATGTGTCCCAAGTGTTGCTATTTTGTTGCTCGTGGTCTATAATAAACCTATTCTAAACCAGTTGGGGCAAGCGGCTCCGGCAACGATTTGTGAAAGGTCATTATGAAAATATTAGTTACTGGGGCGGCAGGTAATGCGGGGCAGGCTACTTGTAAGCTGTTGGTAGAGCAGGGGTTTACGGTGCGGCAGGCGGATGCTACGGGGCCGAGCGCCGGAAATGCAGGCCTGGGGGAGTTTGTGCGGTGCGATACACGGACGCCGGATGATGTGCGGCGGGCTGTGGATGGTGTGGATGGAGTAATCCACCTGGCGGCATGGCACTGCGGGCATCAGCCTCCGGTAAGCGATCCGACTATCTGGGGTGTCAATGTCGACGGCACGTTTTACGTTTTGGAGGCTTGTCGGGAGTTTGGGGTTAAGTCGATTGTTTATGCGTCGTCGATGGCGTATGGTTGGGGTGGGGTTTACGGACTCACGAAAGTAGTCGGCGAAGAGATGTGCCGGTCGTATCATGAGATGACGGGAGCGGCGATCGCGATGCTTCGCTACCACGACTTTGTGCCGAAGCGGTATCTGGATTTCGGAACAAAGCTGCTGCGAAACGGCGTGGATAGGCGCGATGTTGCAACCGCTAATGTCGCATCCATTCAGGCGGCAGCCGATAGAAAGATAGGCCTATTCCAAACGATTGTCCATACCAACCATGGGATGCCGGCTGAAGTAGTTAGCGATTTCCGAAAGCACGGCCGCGACTGGTGCGAGAGCCGAGTCCCTGGTTCGGTTGCACTTATTGACAAGTATAAGCTGGGCTTGCCTGATCGGGTGGAGCAGCATGATATGTCGGAGGCGGAGCGGTTGACTGGGTGGACGCCTAAGTTCGGTTTTGGTGAGTTTTTGGAGGATTTGGCTGCCCGCGACGCGCGTGGGGAGGATGTTGCCAATCTATGGGCGCCGGGGCAGTTTCCTGAGGTGTGAGCGGGTGTAGGACATAGTCACCCCAGAGCTGATGACCATGTCACGTTTGAGCGACAACTCATTTCGTGGCATGGTCATTTAGGTTTTACCGCATGTACTGAGCGCACTATACCGTCAGTGACAGTAGGCGCTGCCGGAACTCCTGTTTTTTGGAGTCCGCATGGATGCCGGCAGAAATCTCAGACGAGAATTTGATGTCTTCGTTCGTTAGTTTCAGCAGACCTCGAAGAACGCCTACGTAGTCTTGCAGTTCGTTCTCGTAGCGTGGGAGATAGTCAATCCACAGACGGTCCTCGATGATTTCTACCGGCGGGCGAATCTTCATTTTGGCGCGGTCGTACAGGGTATGAAAGACAGTAACCCAGCCTTCGGGAGGTGCTGTATTGAGTACGATGGCAAACCGTACGGTTTCCATTGAACTTTCGACATCGGTGAAGGATTCTGGATCAATGTGGGTGAGCGCCACGTCCGTCACCGTAATATTTTCTACACTATGCGCCATTGTCATGATTGGTTAGTCCTGAATTAAAATCGCTCGTACCGGCGCGCCTTCAAGCCCTTTAAGCTTTGGCGGCGCCGCGACTAGCGTGTAGCGACCGGCGTCGACGTGAGTTA
>Ga0157374_10002239_pt1 | contig 16294 bp, 14 predicted proteins | sample M25metaG_FD_115308 | JGI IMG/M metagenome (GOLD analysis project Ga0157374, IMG submission 115308) | Miscanthus rhizosphere microbial communities from Kellogg Biological Station, Michigan, USA - M2-5 metaG | ecosystem: Host-associated > Plants > Roots > Rhizosphere > Soil | place: USA: Michigan...
GATTTGCATCCACTGTTCCTTCTGGAGCATCGCCAGCCTTCGCGCGAAAAAGGCTGACTGTACTGAAAGGTGGCTCAGATTTACTTTGCGCGAAGTGGCTCAGTATTACTTTGCGCGCAACACCTGGCGCGACTCGGATATCCTGGCCTCAGCAATCCCCGTCTAGTGATCCGTTCCGCGCTCGATCCTGCGTCAATCATGAGCAGTCCGCACGGCGCGCGAGTGCATTATGCGCTCGGCCCGAACGACGGCGCACCGGAGCCTCCGACGCTGCCCGATAGCTATAACGGTCTCGGCTTCAAGAATCTGATTTTCATGGTGGTCGAACTTCTTGACCTTCATTCCCAGTGGCTTGCAATCGAAGACGACAGGCCGCCCGTTCATCTCATCTTCATCGAGGAGCCTGAAGCCCATCTGCACGCTCAGCTTCAGCAGGCATTTATCCGCAAGGTGACGTCCATCCTATCCTTGAATGCTGAGGATCGCAGACACTACACAAGCCAGGTCATCGTCACGACCCATTCGACCCACATCCTGTACGAACGCGGCTTTCAGCCAATTCGCTACTTCCGCCGTTGCCGCGCAGAACATGCCTCAACGTCGGCCGTGCTCAACATGTCGTCGTTCTACGATGCTACCGCCCCCCATGACCGGACGTTCCTTGAGCGCTATCTCAGGCTCACCCACTGCGACCTGTTCTTCGCTGATGGCGCAGTGCTCGTCGAAGGCAATGTTGAACGGTTGTTGCTGCCGCAGATGATCGCCAATGCCGCACCACGCCTACAGTCGACGTACCTTACTGTTCTCGAGATCGGCGGCGCCTTTGGCTATCGCTTCAAGCCACTGATCGAGTTTCTTGGTCTCACGACGCTCATCATCACAGACCTAGACAGCGTCTTTGGGCCGCCGGCACGCACTGCCGGGGCTGCGCAGAACGGCCCCGACGCCGAGGCGCCGCCGCAAACCAGCGATGAGGGACCTGAGCCCACGGAAGAAGATTATGGCGAGGACGACGACGTAGACGTGGACACTGATGCGGGTGCGGGTGGTAAACCCGGCAGGGCATGCGTCGCGAATCATCCCGGCGCAATCACTTCGAATCAGACTCTGCTGCAATGGCTACCGAAGTGCGACACCGTGGCCATGCTTTGGGAGGCTACAGACGACCAGAAAACGCAAGGACGAAGTGAGAACAGCGAAGCGATCGTGCGCGTCGCCTATCAGTGCCGCACCGACGTGACATGGGCAGGGGAAACAAAGGCTTTGGCTGGTCGGACGCTTGAGGAAGCGTTCGCACTAGAGAACCTCGCCTGGTGCCAAGATATCACGCACAACGCTCTGAAGCTTCGCATCGCAAGGTCCGACAACAAGGATTTGACTGAGTTAGCTCGCCGCATTCATCGGCGGGTCCAGGCGAAGAGCTTCAGCAAGACCGATTTCGCCTTGGCCTTGTTGGCGGAAGATCCAACGCAATGGTCGGTCCCGGCGTATATCGCCGAAGGGCTGCGCTGGCTCGAGGGCGAACTCGCCCCGCCGGCTGCGTCCGATGACGACGGTCAAGAGGGACAGTTGACTCGTGATCCGGCTGACGCCGCGGAGGCGGCATGACGAGCCGCATCGGCAGCCCCAACACTCAAGCCGACATCGACGTCGGCGACTGTCTCGATCAAACGCCGCCGCGCTCGTTCATTATGGTGGCAGGGGCGGGCTCGGGAAAGACCACATCGCTGATTAAAGCGCTTGCGCATCTTCGCGAGGCCCGCGGAAAGGCGCTACGCCGTGCCGGTCAGCAAATCGCTTGCATCACTTACACCGAGGTTGCAGTCGGCGAGATCTCCGCCGACTTGGGTGTCACGCCGCTGTTTCATATCTCGACCATCCACAGCTTTCTCTGGTCTATCGTTCGCGCATTCCCTTCAGACATCGCTGCCTGGGTTGTCAGCCGTATCCAAGAGAAGATCGCCGAAAAGCACGCCCATTACAACCGGCCCGGGACGCGAGCGGCGACCAAGACGACGCTCGAGCAGGAGATCGCCGGCCTCGAAGGCGAGCTCGAAGCGGCCAGCCGGGTAGAGAAGTTCACCTACGGCACGGGCAGCCGTTACTCCGAGGGCATTCTCGGCCATGATGACATCCTCAAGTTGGCCCCAGCCTGCATAGAAAATCACCAACTGCTACGCGAGATCGTGGCGCGGCGGTTTCCGTACATCTTCGTCGATGAGAGCCAGGACACGCAACCAGCAGTCATCGAAGCGCTTCGGCAGATCGCCAGCGAACACCCCCTTTGCGTTGGTTTTTTCGGCGACCCGATGCAGAAGATCTACGGCACCGGAGCCGGCCCGATAGAGCCGCTGCCCGGCTGGGTCGTGATAACGAAGCCGGAGAATTTTCGCTGCCCAACGTCGGTCCTCGGTGTGATCAACGCGATTCGTGCGTCGGACGACGGTCTGGTCCAGACCCGCGGCCGTACAGTGATCGCTGAGGGGCAGGACCAGCCAGTGGCCGGCACAGTCAACATTTTCATCCTGCCAAGCGACGATCAAAGGACCGCGCGCCTCAACGCGGTGCGGACGTGGCTGGCCCGGCGGACAGGCGACGACCTCTGGACCAGTGACACGCGCGAGGGCGACGTCCGTTTGCTGGTGCTGGTGCATCGCATGGCCGCCAAGCGGCTCGGCTTTGCTTCGCTTTACTCAGCGCTAAATGACCGCGCACCGCTGAACTTGAGCGAAGGGATCGCCGACGGTTCGGCTTGGCCGCTTCGTCCGTTCGTTCAGCAACTGCTACCGCTGGTCGTGGCATCGCGCTCGGGTGATCAGTTCACAATCATGTCGATACTTCGCGCCGATAGTCCATGCCTTGGACCTGAACGGCTGCGGGGCCAGTCCGCGGCTCCCGTCCTGACCGCCCTTCAGCGCGCAATCGTGCAATTGACCACGCTACTGGCCGACGGATCAGCAGCCACGGCCCGCGACGTTCTTCGGCATGTCAGGGACACGGAGCTGCTGGCACTCGACGACCGCTTCGCCGCTCATCTTAGGGACGACCCGCTCGACGATGGGTCGGCAGGGTTTGATAACGTGGCGGCATTCCTTGATTGCAACGTCGGGGAGCTGTGGGCGCACCGAAAATACATGTTTGAAGAGTCGCCGTTCGCGACCCATCACGGCGTCAAGGGCGCGCAGTTTGAGCGCGTGCTCGTTGTACTCGACGACGAGGAGGCATCCTACAATCAATACTCCTACGGCAAGTATCTCGGCTACACGCCTCTGTCTGGCACCGATGAAGCGAATATCGCCGATGGGAGGGAATCGGTACTCGACCGCACGAGGCGACTATTTTACGTCTGCTGCTCTCGCGCATCGAAGGATCTGGCAGTCGTTGTGTTCGCCGCCGATGTGGCGGCGGCGCGGGGTGCTGTGATGGCGGCCCAGCTATTTCCTAATGCCTCACAGCATGGAGTCGAGGATCTCGACTAGAGCAATTACGTAAGTTGCCCGACCTTGGCCAGCAAAAGACTTCCATCCGGTCCCGCACTCGGACGTCGAGACGGCCGTTTCACTCCGCAACCGGAGTTATTCGATCGTCGGTGGCCGGCATCATTGGCATATCGCGTCTGTCTCACGGCTCAGCCGCCACACACAATACCGATACTTGCACGTCTGCCCAACGGGCCATAGGTTTCGTTGCGTGAGGAGATAGTTCCCCCTCGCGTATTGTTAGGGAAGGCTCGGATCCGTGACTGGCTCCCAGCCCAACAATTGCTTCTTGCAATTTCACTTGGCCTTTGGCAAACTAGCGCATCAATTACGCGCGGTAGCAAATCCTGTACCTTGCTATCAATTGTCGGGCGTTTCGCCAGACTGAGCTGCAGTGGATTCTTCAACGGCACGAAAACGGCCTGCGCCGAATCCGTGTCCAGTGGGTCCCGATTCGGCGCAGGCCGTTTTCGTGCCTAAATTCAGGTAATTGATCTTGTTGTCAAATGCCTTAGAGCAATTCAAAAACAGCGTTGATCCAAGTAAGGCACGTCTACGCAGACGACCCAAAATCATCCTGATTTTTGGAAGCGGACCGGTCGGCATTGAACCAGAGTATCGAAACTCGTCGTTCCGCAACGTGTTTCTGAACTGGACCGGCGAGAAGGGACACCCTTTGGTCGAGCAATTCCAGTTGCCAGAGTATTTCCCAGAATGGAATCGCTTCGAAGGCTATCAGAATCTCGTCGAATTTGAGCGAGATGCCGGTGCACTTTGTGGCGCCATCCTGCTGTTTTCAGAGAGCGAGGGGGCGCTTGCCGAACTTGGCGCATTCTGCATGGACGAAGTTCTGTGCGAACGCCTGCTAGTTGTAATCCGACGCTCACACTTTTTGCAGGACTCCTTCATAAAGCATGGCCCGATTTTGAAACTGACGGGCGCACATACGGAAGCTTCTGTATGCGTCATCGAATCTGAGCAGCCGGATCAATTCTATGAAGAAGCGGAGATTGTCGCCGAGGCTCTTCAGGCTAAGGTCAATGACCATCCACGCAAAGAAATATTTCTCCCGACTCGTATCCGAGATCAACTTCTCCTTATTGCGGATCTCGTTGAATTGTTTGGCGCCTTAACCGAAACAGAATTGCTTGGACTCCTTGAGTTCATGGGCGTAAATCTCGACCGGGCAACGCTACGCAGGATGGCAGGGCAATTGAAGCTGTTTAAATTGCTGGAAGAGCGGCAACAGTACACCCAGAAATTTCTAATCGCACCTAAGCACGGTAGGCAATCCTATCTGGACTACGATGCAGTCCGTGGGGACGAAAAATTCGATCGGACAAGATTCAAGATGTCTTCTTTTGAGCAACTGAAAAAAGAGCCAACTCGAAGAAAGGCATATGGGCAAATCCACGGAGAGGTGCCGCATGGATCTAATTGACCGACTTCAATTGGCTTTTCCGCTCTCGAGGCCTGAGGTCGAGCTGATGATCCGTACAGCACCTCTAAGGTACAAGCTGCATTTTATAGAGAAGCGCAACGGGAGGGGTCAGCGGCAGATCGCGCAGCCGACGGCTGAGCTGAAATTGGTGCAGCGGTGGCTCGTGTCGGAAGTCGTAAATAATTTACCGGTGCATTCGGCAGCAGTCGCTTATCGGCCGCAACTTGGAATTAAAGATCACGCCCGCAGACATGCTAAAAAACGTTATCTGCTGAAGTTAGACTTCCAGGATTTCTTTCCGTCCATCCTGGCAAGTGACTTTCACGCCCATCTCGCTCGTTACACGGAGCTCTCCCTCCCCGATAAGCATGCACTAACGAGATTGCTATTCCGTCTTGATAGAGACGCGAAGCAGATGGTGCTTTCAATTGGTGCGCCCAGCTCTCCCGCCGTCTCAAATACGATGATGTACCGATTCGACTCAATGATTTCGGATTATTGCAAAGACTTGAGAGTCGAGTACACACGTTATGCGGATGATCTCGCCTTTTCGACAGATCAACCGCATGTTCTGGACGAAATACAGAATCATGTGCGACAGTTGTGTCGAACCATGGAATACCCATCACTCCGACTAAATGAAGAGAAAAGCGTTTTCACGTCGAAGAAGCATCAGAGACAACTGACAGGCTTGATTCTAACGAACGAAGGAAACGTCTCGCTGGGACGTGATAAGAAGCGCGAAATTAGAGCAATGGCACATCACTTTAACAACGGTGATCTGCAGGTAGAAGATGTCTGTCGCTTGCGAGGACTTCTGGCATTCGCATTGTCCATCGAGCCGCAATACGTCGAGTCGCTAATTCGCATGATTGGGCGACAGGCATATTGCTCCCTCATGCGACCCGGTCAGGCAACGCACTCCTCCGACAAGTAATCTGTCCAGTTTGAGTCCCCGGAAGATGCGAGTAGAATTTTTCCTCTTGGAGCAGAGAGAGTGGGAGCAAAAATCCACTCCGGACGGATGCAGCTCAGGCTCGCGGAAACCGATCGCACGGCAGTGAGTCGATAGCGGATGTTCGGGCATTGAATCTTGCGGGCATGCTTAAGGCTGCCGTCGGCATTCCGAACGACAGCAGCCCACGTCCCCGCATTCCAGCGACTTACTTATCGACGTGTCTTGTATACACGCTTGAATACCACCCGATTCCCGAACACCTTCCGAACAAGTGCACTGAGCGCAGCGAATATAAGTACGCCGACAACCCAACCGCCTGCCGATAGGGATTCGGGTAGAACCCGATGTGCTTGGTAACCTGCAACTGCGGCTGCAACCAGTGCTGCGCCGAAATAACCCTTTTCGGGCCCGTACTCGACCTCGGCCTGGCATCCTGTACAAACCGTTGCGCCGCGGGGAACGCCTGTGCGGCAATGGGAGCAAATTAGATCGTTCATTATTCTCACTATCCAAGCAACAGAATCGCTTGCCTGCAAAAAAGGCGAGCGCCCGGTACTTTAACGGCTTGGCCGCCAGATTCTTTAGATGCTTCTGAAAATTTCGTGCGCGTGAGGATTCCACGTCAGACAAACGTGCGATGAAGCCCGTATAACCTTGTGCAACTGTGGCCCAACTGGATTGGACTACCGGCGCCCTTCCGCTCTCGCAGTACCCAGCCCACTCCTCCATCATCATTCGACGCCGTTCAAGCATATCGCCAAACCTCGGGAGTCGGATCACCGCCTACACTTGGTCTCCTAGGTCCGCAACTCCGCCCACAGCCTTGCGTTTTCGCCCCCGTCAGCTTGTTATCGTTGCGTACTTCGCACTGCCACATCGGTAAGGTGTTTCCGAACCCTATCCTCTATGTTCGAGTCGCAATCAAGCGCCAGTAACTGACTTCAGGGCCCGTTGAACCCCGCGCTTACTAACCCTTCTGCGGTTTAGACGTCATTTCGGATCGATCGGAGATGAAAGTCACTCGGTGAACCGGCGCACTTACCATCGCTTTTTCACTCAGCCTATGCACAAGCTCCGGCAGCCTCGAAATAAAATAGTGCAAAGGCTCCATATCGGCATCACCGTATATATCAAAAAATGGGCCGTGAGTTACGACATCGATTATTGCCATAATCTCGTTCCGACCTTGCTCGATGCTTCTCTTTGATCCATTCCGCAATGTCCTGTAAAACTCCATCCCTGCCTCGTAGAGCCAAGGGAGATCGTCGCGCAAAATTGAAATAGCAAGAAGCCAGGCCGATGCTGGTCCATATCGTTTTTTTTCGAATCCCGGGTGATAACTTAAATCATCCAAGATAACCGGGTTTAGTCGTTTGTACCGTCGGGCGCCACTTCTTCTATTGAGGGATTGAACACGTCCATCAACACGAGCGGGAAGCTCGCGAACCATCGCCTTCACCTCTTCAAACAATCTGGCAACATTGAATTCGTCCGTCGGCGCGGCCTCTTCCGCTTTCCCCCGGAAAGCGCGAAGATTCTCTGTATTTTGCAGAAACGCAGAAACCTGACGACGAATTGCTTCCTCGCGCGGGGAGGCATCAGGATTCCGTTGCAGAAGTTGCGTCACCAGCGTAGTAAGAGAGTTTTCATCGTCGTCACAATTTTGAAATTGCCCAAACGGCCCCGTGCTTACCTTTTCCAAAGGCACGCCTAGCGCAATTCCCAATACGTTCGTCTCCAACCGTCCCTTCGCTACTCCCGCCTCATATAGAATCCAAGGCCTGTCCAGGCTGTGCTGCGTAAGCAACGCCACCACATCGGTAGCGTCATTCAGACGAGACATAACAGCATTATACCATTCGGTCCCGAATTCAATACCCGAAACGGCCTTTTTATCTGACGATCTAAACGATTTTAACGTACCCCCGCTAACGTCAGCCAGCAAATTTGCGAATGCCTCCGCCAGAGCGGCATCCCGGCTATCATGACTAATGAACACGAGCGGCTTCTGCCGGACGATTGCATTCAGTTGCTCAGCATCTATAGTTGACTCGGCGTCCTGGCTTCGCGTCGATCTCTTTTTTGTGCGAATAGGCGATGTCATATTTAATATTTCTCGCTATTTATTCAAAATTTAAACACTCGCTCTTGTTGCAAGTCGCTAGAAACGACGCAGACTATGTTGTCAAAGCTCATCCCCCGGCGTGGTGCATCGCGGCCTAAGTTTATACGCAGGCAGAGTGCGAGGAAAGATGGTTTTCTACAACTCTCTGACGATCCGGTCGACCATGGGCATCGATGCGCATCGATGCGGAAGCGATCGATATAGGCACGACAGCACTTACGTTTTCATTACAGTTTTCGCGTGGCCGATCAAATGGAACCTGCGCCAAAATGCCCGTGCGGCCGCGTCCGCAAAGTCTAGTTGACAGTACGTTGTTAGCTTATCGTGACCCTATCAAGGTGGACATTCGGGGCCAGTCAGCGGAGAATCGCGCAATAATTATTCGAGGAGACCAGCCATGTTGAAAGAGCCACTTGGCATCAACAGTCAAGCGATCGGGGAACTGTGTACCCCAAGGCAGACCTGCTTCATTGACATGCCATTCGGGACGAAGATCGATCACAAGACCGGATACTGCATCGACTTCGATCAAATCTATACGCAGGGCATTGAGCCTGCAATCCGCAGCGCTGGCCTCCAGTGCATCCGGGGGGATCGCGAAGAAACGGGGGGACTGATTCATACCGCCATGTTTGCGCGCTTGCTGATCGCCGAGTTCGTCGTCGCGGACATGACCACTGCCAATCCCAACGTGTTCTATGAGCTTGGCGTACGACACGCGGCGAGGCCGTACAGCACGATACCCATATTCGCCACTGTCGGCGCACCACCATTCGACGTAAATGGAGTGCGCGCCATCCCCTATGACCTGGAAGAAGGAAAGCTGACGACAGAGTCTGCTACCCGGTTGAGCGACGCCATCAAGGTACGTATTGAGGCAGCGCTCAAGAGCCCCGTCGCACCCGATAGTCCATTATTCCAACTCTTCGAGCGTTATCCTGGCATTTCGATGAGCCACGAGGTTACGGACGTGTTCCGTGACCGAGTTTCGTATGCCGCCGAATTTCGCGTACGTTTGGCCACTGCACGCTCGCTCAAGCCCCTACAAGACGCAGTAGCAGCGCTGAGCGTTATAGAGGCGGAAATTGGAAATGTCGCAACCGCCGAGCGTGGAGTGGTGATAGATCTCCTGCTCTCGTATCGCGCCGTTGAGGCCTATGCGGAGATGGTGGCCTTGTACAAGCGGATGTCGGGAGACCTACAGGCGTCGGTACTTGTGCGTCAGCAAACGGCGTTTGCCCTAAATCGGCGCAACAGCCCAGGTGACCAAGATCACGCCATTGCACTACTCGAAGATCTGCGAAGATCGCATGGCGATAGCGCCGAAACGCTTGGTATCTTGGGACGAATTTACAAAGATCTCTGGCAAGAGTCAAAGGCAAGCGGATCACTTGCCGCCGACGGCTTCCTTGACCAAGCCATAGAAACATACGTGCGCGGATTTCACGTTGAGCCACTCGATTATTATCCCGGTGTTAACGCACTCACCCTACTCGTAGCTAAAGGGGATGAAGCTGCGATGCTTGATCACGCACATTTGGCTCCGCTGGTGACCTTTGCGGCTCTACGCAAGGGCGGAGCGCAGGCAACGGATTATTGGACTCTCGCTACAATGATCGAGCTGGGATGTCACAACCGCGATTTCGAGCTCGCTAAAAAGTGTGTTTCGCGCGCAGTGTCATATGCTCACAAATCGTCTGAGGTATGGATGCTCAAGACCACCCGTGACAATCTTAAACTCATCGCAAATAAATATGATCACCCAGATTGCGACCGAGCCCGCGACGTGGTAGCACTCCTCGAAAAGGCGATTGAACAGATCACGTATATGTCATGACAACCGAAACTGCACCGTGGATATTTTTTTAATTGAATCCGAAGAATTCCTCCAACATAATTTAACGAAATCGCGAATCACCAAGACGATAAAAATTCGGGGTTAACATGAGCACAAGACAGATACATGTTTTTATTAGTCACGCGTGGACCTACTCGAAGCATTATGAGACGCTGGCTGCATGGATATTCGAGGAAAAATGGTCGGTAGGGCAGGCCTCGTTGGATTTCCGTAACTTTTCTATCCCGAAGAATGATCCAATCCACAATGTCACGAGCACAGAGATGCTGCGAAAAGCAATCTACAATCAAATCGCACGCTCGCATGTCATAGTGATACCAAGCGGAATGTATGCGAGCTACAGCAAGTGGATCCAAAAAGAAATCGATGGGGCCAAAGGGTACAGCAAACCGATCCTCGCAGTCAATCCTTGGGGGCAGCAAAAAAAATCGGGGATCGTATTAGACAATGCTGACGACGGCGTTGGTTGGAACAAGGAACCAGTCATTAATGCCATCTGGAAGTTATATTATGCAAATAACAAATGAAATTCGACTGACCGTCATTTCTTTTTAGAGAGAAAAAATGAAATTCTCGCTGAGCAGCGTCATAGTCAGTTTCGCGCCCAGCTTGGATTTCATCGACTTGACTATTGGGTGGCCCAGCATTACATCGCGCGCAACTAGATGGGCAAGCGTTATTCGATTGACTATCCGACGATAACCGAGTCGGCAGGAGGCCTCCTCTAGCGCATCAACGATGCTTAAAACTACAGAGGTGAAACCGGGCGTTCCGATTGCGCGAGTGTAAATGATCAGCTGCGACTTTATCCGATCTATAGACCAACGTACGTTAGTGTCGGTCGGCGCCAGCTCCGTAACCGGGCAAGAAGATCGGGAAACACGATGGCAATACAGTCCGCTTACGTGGTCGAGGCTTGCTTGAAAGAAACCACAGCCGCCTTCCGACTCTCGCAGTATCGCCCCCACTCTTCCATCATCGCTCGGCGTCTTTCGAGCATATCTCCGCGCCGATAGGCGCCCTCAACCTTGCTTTCCACTGCATGAGCGAGCGCCATCTCGGCCAGCGAATCCGGATATTCGGTGGACTCGGCGACCCAATCGCGAAACGTCGATCGAAATCCATGCACGGTTATGCCGCCATGCCCCATTCGCTCGAGCATATTGAGCATCGCCATATTCGACAGTGGCCTGCCCTTCCGTTGCCCGGGAAACAGGTAGCCGTGTGCCGCCGTCTTCATCGCCTCGCGAACGATCCGTACGGCCGCCCCGGACAGAGGAACGCGCAACTCCTTTTCCATCTTCGTTCGATCCGCGGGCACCGTCCAAACCCGCCGCTCTAGATCGAACTCTTCGGGCCTAGCAAGTAGTGCCTCCGACGTGCGCACGCAGGTAAGGATGAGTAAGTGCAGGACGCGAGCAGCCGGCGCCGGTCGAACCGCGAGCTCAGCCACGAAGCTAGGGATCTGCGTATACGGCAACGCTGGATGATGCTTGACTCGCCGCGCCCGGTCACGCTTAGGCAAAATCTTGTCGAGGTGTCCACGCCAACGTGCCGGGTTCTCCCCGCTTCGCTTGCCGAGCGCTTTCGCCGCGTCGAGAATCGCTTCAATTCGTCCGCGGACACGGTTCGCCGTTTCCGGCTTCTTGAGCCAAATGGGTTGGAGTACGCGTACGACCATCGGCGTGTCGACATCGCGCACATCGACCTTGCCCAGAATCGGGTAGGCGTATGTGGTGAGCGTGTTCTCCCACTGCTGCCCGTGTTTCTTGTTTTTCCAACTGCCTTTATGGCGCGCAATGTAATCCGCCGCCGCCTGGCTGAACACCAGCACATCGGGCGACGCTAGTGCTGCCCGCTCGCGCTCCGCCCTCCGCGCATCGATCGGATCAACGCCCTCAGACAACAGCTTCCGGCAACGAGCAGCTTCGGCGCGCGCCTCAGCGAGCGATATGGACGACAACGCTCCAAGGCCCATCTCACGAGAGCGCTTCGCAAGCTGATATCGGAAAATCCACGAGCGAGAACCGCTCAGGGTGATCTGTAGGTGAAGACCGCCGCCATCAGCGTAATAACCTGGATCGACTTCACGCGCCACCTGCAATGCGCTCAGCCGATGGAGCTTCCCAGATGCGCCCATTTTCTACCCCCAATCCTACCCCCAACTGATGGTGCGATTGTGCGAGTAGCGCTGAGAGGACGCAAGAAGATCGACACCCCCAACTCGCCCGCCCAACAAGGGTTTGCGAGATTTCCTGGGGGCAGGCGAGACCGCCTGAGAAGCTTGACTGGCGGAGAGAGGGGGATTCGAACCCCCGATAGGCTGTTAACCTATACACGCTTTCCAGGCGTGCGACTTAAACCGCTCATCCATCTCTCCGGGAGCCGAGGATTATAGCAGAGTTCGTGCGTCGCTCCGCCACCCACCCGTACGCCAAGCGAGCGCTACGAACTCACCCGCCGCCGTGCCGCAAGATTCCTTTCATCGAAGCCAACAACACACGCCAGTGATCAACCTGCCGGCGTTGAAACAGCATCAACTCGAACCCGTGCCGAGCCACATGCTCCCGGGGGATCGTATCCCACCCACGATGCTCGACCGTCACACGGGTTTCATCGCCAATCGCTTCGAAACGCACGTCGAGATACGTAGCCTGATCAGCGGCAAACGTCGCCTGCCGCCAGGTCAACGCGAGCCGATGCCCTGGCTCCCAAACATCGATGCGGCCCACTTCGAACTCCGTGCCATCCTCGAACGTCGCCACGAGCCGCCCGCCCTCTCCCGGTTCGAATGCTAACCGTCCATCGCCGCGCGGCGTGAGCGCGAACAGCGGATTGGACACCCACCATCGCCCGATCTCCTGCGTGAAAGCCTCGAACGCCCGAAGTGTCGACACCCCGACCCGAAGCGAGACGATGACCGAAGCTGTCATCGATTCCCCTTTTCGACATGTGCCTTGAACGCGGACAATTGCGCCGCCCACATCGCTTCCGTACCGGCAACCCAGCGCTTCAATTCCGTCATGGCGCCATCCTTCAACGAATACACGCGCACGCGCGCATCGAATTGCGGATGCATTTCATCGACCAGTCCGGACGCCTTCAAGAGCCGTAAATGCCGGCTCAACGCAGGCGGCGATAGCGAGAGCGCGCTCGCCAATTCGCCCGCGCTGCGCGGCCGCTCGCCGAGCAACTCGATGGCGCGGCGCCGGTTCGGATCGGCAAGCGCCGCAAAGATTCTGTCGACAGCGGCTGTCAATCGAGCCGAGTCCGCGTAGTGAACCCGCTCGCCTTGTCCCACTCTTCAGTCGTCATCTTTTGGACGGTGACGCCGAAGGACCAGATGTGGCCCTCGAGATCCTTCGCGCGATATGCCCGATCGCCGTAAAACTGCGTCTCCGGCTCCATGAGAATCGCCGCGCCGGCCGCACGTGCACGGGCGCAATGCGCGTCGACATCTTCGCCCTGCGCGAGTTGGACATGAACGGATTGGGTGTTCTTGCCACCGATCGAGCGCGGGCTCTTGTGCTCCTCGCTCCATTCGCTCCCTATCATCAGGACCGAATCGCCATACGACATTTCAGCGTGCGCCAGATTGCCGTCGCCATCGAGGATGACGAACAACGGCTCAAACCCGAATGCCGTCTCGAGCCAGCGATAAGCCGCCTTCGGATCCTGATAAGACAGTGCACTCGACAGCCCCTTCGGCCGATAAAGATCACTCATGTCAGTCCTCCTTGCCTCGTCGTCCGGATGCCACTTGCAAATACTGGCAATATTTAACCAAAAACGCAAGTAAATGTCGCATACGCGCGACGACATAAAGGCCGTGCCGCCCTTCACTACGCTCAACGCGCTATGGCCGTCGAATGTAATCGACGAGCGCGAGGGTATGGGCGTCGGGTTTTCGGTCCAAAAGACTGACGCCGATCGTCGCGATAAACCCCGCCGGCACGCCGAACACGCCCGAGCTGATCGGCTGAATGCCGAACCAACGCGCCCCGGCCACGCCGGTCAGTTGGGCAAAATAGGGATGCGTCGACACGATGTAGTAAATGCAAACCGCAAGCCCCGCCACGATCCCGGCCACCGCGCCGCGTTTCGTCGCGCGCTTCCAGAAAACGCCGAGCACGAGTACGGGAAAGAAGCTCGACGCCGCGAGCGAAAACGCCGCCCCCACCAGAAAGAGGATGTTGCCCGTATTGAGCGAGGCGACATACGACGCCAATAGCGCCACGCCCAGCAACAGGATTTTCGAAAGCGTCACACGCCGCTGCGTCGTCGCCGCCGGGTCGATCATGTAGTAGTAAAAATCGTGCGAAAGCGCGTTCGCAATCGTCAGCAGCAGTCCGTCGGCCGTCGAAAGCGCCGCGGCCAGCGCACCCGCCGCAACGAGGCCCGAAATCACATACGGCAAACCGGCGATTTCCGGGGCCGCCAGCACGACCATGTCCGGCTGCATGCGCACTTCGGACCAGCGCACGATGCCATCGCCATTCGTATCGGCAATGTTGATCATCGTCGGATCGACGCGATGCCATTGCACGACCCATGACGGCAGATCGGCAAATAACCGTCCAACCAGGTGAGTCATCACCTCGTGTTTGATCAGAACGGACAGCACCGGCACGCTCACATAAAAAAGCGCGATAAAAAAAAGCGTCCACCCGACAGAGCGGCGCGCCGACGCGACGGAGGTCGTGGTGTTGTAGCGAACCAGGATGTGCGGCAAGCTCGCCGTGCCCAGCGAAAGACACAGTAGCAGCGAGAGGAAATTGCGCTGGTGGATGCGGCGCTCGTTTTCATTGGCGGCGGAGAACGGCTCCTCCATCGGCACGGGATCCGTTGAACGCGCAAGCAAGTCGTTTCGTGCCCGGGTCCACGTTGCGCGCGCCGCGGCCGGGTCGCGCGGAAAGGCGCCTAATGCCGCCTCGAGTTCGTGAATTTCGCGCAGTGGGCCGTTGCGCCGGCGCAGCGCGTCGAGTTCGCGCGCCAAGTTCGCCTTCCCGTCGAGATATGAGGCCGGTAAGGCGGCAATCTGCGCATCGATCTGCGCGGCGCGCTCTCGATACCACGCGCGAACGCTACGTTCTTCGCGCGCATCGCGCGCCTGCTGCTCGAGCGTCTGAATACGCTCCATTAGACGACCGTAGGTCAATTGCGGCACCGGCCCCAGTCCATCCTTCATCGCGATCATCGAAACGGGCACGAGCATCGCGCTGATCAGGATGACGTACTGTGCAACCTGAGTCCAGGTGACGGCCCGCATGCCGCCGAGAAACGAGCACACGAGTATGCCGGCCAGTCCGCACGCGATGCCGATCGCAAAATCGACCCCGATGAAGCGCATGGCAATCAGCCCCACGCCTTGAATCTGGGCGACGAGGTAGACGAACGAGCAAAGAATCGCGGAGCCCGCTGCAAGCCCGCGCACGAGGTTGCTCGAATACCGCGTGCCGAGAAAATCGGGAATCGTGTAGCGCGCGAGCTTGCGCACGTAAGGCGCCAGCAGAAACGCCACGAGGCAAAACCCGCCGGTCCATCCCATCAGGTAGGCAAGGCTGTCGTAGCCGGTCGCGTAAAGCGAGCCGGCCAGACCGATGAAGGATGCGGCCGAGAGCCAGTCGGCAGCCGTCGCCATGCCGTTGAAGAAGGCCGGCACACGGCGCCCGGCCACGTAGTACTCGACGACATCGGACGTGCGGCAAAGCAAGCCGATCACGGCATAGACGGCGATCGGCAGAAACAGAAACACGTAGCCCACCCATGGACCCGCGCCTAGCGCACGCTCGATGCGCCACATCAAGTAGATGAAGACGAAGAAGCCGACGGTGTAAAACGCGTATGCCTTGCTCAGGCGACCGACGAGCTTCATGGCGTGCGGTCTCGCGCATCGTCGAGGGTCTCCGCCTCGATCGCTCGTCGCATCGTACGGTCGGCCATGCCCATCGCCACGATATAGACGACGATCAACGCCAGATAGATCACGATCGCGCCTTGCGCGCCCAGGTAGAAAGGCAGGCTGAAGCCGGCGAAGCGCAAACCCGCCAGCTCGCGCGCAAAAAGCGGTACGACGAACGATACGCTAAAGCCCATCGCCATCAGCACGGCGATGAGCGCGAGATTGAAGCGCCAATAGCGCCGATGCGCGCGTGCAAGCGCGCTCGACATCGATCGAGGCTCGACTGGCTCGGAAACAGCCGTTTCGGGAAGACGTGGCGCAACCATGCGCCTATGTATCAAAAAGGCGCGGCACGGGCAATCGGGATTGTCCGTGCCGCGCCCGGCATCTGCGTCAAACTGCCGCGGACCGCGGCACGATGACCACCTTCAACGCACCTCGGCGAGCTGTTCGAGAATGGCGGGGTTTTCGAGCGTGGAGACGTCCTGCGTGATCGCCTCGCCCTTGGCCAGCGAGCGCAGCAAGCGCCGC
>Ga0157374_10002241_pt1 | contig 16284 bp, 10 predicted proteins | sample M25metaG_FD_115308 | JGI IMG/M metagenome (GOLD analysis project Ga0157374, IMG submission 115308) | Miscanthus rhizosphere microbial communities from Kellogg Biological Station, Michigan, USA - M2-5 metaG | ecosystem: Host-associated > Plants > Roots > Rhizosphere > Soil | place: USA: Michigan...
CGCGATCGACGGAGATGTCGCGGCGCGCGGCAAGGTCGCCGACCACCCGCGCCAGGACCGGCTCGAGCAGCTCGGTGCGACCGACGGCGATCTCGGTCCCCGCTATCTCCGGCGCCGGCGCCTTTTCCGCGGCGCCGTCCGAATTGGCTCCGCCCTGCTCTTGCAGCGGCAGCCGCATCATCACTTCGGTGCCGCGATCGAGGCCGCCAGAGATGCTGAAGCTGCTTGAAAGCGCGGCGATCAGCGAGAGGCCCAGTTTGAGGCTCGTGCGCTCGGATTCCGCCTGTGGACTGATCCCCGAGCCGCTGTCGCTGACGATTACGGTCAGCCCCTCGCTATCGGGCTCTGCCTCTACCGTCAGGGGGCCGGAGTCGCCAGCGTAAGCATGGATAACGACATTCATGCAGGCCTCGGTGACGACCGTCTTGAGGTCGGCGACGCCCGTTTCGTCCATGCCGATCTGCTCGGCCAGCCCGGCCAGCGCGTGGCGGACCACCGCGACGTTCTCCGCCCTGGCGGGGAGCCTCATGTAAAGCCCTTTTGGCTTCTCGCTGATGACGGGGCCGTTTGCCATTGGCTGCGGTTCCCGCTGGGGATCGTGTTCCCCGCGGGCTGCGAGCATAACTGTGTTTCCTGGCGACCTCGCTACCCGAGGCGCGGCTTCGCAAACCGCTGTGCAAGCGGCACGGCTCTCGAAGCGGGGAGATCGCCTGGACTGGCGGAACCCAGAGCTATTGCTGGCCGCAGGCCTGCAGGCCGTATTCCTTGGCCAGTTCGCCCGCTTTCCCAAGCACGTTGACTTCGCCCCTGACGACAGCCACAGGATCCTTTTCGGCTTCCTTGGTGCCCTCTTCGAGGGCCACCAGGATTGCTCCGACCCGACCGTCATCGCCGCTCGGTGTCCCCAGCGCCCGGATGCTCTCAACCTCTTTTTCGAGGTTTTTCACGAGAATGGCGATCAGGGCAATGGACTCATCTTTGGTCTGGTTTTCATTGAGCGTGACCCCTTCTTTCTTTAGATAAATCGCAAGGTCAGCCTGGGTCTGTTCGCTTCCCTTGGCGCAGATTGCGTCAGCTCTGGTGATGAACTGGGCCTTGCCAATCGCGGCCGTGGTCGTGTCCTCGTCGGTACCACCGCACCCGGCGACGATCACGGCCGCCAGCGCAGCCACCATCAACGTGCTGAAGCGCCTTTTCAAGATGATCTCCTAAGATTTCCCTGATTTATTGAGCAATCTACTTGCTTTTGATCCGACCTGCTTGACCAGCCAGCACCAAATTTGGCTCGTTTCGAGATACGGGCCGCCTGCGCTAGTGGCGGCACTCTTTGAGGCCATATTCTTCGGCCAGTTCGGTCGCCTTCACGAAAACGCCGGCTGACGACAAAACCGCATTGCGGGCGCTTTCTTCGGCTTTCTCGATCCCCTCCTCATAGGCTTCGAGGATCGCTCTCACGCGATCTTCGTCTTCCCTTGGAGCCCCAACCGCGCCAAGCTCCTCCACCTCCTTCTGCCTGACCGGGATCAGGACCGTGTCGGCAAACTTCTGAATTTCCTCGATATTGGAAAAGGGTTCCCTTCCGGCGCTTCCCACAAAGGACTTGAATCCGGATTCGATCTGTTTGTAGGCCTTGGCGCAAATGGCGTCGGCCTTTCTCACGAACGTGACCTTCGTGGGCTGGGCGCCCGGCGTCTCCTCGCCGCCTATACCGCATCCCGTCGCGCTAAGGACGATCGTCAGGACCAGCAGCGGAATCAGCCGTGACACGCCGTCTGAATAGTCGGGCGCAAGACGCGTTCGCGGCCGTTTTGGGCCCCCAACTGCGCCCGCGCGTGCGCCAGTGAGTCGCAAAGATTGCGGGAGTTGACGATCAGCCCCTTCTTGCCCCCTTGCATGTTCAGGACAACCTTTGAGAGCGGCGCATCGGGGATCGCTTCGAAGCTGGTTCGAATGCCTCCATTGACCGAGTCGATGCGTCCAACTGCTTCCACGTCGATCAGACCACGCAAAGAGAAGACCAAATCCGGCAAAGGATGCCTCGAAGAGCGCAGATATACCGGTCCTTCCAGGGGTTCGTCGAGAAGAGGTGAGAACGCCCTTACGTGGCCGTAGATCGCCCCCACGGGACAGTTCTTGGCCGCGTACTGGACCCGGGTGCAGATCGTGCGAATGTGAGCTTGGTCGAGGAAGGCTGAGTTCGGCAGGCGGACCACGGCGCTCTTCAGGTTGGCGTCCCCCGCCCTCGGCCTGACAACCGCCCTGAAGGCGGGGTGGGAGCCGCGATGGGTCCCACCGAGAAGGCGCATAGCCAGGCGTGGCTTGAAGCCAAGCCTGGCGCAGCCCGTCGCGATGAAGGACGAAGAGGAACGGGCTACGGCCCCTTGAGAGGAAGTGATTTTCGCCTCGATCGACTTTGGCTCACAGCCAGTTGGGTTCAGCGTGAAGCCCGGGCGATCGAGCTCGACCTGGACCGTCCTGTAACGAACCGGTATCCCTTCGATGATCTGCGGAAGCGGGTCGGAACGGACCGTGCCCTGTGCTGTCGCCGGATTGAGGAAGATCGCCGAGCGCACAACTTGGTCGCCCAGGTCGAAGGGCCCCGCTTGCGCCGGCACTACCGCTATCGCGCTCAATGGCGCGCCCTTGTAGGGCCCTCCGAGGTAAACGGCCGTGGCCCGCTTGCCAGGCTGGGGAACCCAGAGCGGCGCCGGGCCGGCTCCCACGGCGGCGATCACCCTGCCGATCCGGGACTGTGCCGCGCATTTACCCGCTAGGGTCGCCGGCCCGTCACAGCGGGGGATGCCCGCGAGCGTTGCGGAGAGGCCCTTGGGCAGTTCAACCTCGAGGGACGCGAGGTTCTGTTCGCCGTCCTCGCGCATCAGCGTGAGGACGAAGGGAGCGTGTCTGCCGGCCGTCGGATCCGTGGTCCCGGCGGAGAGCTTGGGCTTGAAGGCGCCGAGACCATCGCAGCCTTCGGAGATCGTCATCGGCGAGTCGGCGATAACAGGCGATCCACCGGACCAGGGAGTGAATTCGTAGTGGCTGGCGAAGGTGCCACAAGCGGGTGGATTGACCAGCGGCGCCCTGAAGCCCGACTTGACCACGAACTTCGCTTCGCGCAGGGGTGCCTGGGGAGCGTCGAGAACCACCGTTTCGAGCTGGCCGGTTTGCTCATCGACGACGAGCTGGCCCGGCAGCTTGACGTGAGCGCCAAGGTCATCGGCGACGATCCAGACGCGGAACAGGTTGCCCGGTTCAGGCTCGCGCAGGTAGAAGGCGCCTTTCAGCCGGCGCGGCAGGGCCGGAATCTCTGCTTCGAACTCGGCGACCTTGGCCGCATCGGGGCACTCCGCCGCCACCGGCTCACCGAAGTGGACCTGCGCCTCGCTGCAGACGCCTAGGCCGGCGGCGGCACCGGGGTTGAGCGAGACTCCCGCAGGGAGCGCAACCCTGATGTCGCGGGTCTGGGCAGGTTCGAGGACTTCAACCCCGCTTGACGCGGGCAGGCGGGCGGTAATGTCGAGGCCGGTGGGGGCGGCGGCGCGGTGGCTCGTCGGCTCGATGGTCAAACTCGGGCCGAACGGCAGCCGGTCGCAACCGGCGATTTCCGGGAAGGATGCCGAGCGGGTGTCGAAGCGGTGCGGTTCGACCCAACTGGCGGCGCCGACGCGCATCTGCAGCGGCACCCCGCAGCGGGTCGGGTTGGTGAGGAAGGGCAGGGCCCGAACGCCCGGTGGCCGCGGTGGAGAGACCTTGCAGCCATTGAGGAAGACCTCTGTGGGAGTGCAACGTTCAGTGTTATGGCTTGGGTCGGCGGGAACACCCCAGGTGGTGGCCTTGGAGCGGATCAGCTTCACAGCCGTCGCGGCATCGATGATTTCGAGGGTGAGGCCGTAGTCGCTGGCGGTTCGGACCGTGGCGTCGATGTAGACCGGCACAATGCCGGCGATGAAGCCAAGGCGGGCGACGACGTCGCCACCGGGGGGCCTCATCATGTAGATCGGCTCCAAGAAGGTGGAGTTGAGTTCGTAGCCGAAGATCTCAGCGATGCCTATCTGCGAGGCGTTGGGGCATTCTTCATGGTTGAGTTCCTCCGCCGTGCACTGCTGAGGCACCCCGAGCACGCCGGGGTCGCCAATCAGTCCCGGCGGGAGTTCGACCCGGACGTTACGGGTCGGTGCGTAGGCGTCTTTCAGGCCGAAGCCATTCGGTTTGCTCGCCGGGTCCTTCTTGATGTCGAACGTGAAGCTGAGGTCCGGGTGGGCACCCGCCTGCGCCGAAGAGAGCGTCGCGTCGAGCGATTCGACCCCGTAGCACTTTGCCCGGGGGGTGAGTTCGCATGGCGGTTCGGCTGCCCCGGCCGGCGCCGTAAGGACAAGCCCAGTGAGGATGGCCGCGGCGAAGGGAAACGCGCGCCGGATCATCGGGGCACCCTCCGGTGATGATCGGCCGCATGCTTTTTGGATCGCCCGCGGTGCTTGCCTCCGCGTCGTTTGGCAACACAGCGGAGCTTGCCCTTGCGCTTCACCGATTGCTTGCCCCTGGGGCAGCGCCGCCCGTTCGGCCTGACGTTGCCGTTCGGCACGGGGACCGTGGTGGCTGGGCCGATCAGCGCCGGCGACCCATCGCCCTGGCCTTGGCAGGCATCGCCATGGCAGACCTCCGCATCGGGCGGGTCTGGAATGCCCCCTTCTTCGCGAGCATCGTAGATCGAGACGCTGTCAGGGATATCGGCGCCGGCAAGCTCCTCCGCGGTCGAGAAGAAGACGTCGTGGCCGTCGGCGCTCATCCCGTAGAGAGTGCTCGGCCCTTCGCCCTGACCGGACGAGATCAGATCGAGGCAACCCTCTGCCCGTTCGCATTTTTCGGCGCCCTCCCCCGCGCCCCGCGCCTTCCACTCATAGACGTCGACGGCATTGTTGGCGTCTTCTGACAGCAGCCGGTCCGGGCTGTTGAAGAAGACGGAGCGGCCGTCGTCGGTGACGTTGGGAACCATGGTGGTCGGCTCTGTGTGTCCGCCGACGAAGATCTGCAGCAGGGCATCGCCGCTTGCCGGAGCGTTGCTGGGATCGCAGGAAACGCAGGAAAGCTGCTCTCCTGGCACGGCATCGGGTTCATAGCGGTAGATCTCCGAGAAGCCATCGTTGTCATAGGCGGTGAGCTGGGCGTGTGACTGGAAGAGGAAGACCTCCCCGCCGGGGGTGGCACGGGTCGGCGAGTTGGCGCGGCCGATGTTCGGCCCGGCGCCGACCGCCTTGGCCCAGGCCAGCATGTCCTCGGGACCCGAATTGCCGAAACTGAGGAAATCCTCAGCATCAAGGACGGCAACGAATCGGGCGCTCGAGCCGTCCCACGCGTAGAGGTTGGGTTCACCCGCTTGGGCTTCTTCGCCGGCTTCGTTTTCTTCCGAGCCGGTGAATGCTTCTTTGGAGGTAAAGAGGACGCCGGAGCCGTCCGCTGAGACGTTGACAAAGATCGAATTCGTGGCGATCGTCGTCAAGCCCGGGTGGACTGCGCCAAGGCAAGGCCCCACCTCCACGTCACAGACGAAGAGGCCCGCGGGGGGCGGATCGCCGATGACCGTCGCGTCCAAGAACAAGACACGCGTGCCGTCCTCGGAGATGCCGGCAAAGGTGTAGGGAGCCTGGGCAACCCCGACGGTGACCCCAGCGCGATGCACGTAGAGGGTTCCCCCGGCAACGAAGACGACCGCCGAACCGTCTTCGCTGGCCCCGACGTACGTCGCGTCTGCGGCCAACGGGTCGCCGGCAGGATCGACCGAGACCACTTCCGCGTTTGCCTCGCCCGCTGCGCGATCGTAAATGGCCCGGGTTCCACTCGCTGGGCCTGCCTCCAATTGCTTGTCAGAGGAGAAGACGATGTGCGCGCCGGCAGCGCTGACGAAGCGGCTTTCAGCCGCCGGATCGACCCCGAGCGTCCCGCAACCGACGAGTTCGAATTCATCCTGGAAGGTTTCGTCGTTGGTGTTGCATGCCGGGTTTGCCTCCCCGTCGGGAGTACGCAGGTAGTGGCCTAGGGGAAGGAGCGCCGGGAAGATTTCAGCGGCGCTGTGCCAGAGCCAGAAGCGCTGGTCCGCGGAGACACCTTCCTGGTTGTTGCCGCTGCCGCCGCCTAGTTGGGCATAGGAGGGGCCGTAGAACTCCGTTGTCCAACCTGCCACCGGGTGGCTGCCGGCGGTTCGCGCGGCACGATAGCCGTCGTTGTCCCCGGTGCCGTCGAAGCCTGGCAGCGTCCCAGCGAAGAAGGCAACGCTTTCGCCGGCACCCGCGCCGCGCGGGTTGACGAGCCAGTTGTTGAAGACGTTGCCGGCGCTGCCGGGCGGCAGGGCTCCAGGTTCCTGACCGCGAGTGTCAGCCGGGGTGACCAGCTCATAGGCCCGGCAGTCGGGCAGATTGGCCGAGAGGCCGGTGCGGTACTCGGTGTTGGGGCAGGGTCGCCTGAGCGGATCCTGCAACGTTCTGAAGGTCAAATCGGGACCTTCGACCTTTTTCGCTTCATTTTCGGCAACCAATCGGAAGTGGTATTCCGTGCCAGCGGCGAGGCCGGTTACCGTCTTCTGGACCGGCACCGCCCCGTCGCCAGGAGGAAGGTCGACCGGCGACGTGCTCTGCCCGTAGCCGGGGCCCGGGCCGTAGTCGAAGTGGTATGTCGTCGCCAACCCTGAAGGATCTATTTCCCCCCGCAGGGTCACTTCGTGCTGGAGGATCGGCAACGCTTCCTCCGAGGCAAGCACAGGGGCGCCGAAGAGGCCGGCTTTGCCGACGCTTCCGCCATATTTGTTTTCGGTCGCGAGTCGGAAGCGATAGCGCTCTTCGGGATCCAAACCGCCAATCTCAGCCATCACGGGGACTGGTTCGGTGACGGGCCCGATTTCGGCCGGCGTCGCCGTGCACGGAATCGAGCTGGCGCCCGCAAACGTTTTGCCGTTTTCGATGTACTCGGTATCGGTCAGGTATTCGAAGCTGCAGCTGCTGAGCAGAAAGCCACCCGGATCCACGGTGCCGTTCAGGCTCGCTTTTCCGCCGCCCAAACCGCTTGCGATCCCGGTGACCGCAGCCGGAGCTTCGCCATAGGCCAGTCGGCCGAAAGCCGTTATGTCGAAGGGCTGGATCGCATTGTCGGTGGCGTCGTAGGCGACGTAGACGTTGCCGTCGTTGGCGCCGCCAGAACTGTCCATGGCAATCGCATACGAACCCCCGTTGCTGCCGAACCTGCCGAATTCGGCCACGCAGCTTCCCGCCGCGTCGTACTCGCGCGCCATGCCGCCGGCCTGCAGACTCTCGAACTCGAGCACGTGCCCGTTGGACTGGTCCACCGCGATAGCCGGGTTCGCGCCAACCTTCCCATTCGGACAGCCCTCACCTTCGAAATCTCCGACCACCTCTTCACTGCCTTCTGCAGGGCCGCAGTCGACCACGTAGATATGGCGCGGATTTGCCGCGACATAGACCTGGCCGTTGGCCCCGTACACACCGATGTCGCTCTTGCCGAGGCCGAGCGAGAGGCCGGCGCCGCATTCGCGTATTGGCGCCGACCCTTGGCCAGCAGCGTCAAATTCGGATATCACCGAGGATGCCGGCGATGTCCACAAAGCGAGGACACGGTCGTTGCTCGGATTTACAGTAACTCCTTCCAACCCGGTCGCTGCCGCGATGATCGCCGGCTCGTGCCTGGCGTAAACAGCCCCAGGCACCGGCGGGTACGCGCCGGAGGAGTAGTAGGTCATCTGTCGATCGGAGAAGGAACCATCGACTACGTAGACATTGCCATCTGAGTCGACCGCCAGATCGCGAACGCCCCTGACATCGGGGATTTCGGCAAGCTTCTGGCCGCTCGGGCCAAATACCTGTATCGCCGGGCCGGCCGCCGCGTAGACGTCGCCGTGGGAATCCACCGCCACAGCTGCCGCGCCCACGAGCACGTGAGAGAGCTGCGGCAAGGGCGGGCGGCTTGGATTCGCCAGGGGTCCAAACGCGAGCAGGCTTGCCGCCGGGCCCGAGCCGGCCGTGACGTAGAGCGTTCCGTCCCCGGGGCCGCCAGATCGCTCGACCGCCAGCCCGGTAGGTGCGGCGTCGGCAAAATCATCGCTGCTGACCTGGTCGAGGAATCCACCTGTGGCGTCGAACTCGTCAACCACTGAGTTGCTTGCGTCATAGACAAAGAAGTGACCCGCGGTGCACGCCTGTTCGGCAATCTGGGCGCATTTGCCGTCCGCTGCCCGATTGCCGGGATCAGCTGCCAGATAGGCGCCGCCCGAACCGAAGCCAAGGACCTGGTCCGCGGTGCCCGGAGTGTGGTCGTGGTCGACACTGCCGATCGTTTGACGAAGTTTGAGGCCGCCAAAGCTGGGGCCGCTGAACACCCTGACCTCGTCGGAGGCGACATCGGCGGCGAAGACAAAGTGGCGAAATTTTTCGCCACCCGCCTGGTAGGTGTAGGCGGCCACCCCGCTGTAGTTCGCGAGGGTCATTTCCACGATCGGCCCAACAAGCCCGCCATCGGTCCCATCTTGATTGACGGTGCCGATGAGATTGGTGCTGTCGATCACGAACTGACTGACGTCGGCAAGGCCAAGCGTGCCGGAGAACCTGACCAGATGATCCGTCGCGGAGAAGTTCCCGGTGGTAACCGAGACATCGTTTGGGCCGATGGTTGTCAGCGCCTCGAGTGCATCTTCCACGGTTTTGTGGGAGGCACTGAAGCTCAGCGGTTCGGTGACATCGCCCGCGAAGCTGAGCGTGTAGGTGCCCCCCGTCGCGTTGATCTGAACTCGCTGGGTCTCGTTCCTGTATGCGTCTATATGGTCGCCCTTTGCGATGTAAAGGCTGTCATCCCTACCGATCGGCTCGCTTGAGTTTGTGACAACGGGAGATGCATCGACCGCGATGCCCATCGCGTTGCCGCTCGCATCGATCGCTTCGGGGCCGCCGTAACTCGGAGCAACGGAGAACGGGTACTCGCCAGGCACGTAACGAACTACTTTGCCGGTGGCCTTTTCTGTGACAAAGAGATCGCCGTGCCCGTCGACGGCCAAGCCGCACGGTTCGTTCCCGACCGCGACCGAGGCAAGGTGGGCGCCAGACGGGTCGAATACCTCGACCTTCGATTCGCTGGCGTTCGACACATAGACATTGCCTTCCGAGTCAACTGCCGTTCCACAGGCATGGTTCAGCGGAAAGCCTCCGACGGGATCCCCAATGGGCAGATGCGCCGGAGGCGCCGCCGGCGACGACGAAGCAAGCGCAAGGCACGCCAGCAGGGACACTACCGCGGCCGCCGCTGCCCGGCCGGAAGTCCTAGAGCAGGCTCGAGCGGCGCTGTAGATCGCCCCTCGAGCCTGCCATGTATCAGGCCTATGAATCATTCCCCTCTCGAGTCCAGGACGGCACTACGGACAAGGGAATTCCACGCCGCCGCAGCCCGTGACGGCAAACGTGCCGCCGTAAGGCACATCCGGCCCTTGCCCCGCGCCAAAGACAAGGCCCCCGGTCGTAGAAGCTCCCCCTATGAAGGTCTCCGATGCCTTGAAGACACTCGGATTGTTGTTGTTTTCCTGGGGGTCAAACCCGACATATACGCAGAGATACCCGGGGTCAGCCTCGGGGTTGGCCGCACTGGCCGTTCCTGCATGGCCGGCATCCTCACACTCGGCCGGCACCGCACCGCCCAGTTTGATGCCCATGATGTGGGCTTCCGTAATCTCAGCCGCTAGTGGAATCGAGAAGGTGAGCGGCCCGAGAAAGCCTTCTTCGTTATTACCTGTACCGCCCCAGGCCCCGGTCTCGGTCGCGCCGACCGGAAGGGTCGCCGTGAAGCCAGTTTCGCCGTCTTTACCGTTGGTGCCGTCTTTTCCGTTCACACCATCTTTGCCGTTGGCGCCGGCGGGACCCTGCGGGCCCACTGCCCCCGTGTCGCCCTTCGGCCCCTTCGGCCCCTTTGGGCCCCTCGGGCCCTTCTTGCTCTTTGCCGAGCTTGTGGCCTTGCTGCCGATGTCGCCGCCGGCAGCATAGGCACCGCCCAGCATCGCGAAGACCAGCGCAATCACCGAAATCACTCCGGGCACGCCGAAGCGGTTTCTCAATATTGAGTACATCAGCTTGCATTCCTCCCAATGACAGGCCGGCACCACAAGCCGAGAATGGACATGCCTCCCCGTTTCCCAATTCCCTGGCACCAGCTTTAGCTAGTTCAAATCAGGCTAAAGTAGGCTTGAAAACTTGTCAAGTACCGATACTCGACCCTTCGGGGGCAGAAATGAGTCCAAGGAGGGCCGCCCCAGGCAACTCAGCGCCCGGGGCGGCCCGGTCCTACTCCTGCGGCTGTCCGCTAGCGAACGCTCAGGTCATGATGAACACATCTTCTAACGGTTCAAGTAAGCCGTCGATCGAGGATGTTGCCGGGCACAGACCGCCGCCTTCTAACGATTCGGACAGCGGCAGGGGCGTTGCCAGCGAGGTCAGCATCCCGTGACCCGCGCCTGCCGTGTGGCCTGCTCCTTCAACCCCGAAGGACAGCCCGGCGCCTTTGTAGTCACAGTTGATTTTGATGAAGCCGAAAATGGTGCATTTGACATTCGTCCTGCCTTCGCCGGCTCCCGTTGGGGCTGTCAGCGTACCTAAGTTTAACGCGGTCCTTAACAGGGTTGGTAATGGCAATTCCAACGCCGTAACCGTGCAGTTGTTGTGGGCCGCATTGGTGCCGCAGTTGCTAAAGACGAATTGTGTAACGTGTATGGTTTGTGGATTGGCTAAGCCTAAGGGTGTAGCTAAGGCTAAGACCGTTAAGCATAAGACGTCTGCTGTTGAATTTAAGAGGACCGGGACCGCGCCCACATTTTGCATATGGAGGTGTGTCACCGCGCTTCCGGCGGGACACGGGTCTTTATGCACTTTACAAAGCTGTGTGCTGGTTGCCGAGGCCGAGGTGGCACCGACAAACGCCATTGCAGCCACTGCTGCGAGTCCGGCTAGGCCGAACATCTTGATGAGTCTCACTTTGAACTCCCTTCCCGGCGCTGTTGGCCGAGCTTGTTTTCGTTCTGAGATTGCATACCTCGTCGGTTGACATTCAGTCAAGGAATTTTTAGGAAACTGTTCGGGGCTTTCGGTTCCAGGCAATCGCTCACGGCTGCTTTCCCTGCAAATCGCAGAATGCGGTTTTTTCGCGCGCGCGGATCGGCGTGTACGCGAACGCCGCGCACCGCTGCCCTGCCCTGATCGGGTTCGCCGTCGTCTGCTACCGGCGCCATGAGCTGCTGCCGGGATACGGACCGTGGGTCCGCGCCGGCGACTGCGACCGCCGAGCACCCTGCCTGAGCTGAGGCAGGGTACCGTCAGGCGACAGCGCGATCGAAGTGCGAGATCGCCTCGGCCGGATCGACGAAGACCTCGCCGCGAGTAAAAAGGCCGTCTTCTACGCTCCAGATCCAGGCCACGGGCATGTCGCGAATTCCGAGCTCGCGACTTCGTACGTAGACGCGGCCGAAAGCGAGGAGGCGATTTCCCTGCCGCTCGACCGAGCCAAGCGTGATCAGCAGCGCTTCCCAAACCCGTTCGACGTCAGCCAGATATTCGCGCAAGCCGTCGGGGCCCCTGTAGGGGGCGTCGTGCCCAGCCTCGCCGCCGGTGACGGTAAAGAACTCCATCTCCGGCGCGCAGAGCGAGACGATCGCCACCGCATCGCGATGGTTGAAAGCGTGAAAGAGGCGTCCAAGCAGCGCCTCGTAGGCGTCATCCACCGCGCTGCCGGGCGAATTCTGCAGCGTCGGATCCGCCACGAAGCGATCGCCACCGGATCGGGTGATCGCCAGGATCGCCACGTCGTCGTCGAGCGCACCGGCGGTGAAAGCGTGCAGGGCGCCCTCGAGCCGGCGCACCGCAAGCGCCGGGTTGGTCGCGCCGGAGAGCTCCGCCTGCAGCCGCTCCTCGCCGAAGCGGCCCTGGTCGCCCGCCGCCTCGATGATCCCGTCCGTCACCAGCACGATCTGCTGGCCGGGCTCGAAGGACGTCTGCGCGATCCCCCACTCGACATCGGCGAAGGCGCCGAGCACAGGGTCGGAGCCGACCACCTCGGTGACGCTGTTGCCGTCAATCAGGAGTGGCGGCGGGTGACCCGCCACCGCGAGCCGCACCGGTTGCTCGGGATCGTCGCTCAGGGCCAGCGCGGCGACGCTGCATAGTGCCGTTCCGCCCCGAGCGAGCAGGGCGCGGTTGAGGGTGGCGAGCGCGACCTCGGGGTCGTTGGTGAGCACCGCCGCGGTGCGCAGCGTGTAGCGCGCCAGAGCGGTGATCGAGGCAGCCTCGGCGCCGCGCCCGGTGACGTCACCGATCACCAGCATCCAGCCACCGGGCACCCTGAAGGTGTCGTAGAAGTCGCCGCCGACCTCGTTCTCGGCCCCGGCGGGCCGGTACATCGCGGCGAGCGACCAGCCGGGAAGATGCGGCAGAGGCGAGGGCAGCAGCCCGTGCTGCAGCGTTTCGGCGATCTCGGCCCGTTCGCGCTCGGCCCGCTCGAGGTCGGCGAAGAGACCGCCGTTGTCGAGAGCGAGGGCGACGCGACCGGCGAGAATCCAGGCGAAATGCGCGTCGTTGCGCCGGTAGCGCCGCCCGGACCAGGCGACGCCGAGGGTCAGCGCCCCGGTCACCTGACCCCTCGCCTGCAGCGCGAGGGTAATCGCGGAGCGCACGCCCAACCCCCGCAGGAACTCGAGGTCCTCCCCATCGTCGTGGGCGAGCGCTCGCAGCTGCTGATCGGACATCCGCTCGATGAAGCGCGGATCCAGCGAATCGCCATCGTCACCGGCGACCATTCGCTCCGGCACCGAGGGCACGCGGTCCCAGATCCCACGCTCGGCGTCGACGTCGGCTCCCGGCGCCACCCGCACCGCGACCCGACGGGCCTGATCGCCTTCGATCACGTCGATTGTGCAGAAGTCGGCGAGCTCGGGAACGAGGACGCCGCAGATCGCATCGAGCGTCTCCTCCAGCGAATTGGCGGCTTCCGAGGCCCTCGCCACCTCGCCGAGGATCTCGAAACGATGCTGCGCGGTCCTTCCCCTGACGAGGAGGACGGCGAGCCAGCCGCAGAGGGCGGCCAGCGCAACCGCCAGCACGGATATCACGATCAGATCCATTTGCCTCCTGAGACGCCTCGAGCAACCCCCACCTCTACCGAAAAGACAGTATCTCTCGACGCTTCAGAAGTCCACACTTAAATTTGCGGGCTGCGCGGCCCTAGGGCGAGCTGCGCAGCGCCCCGGCCGAGGCACGCGGCACGGTCGCCGCATCGCCCCCGGTCCAGGCGTTGAAGCGGTACCAGGACGGCTTTGCTTCGCGGTCGCCGGTCAGCAGGCCGGCGGAGTCGCAGAACTGACAAGAGCCCGCCGCGTCGGCCCAGGAGAACCACCAGACGCCACCGATGTTCCAGCGCTGCCGGTTTTCCGTCAGCAGCGAAAACGCCGTGTCGAGCTCTCGCGCCTGGCCGCGCAAGCCGCGCTCCCAGCGCGACTCGAACCCGGCTGAGCCCCAGCCCATCTCGGTCACGTAGAGCGGCGTCGCGCGGTCGCCGCTGAGGCTCATCACCCGCCGCAGATTTTCGATCTCGCCAAACATCGCGTTCGCGTCAGCCACGTACGGGTGCAGGGCAACGCCATCGAAGTAGCGCTCGATCCCAGGGATCCGATACAGCTGCGCGAGGAAGACGCCCGACTGGATATTGGGCGGAGCCTGCAGGGGACGACCGAAGAGCCCCCCGAGGATCACGGTCGAGCCCGGGTCAGCCCGGTGCAGGAGCCGGCCGGAAATTTCGATTAGCCTGGCAAAGCGAGCCGGGTCCGGTTCACGGGAGAAGGTGATGATGTTCTCCTCGTTCCAGATCTCCCACTGGCGCACCGGCAACCGCGGCAGATCGCGATTCTCGCGCCAAAAGCTGCCGCGCGGACCGTAACGGTAGACGGCGGCGTGGAGGAAGCGGACCCACTCCCGGCGCTGTCTTGCATTTGCGACCGGCTCCGCACCAAGCCGGGGCGAGACCCATTCGGGCGTTCCCCAGAGAAAGGGGAAGGCGGTCAACCCGTGTTCGGCCGCCAGCGCCACCTGTTGATCGAACGCGGCCCAGTTGGGCGCAAAGCGTTCACCGGCCTCGGGCACGATATCCGCCCAGTTCATCGGCAGCCGAACGCTCGAGATACCCGCCAGCGCCATCAATTCGTAATCGTCGCCGCCGGTCGCTCCCTGCGGTGAGATGCCGATGAACCCCTGCGGTGGCACGGCAAACAGCGACGATCCGGCCGCGGCCGGGGTCAGCGCCAGCAGCGCCGCGGTCAGGGGAATGAGAAGGAATCTGCGCATGCGTCCCAACAACGACCCTCTGGGCGGGCAAAAGTCGCGGCTGCCCACCCACAGAGCACCTCATCGGGGCGCCCGGATTTGAACCGGGGACCTCACCGACCCGAACGGTGCGCGCTACCAGGCTGCGCCACGCCCCGAGAGGCGGCGATTATCCCAGACCGGCGCGTTCCCTACCGCACTGCCTCGATCGCGGCTTCGATTTGGGCCAAGCTCGGGCCGTCCTGGAGCGTGCGGGTACCCCCGGGGCCATTGACGATCGCGGCCTGGCGGGTGCGGATGCCGAGTTCGGTGCCGAGTTCGTCATAGCTTTCGAGCTGCCTGCTGATCGCGCCCCCGGCGCCGGCGTTCTCTTCGAGGTAGTCCAGCCATTCGGGCTCGTTCAGTTCCTCGATCCCGCCCGCCACCGAGTCGAGGTAGTCCTGGTCGATCCCGAAACGTTCCGCCTCGCTCTGGTTGCGGAAGAAGAGGTAGATGTACTGCCAGCCATATCCCTGCTGGGCGGCCGCCTCGGCGCCGTAGAAGCCGAGCTCCTGCGGGTTCGGACTGACCGAGTAGTGGCGGTAGAGGAGCTGCACGTCGCCCGGTCGCGCGTAGCCGTCGACCAGGGCGGGAATCGTGCTGAGGAAGTCGCGGCGGCAGCTTGAGCACTGCAGGTCGTTGAAGATCTGGATCGAGACCGGGGCGTCGGAGGAGCCGAGCCGGTCCCCTTCCTGGGGCACGCCACCGAAGATTTCCTGTGTCTCGGTGATGCCGGCGAGGCGCACGACTTCGCGCCCGGCCTCCTGGGTGGCGATGCCGACGATCGCGTAGCCGAGCGCCGCCCAGACGAGGCCGAGGCCGAGGATCACCCAGATCCGTCCCCGCCGCGGAATCGGCACGACGGCGGGCTCGGCGCCTCGATCTGGGCTCACGGTGGGCACTGCGGGGCATTATCGCGACTCTCGACCCGGGGATTGCCGCGGATCCGACCGCGGCGTTTGACACGTCCGCTCGCAGGGGTAAATATCTGCCTACCCGATTTCAACTACCTGGGAGGTCCGCCGTGGCCAATCACCTCACCCCGTCCGAGCTTGCCGAAGAGCTTCACATGAAGCGGCAGGAGGTGATCGGCAAGTGCGTGCAGTTGGGCGTGCCGATCTTCCACGGCCGCATCGATAAGTCCCTCTTCCAGAGTTCGCTGCGCAGCAACCCCAGCCAGGGTCAGTCCCAGCAAGCCCACCCCCACTAGCACTGAACTAGACTCCTCCCCCGCATGGAGCGGGGAACCAAATCGGCCACACTGGCGGACCTGCTGCCGCTCTCCGCCAAGCGCTACGGCAGTGCCCCCGCGGTGCGCTTCAAGCAGGGCGAGGAATGGGTCAGCCGCGGCTTCGACCAGGTGCTGGAGACCGTGCGCTCGCTCTCCCTCGGCCTGATCGACCTCGGCGTCGGCAAGGGCGACAAGGTCTCGATCCTCGGCAACACCCGCCCCGAGTGGACTTACTTTGACTTCGCCGCACTCTCGGCCGGCGCGGTGGTCGTGCCGATCTACCAGACCAACTCGCCCGAGGAGTGCCAGTACGTGCTCGAGAACTCCGACGCCAAGATCGTCGTGGTCGAGGACGACGAACAGATGGAGAAGATCCGCGCCGTCCGCGAGCAGCTGCCCCTGCTCGAGCACGTCGTGCGGATGACGGGCTCCAGCGAGGACGCGATCTCGCTCGAGGACCTCGCCGCGCGCGGCGCTGGGCGCGATGCCGACGAGTGGGAAACGCGGTGGAAGTCGGTGACGAGGGACGACATCTGCACCTTCATCTACACCTCCGGCACCACCGGCCCGCCGAAGGGCTGCATCATCAGCCACGGCAACTACCGCTCGATGCTCGACATGGTCAACGAGACCAGCGTGATCGAGGAAGAAGACCTCACCTACCTC
>Ga0157374_10002244_pt1 | contig 16276 bp, 8 predicted proteins | sample M25metaG_FD_115308 | JGI IMG/M metagenome (GOLD analysis project Ga0157374, IMG submission 115308) | Miscanthus rhizosphere microbial communities from Kellogg Biological Station, Michigan, USA - M2-5 metaG | ecosystem: Host-associated > Plants > Roots > Rhizosphere > Soil | place: USA: Michigan...
CCGGATGCGGTTTACTATGGAGGACTAGCGCTTAAACAAGCGGCATGAGCAGCCAGGAAAATAACCGCAGTTCATCACTTAAAAAACTGTAAATCCTGTCCAACCAACCGAAGCCACCGCTTAATTCAATGAAAAAAATCCCGGATTCAAAAGGATGAATCTCGGTGGGGATTTAGTCTCGATGGAAAAAATCGGTTAATGAGAACAATCTTTCAAAGGTAATTAGGCGGAGCCGCCGTAGCGGCCCCGCTAGACTACTTTTGCAGTATGCAATTGTGTATCTGCGATTTATGATTAAAGATGAGACGGTTTTAGTTAGTGAATCGCAAATTAACTGGCGGACTTAATGTCGAACTGGTATTAAATTCATGCGCCCCAATGTCGTACGCGCCCAACTGGGGCCGTGTTGTGATCTGGGTATAATCCGTTGTCGGCGCATTCGTCGCATAAATACCATTATTGTACGCAGCTCCTGAGGGAGACAATATGTTAAGCGTCGGCACAGTACCGCTTAGACTGAGATTAGGATTGTCAGCACGATTGCCGGTACCAAAACTGCCTACGTTACTAGCCTGATAAGTGTTCGATATCCAGTAAATCAAGTTGCTGCAAGTCGGACAATAAAACACGTTATTTTTTGGCAATTGAAAGCCGCTAATACTCGCACCAGCAAGATCAATCAATGTGCGAGGCGTCGAACCTATGGCACTGAAAATATTATTAACCCAGTTGACTGTCCCCAAGATATTGGGAGCGTCCATGCCTGTAATCACTCCGCTATCACGCGGATCCTGGCAAGTATTATTGATGAAATCGATTGTACTAGTACTTGCTAAGGTGCCGCCCGCGTCCACGGAAAAACAGGTGTCTGCCTGATAAATACGGTTATTGCGGATAATCGATGTATAGGTATCCGTCGACACCGGTGTTTGCAGCAATATAGCAATATTGGTTTGGCCGTTGCTCGTATCGCCCGTATTCATTGCGTACAAATAGTTGTTTTCTACGACGGTATTGATACCGCCACCCTCCAAATCGATACCGGTGGATCTCGCTGTAAGGCCGCCGCCAACGTTATGAATGATGTTGTTATTGATCCTGCCATTTTGGTTGTTGGCGACTCGAATCGCTGAACCGTGATCGGTAAATCCCGTCTGGCAATTGAACATGCACTTTTCGAAAAGTGGCGTTGTCTGGATTTCATAAACTTCATTGTTTTGAACGATTCCATTCGGCGAGGAATCCTGAGACCAACGAATTCCCTCCTGGCCGCAGTGATGGACTTTGTTATTGGTGATACGGTAGCCGGCGGGCACCACACCGCCCTCCGACTGATCGATACATCGATCCATTACCCACCCGATATCGAGTCCATCATAGTAAATTTCACGATTGACCGTCGTTGTCGTAATGCCTGTATCGCGAAAGCGACGAATAACAAAACTCCCGCCGGCCGGATTTTTACGTAATGTCAGATAACTGGCAGCAGTAAAGTTCAATTGAATGGCGGTATAGACATAGGGAATTTTGAAGTAAGTAGCATTTCCCGGATTCGAGTTATCCGATAAATGCGCACATACTTGTCCGTTGCTGTAACGCATTTGCCCTGCGGGCACTGAACTATCACAGACTTGATTGGACTGGACTAAATTAAGCTGCTCTTCACCTGCGCCGCGGTTATACCACGCGGTAAATGGGAATTTCTTTTGAGTCCCACAAGTGCTGCCAGTACACTGGTAAACCCCATTCCCGACACTGCTCCAGGTGCTTTTGCTAATGTCTAATGTTCCTTCGATAAGAACATTTTCGCCGGCATAATTTTGAACGGTGATGTGATTGCCCGTTGTTCCGGTGCAACGGGGTTGCCACGACCATCCCTCGTTATACGCTCCTTTGCCTGCACGAATCTCCATCACGTCGCCGGCTCCCATGCCAGCACATTGGGCGGCATTTGCTAATGAGTTCCAAGGACCATTGGGCCCGCATGTGGTGCTTGTTCCGTTGCCATTTGCAGCGCAGGAATTATCAACGTAAAAGGTGGCTGCCCATCCATGTGGCGCAATCAATACGCCAGCGAGTGCAAGCAAAATCGTCAAAGTAAATCGAATATAGGATGATGCGATCTTAATCTGCGCTACTTGCTTACCAGCGCCACGAACCTTCGGCTGCGTAGACATCGTATTGCCCCCTTAATAATATGGTTAAATCGCGACACGTCCATGAATCGCCTATGAATAACCTGATCTCGTTACATGCATCGTTGCCAAAAAAAACGCGCAAACGATCCCGTCACCGTGCAAAAGACGGTTGCTAAAGCGTTCATGTGCAGTGCCAATAAGTGAGTTGGTTATCTAAAAAGAAAAAAGCATTAACTACTCTGTATGAACTTCTTATGCGGCCATCCCAGATAGTTATTCGATAGAAGTGTCCTATCGATAAGCATTGCGCCTATGGATTCGTGGTATTGCTTTTTCTGCATATGCAGATATTGCCTTTTCAGATTACGCGAGAGCGTGTAGAGCACGTTGCATGCCACATTACCATCTGATAAGGCGCGAGCCCTCTCAATAGTTACGCGCCGCCAATATATAACGAATATTATTATTTTATTCATTAGGTTGTTTAATCGGTCTATTCATCCCATTGCATCGAAAAAGTATTGATAATTTTTTACTTGATCGTTTGAGTTATTGATTGATCAAGTCAATGTGACGATACTCGTCAATGACACTGACTTTTCTCGTCTGTTTCTGACCGCGTTGTCAGGATTATTGGCTAAGCGATCAATTGATTTTCGATTACTTGTATTAAATATTCCCTGAATGAGATCGTGTTTGAAGCGCGGTTATGAGGAATAGATTAATGGATTGTTGGAACTACCATGAATTGTGCGGGCGAAAAATAAAGCAGTGGTTGTAGAAGACACAAGGATCAATCGCGAACTTGGCGGATGTGATTTTGAAGACGCGCGGCCAAAAACGGGAAGCCTTGGAACAATTAGGAAATAATCGTACAGCAGTGATGCTACGCGATTGTCTCGCCGGACAAAGTCAAATGGTAATTTTTTGTATCCGCAAGGTTGTTGTCAGGCTGAACGGCTAACCTATCATCGTGATGAAAGAGGCCGCTCTTTTCGCTCTCCTTTCTAAAGGTAAACTTCTCTAGGCATTAATGGTTACTCTGTCAGAGGTCTGACGTCATATAAGAGATACCGACATTCGATTAATACGCTTGCTCGCGCTACTTGAGCATTCCTTAATGAAATGATCTATGTGCGGAATTACTGGTTACTTCAGTAGCGACACCTATAGCACCAATGTTCTAGAATTAATGACTCGCTCGCTGAGCACGCGCGGATCCGATGCGGAAGGATTCTATAGCGGTGACGAGATTCATCTTGGACATCGTCGCCTTAGCATTATCGATGTTGAGGGAAGCCCTCAACCGATCTTTAATGAAGATGAATCGATAGTTCTGGTATTCAATGGCGAAATATATAACTACAAGCGTCTTCGTCAAGATCTTTTCGTGCTGGCTATGTATTCCGAACTGCGGGCGATAGCGAGGCCCTTGTCCATACTTACGAGGAATACGGTGCCGGAATGCTAGAAAAGCTATCGGGCATGTTCGCATTTGCGATCTGGGACAAGAGGCAACGTACGCTCTTTCTTGCTCGTGACCATCTTGGCGTTAAGCCACTCTACTACTATTGGGATGGAACAACCTTCGCGTTCTGTTCCGAGTTAAAAGCGATTCTTCAGCACCCTGCCATCAATCGCGAAATTGACCTTAATGCGGCGATCACGTTACGCCGCTTCGCCTCAATTCGGAAGTGGTATTTGCAGGCAATCAAAGCGATGTTCGACCATGGCTTTATGCAATGGTCGTCTTTGCATTGCCATCCTACGCGAATGAAGGCTCCGCAGGCGCTCATGCAAGCGATGCTGAGCGGTCTTGCGTGTGTGACGACGCCAATAGGAAGTATCACCGACATTGCGCATGATCAACGGACTGCTCTTGTTGTTCCGCCACAGGACGCTCAGGCGCTTGCCGACGCAATTTCCCTTTGCTTATCTGACGTGATGCTTCGTGAAATGCTCGGAACGGCTGCAAGCGCTTATTGCATGGAGAACTGTGATGCCGAAAAAATGTTAAATAATATGGAAGACGTGTTCTTTTAGGCCGGGCTTCGCGGAGCACCGATGTCAAAGATATGACGTGCATTAGTTTCGATTAACTTATTGGTAGGCACCGTGAAGTTGGTTATCGCGCTAGAGGAAGATCTACGATGAAGTACACGTACAATATGCGAGCTATAGACTGTGATTAAGAAACTTATCGAAAAACTGTTTGGCAATGAGTTCGATCGTTTGCTGGCTAAAGCTCGTAAGAATGGGGGCAAGCGATTCCTGATATTTTGGAATCGAGGGCTGGGAGATATCGCCCTTGGATTATATGCGTTGATTGAGAAGTTGAGAGAAGTTGTAACCGATGCAGAAATTACCGTTGTAACTCGACAAGATTTAGCTCAACCTTTTCGGCTGCTGCGAGTCCACAATGTCCTTGTTGATGACGCGCTAAAGCGTAGCGATGGAGAAGCCGCAAAGACCTCCTTCACTCGACTAGGCATTCGGCTCGATGAATTTGACGTCGTGCTTGCGCGGGTCAATCCCACGAAGTGGCTCACCTGGCAGCTCGGCAAGGTCACGCCTCGCCTTGCATGGCGACCTGCGTTTGATGGTTTATCTCAGCGCATCGAGGAAATAGACGAAGGGACATTGTGTATTGGCGTTCATGTCGATTCAGAAACTGCTCACTATTATGGATATATAAAGAATTGGCCCCCCGAGCGCTGGCAAGCACTGTTTTCACAATTAGAGATACACTACCCTCTTGCGAAAATTCTTCTGTTTGGCCACCAGATAAATCACCCATATGTCTTCACCAATATTGTGGATCTACGCGGCAGAACCACATGCCTCGAAATGCTTTCGACTATCAAGAACCAGTGCCATGTACTGATTGCTCCCGATAGCGGCATCTTAACCATGGCTTACTATCTGGATTGCGACTTCCCTCTTCTATTGATCTCCCTTTGGGCAGACCCAAGGCAAGGTATCCTGAAACAAGGGGTTACTTCCCCCAATAGGCAGTTACAACATGTGCCTTTGCAAGGTTTAGAGGAAAGGATAGCTAACATCGGCGTAGCTGATGTGCTGAGTGTCCTGGACGAACACTTGATCAAAGATATGCCTAATAAGGGGCATGGTTCAAAAAACACGTGTTCTAGTGAACACCAGATGTGAAGGATCAAGCCATAATTATGGTAACTGCTTAAAAATCGCCATAAAGACAGAATGCGAGTGTTCAGTTGATTTGAACCCATGCCAGTTTTTTGACTATCCAGGTTCTGGAGATCCATCGAACATGCAAATTAATAAGCATTGCATCAATTTTCTCTACCAGATATTGATCTTCGGGTCGTTACTTGCCGGTTTTGCAGTTCAAGCTCAAGCCGCAACCTGCACATCGACAAACGCCGGCGGCAATTGGAGTGCGGCCGGCACCTGGACCGGATGTGGTGCTGGCAGTCCTTTAGCGGGGGACACGGTGGTAATCAATACTACCGGGGCGAGTCTTGTTACGGTCGATGTCGCCACTACCAGCGTCGCCAGTGTAACGGTCAATGCAGGCTCAACATTGGTTGTTGCTCAATCCCTTAATATCAATAGCACTGCCGCATCATTTCTGACCGTTGCCGGAACGATGACGATCGGCAATAACACGACTGCCAGAACTGTAAACGTTTCAGGAAACGTCACTGTGTCCGGTACGCTGCAAGTGAATAATCCAGGTGCGGTTACCGCACATCTATTCAACATTGGGGGAAATATTAGCAATACTGGCACGTTCACCATGTCGAACGGGAACGGCAAAGGCAATATCACTTTCAACAAAAACGGCAATCAAACGGTGAGCGGCGCCGGCGCCTATACGTTCAACCTGATCACGCTGAATATGGGAGCAAGCAACGCCAATGTGCTGGACATGCAATCCAACATGACCACCCCTTCCCCCTTCTTGACCATTACTAACGGCACCTACAAGCATTCCAATACCAGCAACATTACGCCCTGGACCGCGGACCCGGCTATCCCGGCGAATGGCGGATTTTGGTTGAACGCTGCGGCGACCGTGACTACCACCGGTTTCAACGTAACGGTAACCGGATTGTTCCGAATCAGCGCCGGAACCATGAATATCGGCAACGTGGACACGACGTTGCTGGTGCTGAACAACGCCGCGACGACATTGTTTCAGATGGACGGCGGCGCGCTCAACATTACCGGTGGCATCAACAGTTCAGCAAACACCGCCGCCGGTACTTTTACGCTCAGCGGTGGAACCATCACGTTGATGACGATCGACGCCGGCGCGGTTTACACCGTGTTGTTGGGAAGCGCCACGACCTTGAACTGGTCGGGGGGAACGATTGTCGCTGTGAACGGCAACAACGCGACAGACGACATCGACATTCGATCAGCCACTCAAAATGTTACAGGAGGGACACTACAGATGGGCAGCGCCGGTACGACATCGGCAAACGATATCTCGATGCTCAATGGCGCAGGCGGTCAGATGAGCATCTGGAACCTTGTTCTCGCTGCGGGAATCACGAAAAACATTTTGATGCGCTCATCAACGAATATCCTCAATGACCTGACGATCCAGACGATTAACACACTCGTCCCCAACGCGGGGATTGCGATTAATATCGGTGCCGGCAACACCGGTGGCAACTGGACAAATAATGGCGCATTCACGCAGAGCACCACCACGGTTACCTTTACCGGCAGCAGTGTTGCTCCCGCAATCGGCGGCACAGTCGCGACGACGTTCAATAACCTCACCATCAACAAAGCATCAAACAACCTAACCATCAACACGACGCCGACGGTCAACGGTACGCTGACGTTTACCAAGGGCAATATAGTTACCGGCGCAAACAAAGTGATACTCGGTACGGCGGCGACGATTGCGACTCCTACCGCAACCAGTTATGTAGTAGGGAGTTTGCAGAAAAATTACGCAGCGGCTGCCAATCTCAGCTATTTCGCAGGCAATAACTTTCCAGTGGGCGATGCGGCTAATTTCACGCCCGTCAATGTATCGGCTGGCGTTACCAGCACGGCCGGTAGCCTTACCGTCTCAACGACCGCAGGCGATCATCCCGTGGTGACGACACCGATTGGCAGTACCGGTATTGATGCCAATAACAGCGAGAACCGCTACTGGTCTTTTAATAGTTCCGGCTTGACCCTTACTACTAATATCACAGCAACCTTTACTTTTATCGGCACGGTCGGCGCGGATGTCGATAGCACCGCTAGCACAGCTAACTTTATTGTTCAGCGTTACGACGGCACTAATTGGAGTCCAACGACGATTGGTGCCCGTACTACCACCAGTACGCAAGCCTCGAACATCACGCTTGTTGCAGGTAACAATGACTTCGCGATCGGCGACCCGTTAGGTGGCTTTAATTCAACTCCGGGTGCCTTCAATGTCTTTGAGTCGAGCCCCTTTACGCCGGCAGGCGCAATCTTGGGGCGAATTTATACAAAGATTGTGGGAACGGCTATTACGCTCGATGTGGTTGCGGTTAATGCAACCCAAACGGGTGTCAATGCCGCCTTCAATACCAATCCCATTACCGTTGCTTTGCTCGACTCACGCGATAACACCGGTGCGATCACTGCATCAACCAATTGTCGTTCCACCTGGGTACTCTATTTCAGTCAATCGATTTCACCGACATGGACTTCCGGTCGGGCGACGGTGACGATTACGGCTCAGGCAAATGCCGCACGCGACGTGCGTGTGCGCGTGACTCAAGGTGCCAATGTTGGATGTTCGACGAACCGTTTCGCGATACGGCCAACCGCTTTCACTAGCATAACGTCCAATATGACCAATAATGGCGCTTCAGGAGCGCCAACGCTCAAGACGGGGCAAAACTTTACGCTTAGTGCGCTCACCGGATTGACAGGCTACGATAATGGTTCGGGCGCTACACTTGCCAGCCCCCAGATTATTCCCCTCATTGATCAGACCAAGATAGTGGGGTCGCCGACAGCGGGAGCGATAGGTGGTTCGTTTAGCGCTGCATCAAGCGGCACAGCGTCGGGCGCCTCGTTTTTTTATAACGAGGTCGGCAACTTCGGATTGAGTGTCAACGCTATTTATGACAACACGTTTACTGCGGTCAATTTACCCAACGACTGTACGCCGGATTTTTCCAACGCTTTGGTGAGCGGTAAGTACGGATGCAATTTCGGTAGCCCGGCCATAGCGCAGACCACAGGAAGTAGCGGCTTCGGCCGATTCATCCCGGATAACTTCAACGTTAGTTTGAACACACCGATATTAGGCACGATCTGCGGTACGTTTAGCTATCTTGGACAATTATTCAACTACACCACTGCACCGATTGCAACGGTAACCGCAAGAAGTGGCACGAATAACGGTTTGACCAATGTAACGACGACGAACTATGTCGGATCCTATATGAAACTAACAAACGCCACGCTGACGCCCAACACGACCACGGGGCGTTATTCCAGATTCGACGCGTTAGGAGGCGGAACTACACCAGCACTCGATATTAGCAACTTGCCCGCCGCCGGGAGTGATCCCGTTATCAGCGCTTTCGCTAGTGGCGTGGGAACCCTCACCTTTAATTCCGGCTCGGGATTTATTTTTACGCGGGGCGCTACGCCAAGCAATGCGTTCAATGCCGATATGGGCTTGTCGGTGAATATCATTGACGCCGATAGTGTGGCCTTTGGGAGTAATCCGGCATCGTTCGGCGCAGCCAGTGCGGGAAATGGTATGGCCTTTAGCGGTGGCAAAGAAATTCGCTATGGCCGTTTGAAAATCAATAATGCCTATGGCTCGGAACTGCTTCCCTTACCAGTAACGGTCACCACTCAATATTGGAACGGCACCGGCTTTATCACTAATACGGCTGATAATTGCACATCGCTTGCCAGTAGTAACTTTACCCTGACGCCGGGAACCGGAGGAACGATTAATACAACGATCCAAAGTGGAACCATGACAAGCGGGACGGGCGCGATTAGGCTGACCAAACCAACAGGCTTCACCACAAAAGGTAGCGTGAAAGTGAATCCTGCGGCGAGTATCTCTTCTTATTTGCCATTAATACCGGGAACGGGACTTGAAACTTTCGGCGCCTATAGAAGCGGCGATGGCGTGATTTATATGCGCGAAGTTTTTTAAGCCCCTGTTGAGCGGAAAAAAGGGTGACAAAATCGGTTCCGTCACCCATTAGCCGCTTGTAGTCAGCTCTCGTACCAAATGAAAAGATGAAAGGTGGCCATCTATCGACTATTTTATGCGGCGAGGAAATATCTGCATGGATAGTATTGGGGAACTATGTCATACCAGTATCCTGGTATCGCATCACGTGAAATCCAATGGCTCTACGCGTCTTTGCGTGGATTTGTGGAGGGATTCAATAATAAGGTAAAGGTCTTGAAACGCAGATGTTATGGATTATCGAATATCACCCGCTTATTTCAACGCATTATTTTGGATACGACCGGACTCCAACGATTTTCCCCTCGACAACCATGATATTTACAATTCCACGCAAAGACGCGTAGAGCCACTAAGTGTTGGATATGCAAAATGCGTGATGGTTAGCGACTGTTGTCGGGACCATTTATGTTGGCCCACTATACGCGTGAATTTCGCTGATCGCCGCCACATTAGCAGAGAAAGTGGCCTCGACTAATGAGGTATGACAACAATTAAAGATCGGCTCAAGCCGATTTAACGAGTCAATTTAATATGACCACGTTTTTTTCATGAGAAAGCAAAGAATTCTGGAGGCTACATTGTGAGATTTATCCATACCGCTGATATCCATCTGGACAGTCCGCTACATGGACTCACTGCTTATCCCGATGCACCCGTTGAGCTTTTGCGCAGTGCTACAAGAGATGCATTTTCATCACTGATTGATATCGCGATTGAGGAAAGGGTCGACTTCGTAATTATTGCTGGTGACTTATATGACGGCACTTGGCGGGATCACAATACGGGCATCTTTTTTTGTAAAGAAATGGGAAGGCTAAAACGGGCTGATATACCGACCTTCCTATTGTATGGCAACCACGATGCCGAAAGCGAAATGACAAAGAAGCTGCAATTGCCAGACAACGTTCATTGCTTTTCTGCGCGCGAAGCGCAGACATTTACGCTCGATGATCTTAAGGTCGCATTGCACGGTCGCAGCTTTAAGGAAAAGGAAACAACGGAAAACCTCGTTACCACTTATCCACGGCCAATAGAGGGATTCTTTAATATTGGAGTGCTGCATACAGCACTCGAAGGCAACAGTATGCACGCGAGTTACGCGCCATGCTCCGTCGCTGAGTTACACAGTAAAGGTTACCATTACTGGGCGCTCGGACACGTCCATGACTACTCGATATGGCGAGGTGACTCGACTATCGTGTTCCCGGGAAATCTACAAGGCCGCAATATTCGAGAAACAGGCCGGCGCGGTGCCGTTTTAGTGTCGGTAGAAGATGGTTTTAGTGTGACGATCACTAGACTGTATGTTGATGTGCTGCAATGGCACGTCCTGAACGTTGATGTATCCGATTGTGCAGGCCTATTGGATGTCGTGCGCAAAATTGGCAATGCCCTCAATATTTTTGTCACGGAGAACAATCGCGTACCCTGCGCCATCCGTGTGGTCATAATGGGGCGATCAATGGCTCATGGTGAATTGTTTGGTTTGGAATCACAACTACGCATGGAAGTGCTCAGTTACGTTGCAGCGATTGGAAATGAACATCTTTGGGTAGAGAAGGTAAAAATAGAAACGGAGCCGTTAATTGATAACGCACAAATCGAAAGTAGGATGGATGCAATTGCGGATATGCACCATCTGCTGATGGAAGCCGAAACAGATGATGCGCTTCTAAAAGATTTACAGGGGCTGTTTGCTCCCTTCGTCGCGAAAGTGCCCCTGGAATTAATATCCAGCGTTCCATTCCTTCAGGCGATTCGCGCCGGCGATCTGACAAGCATCGTGCAGCATGTGCGCCCCGGACTTCTATCTCATCTATCGAAAGCGGAGTAAGTCATGCGGTTGCACAGACTCGAACTGATCCGATATGGAAAGTTTACTGATGCTGTTATCGAACTTCCACGAGCTGAAAAAGATTGCCACTTTATCGTGGGGCCGAATGAAGCAGGGAAGTCGACGAGCAGGGCTGCGATTGCAGAATTGTTATTCGGGATGCCAAGGAGTTCATCCTTGGGATTTTTGCATCCACAAAGCGAGTTACGACTGGGTGCCGTAATTGAAAACAGTGCTGGTGAACTAGCGTTCCATCGAACAAAGAATATTAAGAATTCTTTGCGGACTCCTTCTGATTCACCGCTATCGGACGACGCTTTGGCTCCGTTTCTTGGTAGGGTAGACAAAAGTTTTTTCGAGCAAATGTTTTCTCTCGACCATACTCAATTGATCAGAGGAGGCCAAGACATCTTGGATGCATCCAAGGATGTAGGCCAAATACTCTTTCAGTCTGCGGCTGGAATCGCGAGCTTGGGGCGAGTAAGAGATGCACTCGCGGAGGAAGCAGATACTTTGTGGGGGCCGAGGAAATCTGCGGACCGCGCATATTACATTGGCGCACAGCGTCTTGACGAGGCGAATACTGAATTAAAAGACGCGATCGTTCGTACTAAGGCGTGGTCCGAAGCCCATAATATTTTGCACAATGTTGAAGAGCGCTTTCACGCCGCGCAAGACAGTCATCGCTTGCTTGAGATTAAACGCAGTCAACTTGAGCGGGTGCGGAGAACCGCACCGTATCTCGCTACTCTGAGGGAAAAAGAGGCAGCACTTGGCGAATTTGAAGATGTCATTATGCTGCCGCCAGATGCCGGCGCTCAATTGAGCAATGGGCAAGCAGAACTCGCTGCCGCTGAGCAACTTCTTCAAGCCCGCCGTGCCGATGTTGAGCGACTACAAAATGAACTTAACCAGATTGTAGTCGATGAAATCATACTCACTTTTAAGAAGGAAATTGAGTCACTGGAAGCGATGTGCCACCGGTGCCGCGACCATCGACAAGATCTCTTGCTCCGCGGGGCTGAGATAAGTTCGCTGTTGGACGAAGTTAAAACAGCAAGCGTGCAGCTAGGATGGCCCGACAATGAAGAATCGATCCGGTCGTTATTGCCGAGTTCGCTGGTGCTTCGTACTGTATCCAATCTCATCAAAGAACGCGGAGCGCTTAAACAGGCCACGGTTTCTGATGAAAAGGCTGTGCAGAGAAAGCAAGAGGAAATCTCACTATTCGAGAGCCGGCTCGCTGCTATTCCGGCAATAGCCGTATCACCAGCAATACGAACTGCATTGGCAGTGGCGCAAACAATGCGCAATACGTCAACGAAGCAACGCACGCTCGCGGAAGCAGAATACCTGGCGAAGCACGAACTTGATTCAGCCATGCAAGCGCTAGGAACATGGCAGCATTCTGCGGAAAAACTCAAGGCGATGATTGTCCCATCCGATGAGCGGTTGGCAGATTTGAAGGCGGAACGCCAGCGGCTAGTTTCTGCACATCGGTTAGCGGAGCAACAGTTCGATGAAGCACAAAGGCGTCTTTCTATCACCACTCTTGAGACGGAACAATATTCGCAGATTCATCGAATCGTGACCTCGTCGGAAGTGACGGATGCGCGTCTCAGCAGAGATGCGGCATGGACTGCGGTGAAAATCGGAGAGAAGTCACTTGAGGCAGGTGCGAGTGAGATTGATGTCGCAATGCAGTTCGCCGACGAGCTTGTTGATGCGCAACTAGGGTGCGTAACTGAATCTACCGAATTGCAAAGCCTTCAACATCGCCTCGAACGTGAAAAAGCAGACGTGGAACATCAGCGCGAGATGCTTAGTAACAAAAATAAAGAGCTGTCTCAGTTTGAGAAAAACTGGATGACAACGGAGTTTGCGGTGGAATTGAACGGTATGTTACTCGATGACGTTAGTGCATGGTTAGATCGCCGAGAGGTGGCTCTTGCGGCCGTCAATTCACTCGATTTGAAGAAACGTGAATTGTTGCGTGAAATGCAAACAGCCAACGAGGCAAGCGAGCAATTGCGATCGGCGCTTACAGATGCAGGCGTTAGCATTCCCGATGAAGCTATCTTGGACGTGCTTTGTTCCATTGCTGAGTCCCACATTCGAGGCGTTGAGGCGAATGCGACGCAGCGAGAGTCAATATTGCAGCAAATTGAGCAAGGAAAAATAGATCTGGCTGTTCTTCGTAGCTCGGCGAAGGAATCAACAGATGCTTATCAGCAATGGCAGAATGAATGGAAAGCAGTACTGTCGCAAGCAAAATTAGGCGAAAAGATAGAGACCATCGCCGGAGTTGAAGCAGCAGTGGAATTAGTAAGCGAAATCGAAACAAAGCTTGTCAAAGTAAACGAAATTCGCCGTGATCGCATTAATGCGATGCAGGTTGATCTGGAGCGCCTTTCGACAGAGGCTCAACACCTCGTTAAAGCAATTGATATCGCGCTTATCGGCAAGGAAGAGCATTTCGTCTCGGGTGAACTTAGTCGAAGGCTTGCGGCTGCGCTGAGGGCTAAGCAAGACGCGGAACATGTTCACAAGGAACTCAAGGCTGCGCATGCAAATCTAAAAGAAGCGACAGTACAAGTTGATAGTGTCGCGGCACGCATCCGGCCATTGCTCCAAATGGCAGGTATCGCCGATTTAGTAGCCTTACTTCCTCTTGTTGAAAGGTCAGACGAAAAGCGAGGTTTACTGTCGGCGATCGAAACAGCAAAGTTAAATCTCTCAAGAGAAGGTGACGGATTGACGGTAGCAGAGATTTTCTCGGAAGTAGAAGCGACCGACGTCACTAACCTACAAGTAACCCTCGCGGAAGTAAATGCTTTGCTTTCTAACTCAGTGAAGAAACAAGCTGAGCTGGCGACAGAGCGAGCGGTTGCGGAGAAAACCTTGGCCGAAATTTCAGGTCGCGCGAATGCCGCAATTGCCGAAGCAAAGCGTCAGGAAGCACTAGCATCAATGGCGGAGGCATCTGAACGCTATATCAAAGTAGCGACGGCTACGAAGTTGCTTCGTTGGGCGATCGATCGCTATCGGGATCGCAAGCAAGGTCCAATGCTGTCTCGCGCTGGAACAATCTTTTCTCGGCTTACTCTCGGTCGATTCACGAAGCTGATTGTCGATTATGACAAGGAGCCGCTGACTTTGGCTGCGCTCCGCACAAATGGCCAAGTTGTTGAGATTTCTGGAATGAGCGAAGGAACTCGCGATCAACTTTATCTAGCATTGAGATTGGCTGCTATGGAATTGCATTTGGAACAGGCAACGGCGTTGCCTTTCATTGCTGATGACTTGTTCGTAAACTTTGATGATGAGCGTGCAAAGGCGGGGATAGGTGAATTAGGAGAAATGTCTAAGCAGACCCAAGTAATCTTCTTTAGTCATCACAGCCATATGATACCGATGGTACAAGAGGTTCTCGGGTCATCTGTTAATATTGTTCAGCTATAAGACACCATTCAATTTTTATTTTGGTATTGCTTTCCAACTTATTCACTAGGGAAAGAATCGATGTTAGAGCAGGAAATGGAAGTACGCGGCGCGCATGAGCACGAACTGGAACACCGAAGTCACCATGGCGACGGGCTGGGCCAGCGAATTGCTATTTTTACCGCCGTGCTTGCTACTGTCGGCGCCGTGGTGAGTTTTCTCGGCGGCCACACGCAAAACGAGGCGCTTTATCACAAGAACAATGCTGTGCTAAAAAAAGCCGAAGCGTCGGACCAGTGGAATTTCTATCAAGCCAAAAGCCAGAAAGAAAGCCTCGCCAAATTTGCAGTCTCGATTAGCACCGATCCGGAAAAGCAAAAATTCTACAAAGGTGAGGCCGATCGGTACGACCAAGAGAAAGAGGCGATTCGTGTCAAAGCGGAAGCCTTCGAGAAGGAATCGCAGGAAGCAGACAAGCGTTCGGAAGAAGCGCTACATCCTCACGAGAAGCTGGCGGTATCAATGACGTTCCTGCAGATTGCCATTGCCTTGGCATCCGTAGCGGCGCTTACCTACAAGCGGTGGTTGTTGTACGGCGCCGGCATTTCTGCGCTGGTAGGTTGCGGTTTAGGCGTATTTGCGTATTTCGTTTAACACCATAGCGCCGCATTGATCCCTTCCGACTCATTCACGCGATCGTGGCCGACGTTTAGCAAATGCGCGCTCTCCACGGCTGTAATCGAGGTCTGGCGGCGAAAGTACAACGAGGAAAGACCAAAGAAGTCACTGGGCGGAATGACGCCCTCAGCCTATGCCAAGCAATTAGCAAAGAAAGCAGCTACATTAACCCCGGACTCTAAAGCTGGGTGCTACTGAATCCGGGGGAACGTCGGGACTAACGCACTGTAATGTAGAGTACCTTGCAATATTTACTGGAACTCCCGCTCCAAAGAGCAGAGTCATCAAGGCCAATACTGACCGTATTAGCTGCCGCTTTTGCTGCCATTGCTGCGGCAAATGTGTTTTTCGCACCGGTTGAGGTGGCCGCAATCCATCCTCCGACACAGCCATTTGGCATTACAGTGTTCGGCTTGTGGGCTATATGAGTTAATAGTAACTGACTCAGCTGATGTCGCGGCATGAGCTAAAGCGGTTGTCAATGTCGCTTAATCGTGGCCAATGCGCTAGTTAATCGTGGCCACAACAATCGGCGGTGAACTCAGTCCTTTCGGGGCGAATTTCACGATTCATGTTGCTCATGGAGGCGACTAATTGGAGGAGGTTCAATGTTGGCGCCATGTTGCGTAGATATCGATCTTTCGATGTCTAGCGTTAGCAGCGCGTCGCCATAAGGCAGCTACTTCCTTAGGCCAGGCAGGGATTTGCTCGACGAGCCATTCCTGAGCAGGGACTGGAAGGGATTGAAATGCGAGGATGCGCTTTTCAAGGCGAGACGATAGTCTAGGTCGGCCCTCTCGAACGCTCGGTTTGCGAAGTTCGCAAATGCCTAGCCAATGCGCGGCATGGAGAAGCGCGGTGCGCCGTACGGCAGGATCTGCAAGATCGCAAATCGTGAGAAGGCCCGAGCTGATGGCGGCAGCCGACCGATAAGGTTGGCGCCACGCGAGTAGTTCAATGCGTCGGCGAGGAAGGCGA
>Ga0157374_10002249_pt1 | contig 16255 bp, 14 predicted proteins | sample M25metaG_FD_115308 | JGI IMG/M metagenome (GOLD analysis project Ga0157374, IMG submission 115308) | Miscanthus rhizosphere microbial communities from Kellogg Biological Station, Michigan, USA - M2-5 metaG | ecosystem: Host-associated > Plants > Roots > Rhizosphere > Soil | place: USA: Michigan...
ACTTCAGCGTCAACTTCTCCAACCGGTTTAAAAATCACGTTGTAACTATATTTTACAGCCAGATCAGTACTCCAGCTTTCAAATTCTTTTCTTGTCCATTCAAAGCGGTGGTCAGTATGACGCATTTTCCCTTCCTGGTAATCTGCAAAACGGACATTGTATTCCGCATTAGGTGTCGTAATAATCACCATGCCTGGTTTGGCATATTCAAATACCGATCGTTCCAGCGCAGCCAGTCTTGGCTCGTCCAAATGTTCTATTACCTCGACTAATGCGGCCCCGTCAAAGCCTTCTAATCGTTTATCCCTGTAGGTTAATGAGCCTTGAATCAGTTGTATCCTTTGCAGTTGTCTTTCCGGCATCCGTTCCAACTTCAGTCTTTCTTTAGCGATCTCGAGTGAGCGATAGCTGACATCCATGCCCAACACAAACTCAAATTGCTTTTCGCCTAATAAAAGCTTAATGAGTTTACCTTCCCCACAGCCCAAATCGGCTACCCGTTTGGCGCCGGCCAACAATAACTCGTCCTTAGCGGCTTGTAAACGCAATTCGTGTATACGCAATTGCGGCTCTTCAATATCAGTTGCTGCTTCTACTGCTATTTCATTTTCCGCCGCTTCTTCAACCTCATCCTTAGTCAATAGCACACCCAAAGCCTGATTAGCAAGCGACCGTTGATTTTTTAAATACCGGCGAACAATCATTTCTTTAGCCGGATGTATTTCCAGCCAATCTTTGCCTTTAGTCAGTAACTTTTCAACTTCTTCCTGGTTTACCCAATAGTGCTTGTCATTATCGCAAACAGGTATCAGTACATACAAATGTGAAAGCAACTGTTGTAAGGTAAGTTTATTGTGTAATTCCACCGTGAAATAACGGCTATAGCCCCATTCAGGAAAAGCGGGGTCAAGCGGATGCTGGACTGCTTTGATTTGATAGCCTAGTGGTTCAAACAACGATGCTAGTACGGCCTCGCCACCTTTTACCGGCAAAACGGAAAGTTTAACTGAAAATGGCATAGTGACATCTACCAATTCTGGCTTATCCTTGCATCTACCGTTAAGGGCGGAAGAATAAGCTTTGGCAATAGCAGCGCTCATAAATGAACTCGACACATATCGCCTGTCGTTTACGTATTGATCTAATGCAAAATCATTGCCTTTTGGTCCTGCACTTCTTACAAGCCCCACCGGGTCTATATCCAGTAATAGCGCAGCTGTACATTTTTGTTCACTTACTTCCGGATAAAAGATATGCGCCTTTCCCGCAGAGAGATCAACAGATTGTATCTTCCCCGGATGCTTGTGCAACAAATAACTCAGGTCATCTGCTGGGAAATGTGTGGTTGTTATTGTAAGTAACATAAGGTTATAGATTGTACGGTTAATATAAAATTTATTCTTTCACTTCCGGCGTGCATTGCCCTCTTTATTCAGCAATGCACGCTTTCGACACTACAAAGGTGAATAGCAAGTGCGCAGTCTTTTTGCGCAGTAAAAAATAATTGCCATATTTATTAAAATATTTTTCGATGCCTGTAAACCGCAATGCCCTTATCCGTTACCGCACCATTGACAATTGTCTCCAGAATCGCTATAAAAAGTGGACGTTGGATGATCTGATAAATGCCTGTTCTGATGCTTTGTATGAATTCGAAGGTATTGATAAAGGAGTGAGCCGTCGTTCCGTACAAGCAGATATCGAAATGATGCGCAGCAACAAACTGGGTTATGAAGCTCCTATTATTGTTGTTGATAAGAAATATTATACCTATGCTGACAAAAACTACAGCATAGCCAACAGCCCAATCAGTCAGCAGGATATGCAGGTATTGAGCGAGGTATCCAGCTTATTAAAGCAATTCAAAGGCTTTAATCATTTTACTGACCTGAACGAAATGGTGAGCAAACTAGAAGATAAAATCTATTCGCAAAAAACCCATAACTCCCCGGTGGTGGATTTTGAGAAGAATGATCATCTGAAAGGTCTTGAATACCTCGAAGTTATTCGCAAAGCTATAGTGAGCAAAAAAACTCTATGCGTGACCTACCAATCTTTCAAAGCGAGGGATGCCAGTACCTTCTGCTTTAGCGGATATTTGCTGAAAGAATATCGTAATAGGTGGTTTGTGTTAGGCGCGCGTCATGGCAGAGGCGGAGATTTACTGAATCTGGCGTTAGATAGAATCGGGTCAATCGAAGAGCACAGCGAGACATACCGTGAAAATAACATCATCGATCTTGCTACTTATTATAACGATGTTATTGGAGTGACCAAATCACCCGGACAACGCGATTGTGAAGTTATATTCTGGATTGACAATGCCAATGCGCCTTACATTATTACTAAACCTATGCATCATACACAAAAGCTATTGGCGGAAGAGGATGGCGGCAAGGTTTTTAGCATAAAAGTAATTTTGAATTTTGAGTTGGAGCGCGAGTTATTAGGCTTTGGTTCAAAAGTAAAAGTACTCAGACCAAGAATTTTGGTGAAGCAGATGAAACAAAATCTTGCTAAGGCGTCCAAGCATTACGAAACGGACCAATCAAATTGAACTCGATTGCACACACCATCCCATTTTCATCGCTTAGGCACCAAAAGCGAAAGGCGGATAAAATGTCAAGGGCGAAGCACCGCTGAAAAACAAAACACCGTGCTTCGCTTGTATACCATTGACCTTTTATTCCGCCGGTCGGTAACTTTGCCGGATGCGGTGAAATGGGATATCGTAATATCAGGGAAAAGAACAGTGTGTTATGGATATGTCGAATTTCACCGCTGACTCTAGGGGCAAAGCGGGTGAAGAAATAAAACAAATGAACCGGCTGCCGTGGCTGCTTTTGAGCTGCGCTTATTAATAATCATAGATATGCTCAATCTTCAGCTTGTTGCCCAATAATAGCTTTACCGTACTGCTTAAGTTACTTACCCTCGTTACCAAAGCAATTCGATTTAAACCCGGTTTGGTCTCAATTGGTTGAGTAAATAATATTTTATAGTTCGGGTTTGCATTTAAGGATTGACCAGATAAAACAGTAAGCATAATAGTCCCCTTATTGCCTGCTATTTCATTAAAGCTAATACCCTTTTCAGCCAGTTTGCATACTGCCGGATTGAATTCCGCATAGCGTGGCAAATTAGCCAGCACCATGCCGCCTGGCAGTGCTTTCATATTTTGAACAAGGCCGCTTGTGTCGAATCCACCAGGAAGTTTATCGATTACAACCGCCGTCTGCAACGAAGCTGTTCCATAAGCAGATTTGGTACCCAGGCCGATCAGCCAGCCATAACCACTTTTAACCAGCAATTCAGTAGTCAGATAATACCTCCGTTCCAGCTTGCGCAGCATATGCGGACCGGACAATGAAGTATTACCCCATAAAGATTTAAGCTGATGATTAAAATCGTACTCATACCACGGCAAAGCCTCAATAAATTTTACATAACTTTCTTCATAATCAGCATTGAATTTGTCCTCTGAGGTCATTTCGTCCCCCGGATCAGTATCGGTTACCCGGCCAATAATGGTTTCATAAAAGGATTTGATGCTATATTCTACGGTTGTACTTCCCGCAATAACCATGATCATGACATGGTAGCCGGTATTAAACGGAAAGTTGCCTTTGATCTGATCATAAACTACGCCATAACCTCCCCACATCTGGTCGACATGCTTCATATAAGGGAAAGTTGTAGAGGTATTCGTTTTAAAATAATCAGCCTGCTCGGCCGGGCTAAATACCAGGAACCATTCCGGGTAAGTTAAAAAAGTCTGGTCGGGTGGACGTACATCTTTTTGCGGCGTTAACGGATGCAGGTTAGCCGTTAGCCAGGCTTTATTAATCAACAGACCTTTGCCTGCCGGAATGGTTGATGGTTTCCTGTTTTTAATAGTAAACGTCACCACCGCCAGCAAAAAAGCGATCAATGTAAGTATCCTCAGCCTTTTCATGCTTATACTTTTGTAAATAACATTAAAGTATTATCAGAAGGATCTTTATCCTGAAGCATCCGTTTGCCTGCGTCTTTAAAACCAGCTTTCCCGATAATTGCAGCCCACTCGTCTGCAGTTTTGAAATTCTTAAAATCCTTCTGTTCAAACTCCCAGTTTTCATTTAATCCCACATTAAATACGGTATGCACCAGTGAAACAAAGGTGGCCATTTCCCGTGATCTGACATCATGATCGCGGATAACGAAGGAGCCACCCGGCCGGATAATGCGATAAATAGATTGAACAAATCCCTCCAGTTTAGTTACCGGGCAATGGTGCAGCCCAATAAAACAGGTAACTACATCAAGGCTGCCGTCTGGTATTACATTACTGATTGGATTGTATCCATCAATATTAATGAACGTACCTAATTTACGTAATTGCCCTCGTTCCATAATGTCGCCAGGAGAGTTAGTTGGTGCCAGGTCGTTGATCAAATAGATCGGCCCTGTAACTTTAGTTTCTTTTTTTAGCTGACTGATATAACGCCCTGTAGAACCAATCTCAGCATATCCATTGATCTGTTTTGTCTCGCCCAACAATTCCAGTGTTTGCCGGACGATCTCTTTTTTCTGTTTTTTAAGCGCGGGTAAAGCATAAGTCAATTCAGACAAAAACGGTTTAATGCTTTTCAGCTTGGTTTGTACCGATTTGTAGATTTCCTCATCGGTTTTCCCGGCGGCAGTTTCCTCTTTGATCAGCTGGTGAAATTTATCTTCCGGATACAAATGGAATATCACCTGCAAAAACCGGTAAAAGGCATCGCTCCATTTGGTATCATTAAATACTGCTTTGAATTCAGATGTGGTATTAGCCATCGCTTTGTTTTTTTAATGGTTTATAATAGGTATCCCAAAGTACATTCCTGAATTTATAATCAGGATCGAGTTTATTTTTCAGCTCAAATAGTTTTTGCGCATTAGGGTATGCTTTGTGGAACTGCTCTGCTGTCGGATGCACCTGGTAAGGTAAATAGTAAGCGCCATTAACTGAAGTCACCGCTTCAGCCAACCCCCTTGTCCAAACGGCAACGGCATTTTTTGAAACCGCATCCGTACGTTGCTTATAGTATACCACAAAAGCAAACACCTCTTCGCGCGCCCATGCCAGGTAAGTCCCCGGATCGGCTTTTGCATGGCGGATAGAAACATTAAGTACATTTACATTAAAGCGGATAAAAATCTCGGCCATCGCTTTTTCAAATTCTTCAAAGCGGTCAACCGGAACGAAATATTCCAGCAAAACGTAAGTGCTATCCGTACGCGAACGGGGTTCAAGTTCTGCAACATCATAGCCGGCTTCATAATTACGCCAATGGATCTTTTTTCCTCTGAACAATATAGGGTCGATCAAAAACTCACGTCGCCATTTGCCAAGGGGTGTTTCAGTAAATGACCAAAGGAAATATCTTTCCAATGGGTACGATTCCTTCAGTGGCATTAACCGGGTTTTAACCGTAGGCTTTTCATCTGTCTCTATCCAGCTCACGGCACGTATGCGCTTGTATTTAGGCGGATAAATGTCGCCGTTATGGAAAACCACTTTATCATTATCCCGGATGGTTTTAAAGAAATACTCCTTATAATCTTCCACCCCCATCTTCTTATCTACACGTTTTATAGCCAAATTATCCGCAAGTTCCAGTTCAGCCTGCACAATAATGCCAATGCCGTTATATCCGCCTATCGCCCCAAAGAATATTTCCTGGTTTTCTGTACGTGTAGCATGTACCAGCGAACCATCAGCTAATACTACGTCTATAGACCTTACTGAAAGCACCACCGGACCCATACCCATATATCGTCCGTGCGCATTAACGCTCAATGCACCACCTACTGTAAAGTTGGCGTAGGTTTGCATAATTTTGACGCTCAGATTATGCTCATCCGCATATTGCTGGATATCGCACCAGCGGATACCGGCTTCCACTTTGATCAGCTTATCTGCCGCTGAAAATTCCAGTACCCTATTCATTCCCCGCATGTCAATATGTACACTATGCGGACTGGCAGTTTGCCCGCCCATGCTAAAACGCCCGCCGCCCACAGATATCGGCCCCGGTGTATTTCTTAAAATTTCACAAACCTCGTAAGCCGACTTCGGACGAACAATTTTGTTTACCAGCACCGGGTTCAGTTTAGTCACATCATCGATAATGCGCTCATCAGTTTTCAGATGTGGAATCTCTTTGCCATCATCATTTTTTAAATAATCAGGTGCTGAGCCAGGTACGGAGCCAAAACGGTTGGCCACATAGTTGCCCTTTTTGAAACCCAAACGCCAGATCAACCATAATGGACCAAGCACCGGTATCAAAACGGTGAAGAGCCAATAGCCTGAATAATTCTGGTCGTGCAAACGTTTGATGGAGGTAGCAATAATGATCCAGAACAATAAGGGATATAGTACAAAAGTCGCCTGCTCATTTATAGCGAACAGCAATAGGTTATACAATACATAAAAAGTACACCAGTAAAATACAGAGGCCAGCCAAAAAGCGCCTTTGGATAAACGACCGTTAATAGTAAACAGCAAATAGCTTACAGGCAGCTTTTGTTTAAGGCGCATTGGTTATAAAGTGTATGGTAAGGCATAGTTTCTAAATGCTAATATAGTTTTTATGAACTAACTCCGCACTGTCTAAAAAAGCTTATTCCAATTTTTCGACCTTTCGATAGTGTTATAAATCCTCCTTTATAATTTTGACTGGGTTACCCCGCTGTAATAGGTAGTGTTCCATCCACTGGTTTTGCTGCTGTTCAACGAGTTGTTCTGTCTGCCAAACCAAAACTTTACCTTCCAGCCGCGCTAAACAAAGTTTCTTATTTTCTAGTTGCGAGCGTGTATCCATTGCCATTACTTGTATACCTGATGGCAGGTGTGTTCCTCTTACAGCGGTTTCCACCTTGTTTACATTTTGACCGCCGGGACCGGATGACCTGCAGGTTTCGAGATTGACATCCTTCGAGTTCCATTGCATCAGTTCCTTGACATCAAAAGCGGCAACCCCTACAAACCAGTTTTTGCGCTTGTGGTATTTACGATATGGACTTTGTGCTATCCATTGTACGGTGCCTGCCCATTCCTTTAGAAACGCATCCAGGTTATGGCCGGTTGCCATCATGGTTGCAGATAGTAAGGTGCCGTTTAATTCGCCGGCTTTGTTGTCCAGTACTTCAATTTGGATATCCTGCTGTTTGGCCTGCTTCAACATCAGGCTTTGCACACAGGCTACAACCCGGCAGCATTCTGCCGGGCCTTTGCCGGAGGTTATTTGTATCATCATCTTTTTCATCACTATTCCTTATTCATTCTAACAATACGTGGAAAAAATTTGCCCTGGATTTCGACCAGATCACCTTGTGCAGCGATTACAGTCTCGATATCCTTATAAGCTAAGGGGTTCTCTTCAACTGTACCGCCAATTAAGGTTACACCTGCCCTGATTAACAACTTTTTCATGGCGGAAACCGTTATGCTATCCTTCGCCTTTTGTCGGCTCATGGCCCGGCCTGCACCATGCGATGCGGAGTATAAAGCATCACTTGCGCCCTTGCCTGTTACCAGGTAAGCGGGCGTAGTCATGCTACCGGGAATAATGCCCAGTTCGCCTTTATGTGCTGGTGTTGCCCCTTTGCGATGGACGATCACGTTTCGACCATCAGCCAGTTGATCGTTCCAGGCAAAGTTGTGATGATTCTCTACCAAGTGAAGCGTCTTCAAACCCAAAGCTTTTAGCAGGTTTGCGTGAATACGCTCATGACAAGCTCTAGCGTAATCGCCGGCCAGTGTCATAGCTAACCAGTACTCTTGTCCTGCTTCGCTGTTCATATCCAGCCAGGCCAGTTGCTGTGCGTGGCGCGGGAGTTTGCAGGTATTCATGGCCATCTGCGTATAATGCCTTGCTATCGCCGAGCCCAAACCACGGCTGCCCGAGTGCGTTAACAAAGCCGTGTACTTTTTAGCCGGTAAGCCTAAAGTGTTATCAGCCAAAAGCTCGATCTCGCCAAATTCTACAAAGTGGTTGCCATTGCCCGATGTGCCTAATTGCTTTATCGCTTTACTGCGCAACGGTTTCAAAAACGGGATCTCATTAAATACCGGGCTATCCAGCACTTCATGCTCCTGTCTTATATCCAAACCGCCTTCCATACCAAAATGGGTATGATTTTTTAAGGCTTGCTTAATTTGATATTCAAACCGTTTCAAAAACCCGTCGCTCTCGTCGATAATAGACAACGCCATGCGGCATCCAATATCCATACCTACAGCATACGGTATCACCGCATTATTTGTCGCTAGTACGCCACCAATAGGCAAACCAAAACCCATGTGCGCGTCAGGCATTAACGCACCTTGCACGCTTACAGGAAGCAGATTTGCCAGCTCCATTTGCTTTTTGGCCGATTGCTCAATGCCCTTTCCGCCATAGGTTTTACAGTATACCGGTTCATCCCGCAGTTCAAACGTTTTAAACATTGGCGCATCCGTTTTGCCAATTACCTTTTCGGCTATCTTGCTTGTTAATTCATCATCCAGAAATGCTTCCGGATCGTTCTTAATACTCACTAGCAGGTCCAGCAGTTGCTGCTTACTGTGGTGTTTGAAATTTTTAGAGGCTATCCCAATCACCAGGCTTCGCAGCTGATCGTTATGGTAGCCTATTTTACTTAAATCTTTTGTTCTTAAATTGCCCATGTGGGTTATGTTTCTAGTTCCAGATACGCCTCTTTATGGGCATACCTGGGTATGTTTTTTAATTTGTTAATGTATTTGAGGCGCTCGTTGAATTCATCTTTCCAGCGATACCCCCGGCCACGGGTTAAGCGATTGAGACGCGGTTCAAGATCATTGCTATCAATACGATTATCTATGTACGCCAGCTCCTTTTCAATATCCACGTCCATCAATTTGATATGCGTTACCATATTGGGTACAATTTTCAATAAGTAGCGCCAGGGTTCGGTAACCACATATTTCACATCTAACCTGCGGTTCGTATTCATAAATTCAACGCGTGTAAAGCAGGCCTGCTCATCCTCGGTTAATTTCATCCGGTTAGCTTGCCAGCTGTAATCATAAAATTCGCGTAATAGCTGTTGTTTAACTACGTACACATTACGCCCTTTTCGTCGCTTTTTGCGTTTGAACGATTTATCATGGTGGTACTCAACGGTATTAACTTTTTCCAGCAAAGCCTCATAAAAATCGGCTTGTGGACCACGTTTAACGTCATCGCGCAGCACAAAGAAACGTTTCCAGCCACGTTGGTACGGTTGTTCTAAGGGCACCTTTGGCAAAAGCCTTTTTTGCTCCCATAGTTCATCGCGCCGTTTGTCCAGCTGTATTAGTTGCTTATCACGATCTGTTTTAACGAGCCGCCTTTTTTGCCGCGCCGATTTGATACAGCGCGGCCATTCATGTATGTCCATCGGACTTCCATTTAATTTTGTCTTGAAATGTTATTGGATCTCTATTTCGTCCTTGAGTAAGGATATACCCTTTTAAGAGCGCTCAAAAAAAGCCCAATAAATTAATTCGGCAGGCAAAAACAATCAGAATAGCCACTAAAGCGGTTTAAACTTAATTTAAATAAAAAAGCATGGTGTTTGCCTACCTAATGGGCAATGAGCGAAAGGGGCGATATGTAGCGTAGCTCTGTCATGATTCCTTGATATTTAAAAGATTAACAAATCAGGAATTGGATGCAAAGATAGAATTTTAATTTAATTCACCATAAAATAAACAATCAAGCTTTACTTGCTGCTTTCCGCTGGCCGATAACTTTGCCGGATGCGGTGAAATGAAAAGGTGAACTATCAAAACGTAAAAGCAGGTGTGTTACGGAGGATCGAGTTTCACTCCTGTTGCGGGCGGCGAGGCTGACGGCGAATGAAATATAGCGTGTGACAACGAGCGTGATGTAGTGAGCCGTTTGCCACAGCGTGGATAGGGAATAAACCCAATGTCACTTCTTTAGAAAATAGAAAATGCTTTGTATTTCGTCCTCGGTAAAATATCTGTTTTTACCCACTTTAACCCCTTTAATTATTCCCCGCCACATCCAATTGTGGACGGTAGCTTTGCTGACCTTGAACCTTTTCGCTATATCATCAATGGTCAATAGGTTCTTGGAACCATCCCGTACATATTCCTGCTTAAGAAGGACTGCTTCAAGACTTTCAGTAAAAAATTGCCGGATTATTTTTTCGAAAACCCTGAATTTGAAATCCGACCTTAAGTCGGCCATAATCTTTTCGTCACTATCACCGAATTTTAACATTGCTTTGAACGATCAAATGCTATTTCGCAATAAAAATTGATGGTGTACTTGCTCCGCCGTGGACAGCAAATTAGCCACAACAGGATATAAAATATCCAGCGACGAACTATCGGGAGAATAATTATCCCGATACCGAACGTTTATATACGCATCCTTTAAAACGTTAAAGTTCCTCTTGCCTGGTTCGGTATCTATTTGACAAACGGCTGTCAGATCATTGGTAAAAAACTGCGTTACCCGGAGTAATCGCAAAAGATTATGACTATTGATCTTGTAGCCCAATACAGAACGGACGATTGCAATTAAAATATCTTCCGCACACTGATGTAGCGAAAACAATGCTGCTGAATGGGCATCTACCGATAAATAATACTCTGCACCTAGCAAGAACTCTTTGGCCTGTTTTCGCCATCGCTCCCAATTCGCTTCACCGAGGTCTACAACTGTATTGGGTTTTGTGACATCCGAATTGGGCAACAGCATGTTGCCTGAAATGTATAAAGCAGGGCAGCTTAAGGCACGATTGAAGAAATGATCGCCCTTGGTTATTGCGTTGACTACCGCCGATGCGTAATGTACAAGTATAAATGCTTCAATGGGCCGGCAACTCTCTTCAAGCATTGTACCCAAACTCAGCGCCTCCCCCTCTTCATGGTCTGCGGTCAACACTAATAAAAAAGCCGTATTATGAGTGCCTGGCTTACAACCCAAATAATAGATTGCATAAGTTGTTGGCAATTTATTGATGACAACAGAAACCAAATCAGGTAGCATTTGATGGTGCAATGGCAATGTTTCCCTATCAAGATTATATAGACGAACATTTGAAACCGGCAATTCTTCTTTCTGTTCACTTTTCGCATGCACTGCTTCGTGCGCCATCAACAACACCCATGCCGCACTGTACAGTTTTTGCAAATTCTCGTAAATTGTAATCAGTTCGGGGCTATTAACAAATTCTTTAGCCGCATTTGCTGAAAGGCCATATCTTAACCATTCCTGCAACTGTTCACGATACCAGTTTACGGGGCGTTCCTGAAAGAAAGCATTGACTACCAATAACGGATTGCATATTTCAGATTCATTTAGTTTAGTCCTTACAAAAGCAATTTCTTGTTTATTTTCATAACTGTCAATTGCCGGGATGGCGGTTAATAAAGCAAAGTTTGACGACTCCAACAAGAGCGCAACACTTTCAATAAGCCTGACATTCAGTTCATGCCGCCAAAGCAGCCCCGAAGGACTCCCTTTCAAATCGACATAATAGCCGGGCCCGATTACCCGGTCACGCCACTTTTTTAAATATTCGACGTGGCCACTGAGGTCATCGGCCGAAAAGAAGTCGTCAATCACGATGAAAGGATTTTCAATCTCACTGGTCGAAAGATTTATTGGGCAATTAGCCCATTGATTAAGTTCATTATTCATTTGCCTACTTTTGCGCCGGGCGGCATTGTCCGGGAATTCAAAGTAAATGAGTCGTCTGGTCGTACCGAACCATGAACGATTGTATTTTACAATAAAGCGCTTGTATTCTAGGGATCGGACAAATCCAAATTAGTTTTAAAAAATCATTTTTTATCTTTAGCTGCACTCTGATAATATGATTGATCATCAACGCAGAAAAAGACTTGCCTTTCACCTACGACATTTGTCTGTAGGTCTAATATCTAATGACCAATTTGAAGGTCATCTCATGGACGACGTTACGCACGGATGGTTACCTGAACAGTATTACCGATCCAAACAGGCTAAATTTGACGATCCTATAGTGATCCCGATGCTTGAATTGTGCTGGGGCCTTTATGATGACACTAGAGAACATAAACTTATTCGAGCAGATCAATTATCAAAAGAGAGCCTTAAAATAATCGCTCGGTGTATTTTATTCCTTCATTCCGATAAAGAGTATGAATGGCCCTATTTTGACACCAATAATCCATTATTTCGGTTTTCTTTAAAAGATTTTGTTATTGCAATATTAACTCTAGGAACTAATTACAGGAACAAGCGATTAGAACAAGAACAATCATTTAAAGACTTTCAAAGGCTTGGTGACTACGATTACTGGCCTTTCTTCAAAAAAATCGATTATGCTGAACAATTAGATAAGCAACCCTTCCTCAACGTCCAGAAAAGCATCTTATAGGAGTACTAAGCAACTCTTTTGTAATTTTCCACATACATTTCACCTCTTTTAACTAAAGAAAACATTCGTAAAATCAGTTTGAATTTGATGTTATTGAGTACCAGCTGCCAACACTTTGTTTCCAGTTTGCGGTTCGCATATGCTCGAATTTCAGGATCGTGGGCTATAGCGACTTTTGCGGCTTGATTAAGTTCTTGTTTAAGCTCTCTATTAGCCAGGACGCTGACCCGCATCTTTCCTTTGATGCTGGTGCCAGAACTATTCTCAAACGGCACCACACCGACGTAAACAGCGTACTTCCTGGCATCTGTGAAACTTGTAAAATTTTCTGTATACGCTATTGTCATCCATGCATTGATTGGCCCAATTCCTTTTATGCTTGTTAGAATCCTGTAGTTTTAGAGAAATGCCGGATCTGATTTTATTATTAAATCAATTTCTTTTTGTAGCTGAATGATATGCTTGCGATTGGTTTTGATTTTGTCCTTAGATATTCGAACAATAGCATCTTTGCTATGAACGTCATACATGTGATTACGCTCTTTAATCGTAGCTGCCAATCCTGCACTTTCCCTCACAAGTCGCTTGCGGTAAGATAATAGTTGCCTGAGCAATAATATATTACTATTCAAAGGCTTGTCGGGCTTTAACCGTTTAATCTTTTCCTCGCCATATTGGCTGATTCTAAAGGAATCAACTTTGTCATTTTTACCCCTAGTCATACCCAGTGATTTTTTGATTTCCAACGGGGATATTCTGCAATAATCAATCGATGCAGATTCACAGAATTGGATAAATCGGTATTCATAACCGCCAGTATGCTCCATTACTATAAATGTGGTCGCCAGGTTGATCTTATTAAGTTTACACCACTTTTTTAAATCATTAAAGCCAACACTATCATTACTGATCTTCAAATGTAAATGCTGGTCCGCACAACTGATGTCAAGCGTTAGTTTTGATACGTCAACGCCTAAAATAACTTCGTAATTGTTCATGTTTTTTTTGATTAGATGTTACAATTGCCGTTTGCCAAAAACCTTTGATTTATCAAAGAAAATATTCTAGCTGGGCCTTGGGCAATTATAAAATGACAGGGGACTAATACAAGCTGAAGTTCTTTCAACTATTTTGTACAAAAGTGCGCCCCTGTCATTTTATTTATAACGTATTCCACAATCTTATGAGTTCTTAACACCCCCCTGGACCCCCCATTTCAATAACCGTAAAAAACAACCTTGTTGCTTTCCAGAAGAGTAAGACTTTCTAGAAGAACAAAGGTTTTGTACATTTACCCAGAAACAATACCTTTGAATCTATGGCTACAGAAACCTTACATATCGGCAGAAAAATCAGTAGGATTCGCGAGTTACGCGGGATGAAGCAGGAAAGCTTGGCAACTGAATTAGGCATCAGCCAGCAAGCAGTTTCAAAAATCGAGCAGACTGCTGATGTCGAGGACGCTGTACTAAATAAAGTTGCTGTTGCATTAGGCGTTACCAGCGATGCAATAAAAGCATTTACTGAAGAATCCGTATTCAACTATTTCAATACATTTCATGACAATAGCGGCGCAGGTGCTTGGAGTAGTCATGGTACTTTTAATTTTAATCCGATAGACAAACTCATTGAAGTGTTTGAGGAAAATAAAAAACTTTATGAGCAACTATTAACTAGCGAGCGAGAAAAAGTCGAGCTGCTGAAAAACCAGAGCAAATAAACACCCAATCTAAAACATATCATAAAAAGGGATGCACAAACATTCCTTTTTTTATGCAAAAAATCAGCCCCCTTGCACTCGCTGCGTGGGGGCTGTTACCTAAACCTTATCACATGCGCTTTTAGAAGCGCGTTGTAAGGCGAAAATAATATTTTATTTGTTACTAACGCACCAATTCATAGGCCGGTAAGGTTCTTTTGCCGAAACAAAACTATTTTGCCATCTTTATTTTTTTCAATTTCTCCTTTGCAGCTTTTTGTTCTTTATCCGCCTGATCCGCCACTGCTTGAGCTGCGGCAATCGCTTGTTGCTTTTCCATTTCTTTTTCTGCTTTTGCTATAAAGCCATTTGGGTCTTGCTTTAATTTATTGACTATAGTTTCGGCCGTTTTAGGGTACAGAGCTCTGACCAGCCAGAAATTATAAGCCTCGCTGTTCAGCCGGTCGTTTTGGTAATTGAGGTACAACGCCGTTCCGATAGATCCGGTCGTCACTATAAAAGCAATAACGATCCCGATAATCAGGCTCTTTGACCATGCGCCGAAATGATGACTGGTTTTTACGCCGATAACTTTAGGCATCGATGCGATCAGTCCACTGACCGCATCAATCTGCTGCTGAATTTTTCCGTCGTCATACCGCTTATTAGCCGTTTCAATCCGTGCAGTAATCAGGTCCAATGTCTCCTTATACTGCTCTAAAAAGGATTTTAAAAATTCCGGCATTTCAGTTTCTATAATGGTCATTCTTTTAACAAAGCCCTGTATCAATTCCTCGAGCATTATTATTTTTTCTTCTAATTCTTCATTTGCCATAACAGTAAGTTTTAAAGTTCATCTAAATAGCAGGCAATCACTACCTGCTTATTCCTTGTGACTGGGATTGCTCCGCTTCATGTTTCTTCCGTTTTCTGCGGGCTCGATCTGCATCACCCATTGGATCGGGGGGAACAGCCACAAATTGCGGTTCCAGTAAAGTTTGCAGCAACCCGTTGCCGCCATCAGGGCTATGGCGATTTTCGGCCTGTCCCCTTTGCCGTATAGATTCTCGCAATTGGCTGGCGAGCGTGGGTTCGTTTGCTTTCCTTGCCGCATGGTACAGCTGTACCTGCTGGTTCCGGCTCAACGCCGCATCTATTTTGCCATAGCTCAAACTGCGGTCAATAGCAGAGCCTTTCATTTTAACGTCGCCTTTTTCAAATGAAATGCCTTGTACTTCCTGAGTACCACTCCGGAATTTATAGGCGATACTGATACCGTGTTTAGCCAGTTCAGTTTCTAATCCTTTCCAGGTAGTCGCTGTTTTCATTGCGGCCTTGATCGCATCATAAAGTTCATACCTGATCTTTTCTTTACCCTTCAATGCCTGCCTGTTTACTAAACCTTTACCCTGGCCCAAATGGTAACCATACTTCAGGGTGATCTCTTTGCAGGCTTTGACGTTTTTTGCAAAGTTGTTTTTATCGCTAATGGTCTTGCCATTATTATCCACCCGGTTATAGATCAAATGGAGATGCGGGTGCCCACGGTCGCTGTGACGAACGATTACATACTGGGTATTGCGGATACCTACTTTTTCCATATACTCTTTCGCCCGTTCCACCATGGTCTCATCGCTCAGCTTGGACAGGTCTTCCTTGCTCCAGCTGAGTACCAGGTGTCCAACCGCTTTACCCAGTTCTGGGCGCATTTTCCTTTGTAGGTTAAAATCCTGGGCGATGGCATCCGCATCCTGCATCCGTACACCATCGGCTGCCAATATCTTAGCTTCCTGCTTATTCACTACATAGCGGATACAGCCGCCAAAGCTTCTCCCGCTTATTGGCTTACCCATCATGGCTACTGATTTTAGTTAACAAATCTTCGATTTGTCTAAGCATAGACTGGCATTTTAAAGCCAGGGAGAACAATCCGGCCACATGGGCCAGATGGGTCAATTGGTTAAGGTTGTTGGCCAGTCCTGAAAGCATCCTGAACCAACCGCTTTCTTCGGCTGTAAAGCGCGGGAAGACTTTGGCGCTTTTAGCCGCCCTGCGAAACCACTCACTCGGTTTCAGCCCTGCATTTTTCGCACGTCCCTCAATCAAGACCCTTTCTGTCGGCGTTAA
>Ga0157374_10002252_pt1 | contig 16248 bp, 17 predicted proteins | sample M25metaG_FD_115308 | JGI IMG/M metagenome (GOLD analysis project Ga0157374, IMG submission 115308) | Miscanthus rhizosphere microbial communities from Kellogg Biological Station, Michigan, USA - M2-5 metaG | ecosystem: Host-associated > Plants > Roots > Rhizosphere > Soil | place: USA: Michigan...
ACGCCATCGAGAACCGCCTCACCGCTCCCTTCCTCCACGCGAAAGAACTGGTCGAGCTTGTGGACTTCCGCCCCGATCTCTTCTTTGGGCTTTAACGCCATCACGACGAGCTGGCAATGTTTTGCCGTATAAAGCACTCGGCGAAACTCACCATTCTCGACGGCCACGGCCTCAATGTCTTGCACAAAGCCTTTCATAACTTCCCTTTCCTTTTGCACATCGGTGGTTCCAGTTCATCGCCCAGATAGCGGGCGCTTGCTGAAACAGACATCACAACATCACCAACCTGAACCTCCTGTCGCCGCCGCGGGAGTCCGCCTTTTAAGTGGCGCGATGACCCCTGAAGAAGTGCAACACAAGAGAAACGACGGCCACGATTAACAGAAGGTGAATCAGTCCGCCCGCAACGTGGAATGCGAAAAATCCGAGCAGCCACATGACCAACAGAACAAGAAACAATGTCAGAAACATTGAGATCTCCTTTCCAAATCCAGCCCGTAAGGCTTTGGATGACACCCTTCGTATAGCACGGGGAATACCAACTTAGTCTTTTGCCCTATCTTTTATCAGGTCCGACGGTCCGGCGGTATCAGCTTGTGTTATCGAGCCCGTCTTTATTACAGCCTGAGGAGATGGAACGAATGGCACTCGACTCAGTTTGCTATCAGCGTGCCGGGATGTTCGGGTCCCTGTGGGCGAAAACGCGCAATGCGAGTGGCCAATTCACTCGCATCGCGGATGCCGGTGCGCTGCGGGACGCCCTACCTGAGTAGTCGTTTTGCCGCGAAGGTTCACGCTACTACGAAAGCGCCGATCTCTCTCCGCCTCCGGCGCACGCGCCGACCATCCAAAACGGGGGCAAGGCAGCGTGCGCGGTTGGTCCCCGAATTGCAAATTCATTCGCGGAGCACAAAACACATGAGCATAAAAGAACTGACCTATTTGGGATTTGGGGCTGCGGCGGGCGTTGCGGTCGCCGTTTTGTTCGCCCCCAGATCTGGTCCCGAGACGCGGGCGTATCTACGCTCGAAGGCCGAGGACGGCACTGACTTTGTAAGAGCACGAGCGTCAGAAGTGCTCGATGCCGCAGCGCAGGTGGTCGAACGCGGAAAGAAGGCGGTGCGGTATCAAACTGAAAACTTAACAGCGGCCGTGGATGCCGGCGTTGAGACTTACCGGGAAGGCGTGCAAACTACTCCGTAGAATCACAGCGCAAAGACGAGCCTGAACCCAGAGCAGCGAAGAAGAAATGCGTTCGGCCACAAGCCCACTCGCTTACGTGAACGCTAACATGTATTGAACAGGCGCGTGCGACCGTCCCCGTGCCCCTTCTTGTATTGATGATTCGGTAGATCTAATATGGGAGTCTGGTTTCCGTCACAGAAAGGACACGATTCCCATGCAACGGCTATTCGTAAATCGATATCTTCTCAGTGCGGCTGTTCTTCTGGTATTCGGTTCGCTGGCATCTGGTCATATCCGGATCGCTCCAACTGAATCGACTGCCGGTGCACGCGAGAAGTACACCATGCGGGTTCCCAACGAGAAGCAGGTCCCGTGCTCCAAGATCGAAGGCGAGTTTCCAGCGGGACTCGACATCTACGATTTTGAATTTAAACCGGGTTGGAAGATTGATTTCAAGAAGAACGATAAAGGCAAAATCATCGGTGCCACCTGGACTGGCAAGATGATGCCGTATGAATTTGTTGAGTTCGGGATGCTCGGCATCAACCCGAAAGAGGCCACGGACCTGGTATGGAAGTTCGTTCAATATTACGATGATGGAACGAAAGAGGAGTTCACGGGTCCAGTAGGATCGCGGCTGCCATCCCCAGTGGTCACATTGAAAGCGGCCCAAGGGAAGTAACGATCACACCCATACCTGCAGCCAGGGACGGTGCGGGACAGTCCTGTTAAGCAACATCATCGGTTGCTATCCTGTTGCCCGCATCAGCATGCGCTATGATCGCGGCTGCATGGCGAAGTCCCAAATAGGCCAGTGCAGCCAAAACAACCACACCAGTTAGAGTTGCGACCGAAATCCAAAAGGACGTATCAACACCGGTTATGTCGATCGATGTTACCGAGTGGGGGAGAGCTTGCCATTCGGCTTGACCGTAGAGGTAGAGATCGAAATTGGAATAGAGATTGCCCGCAGCATGAAGGACGATCGCCGGAAGGATAGATTTTGCGATATGGGTGATGATTCCATAGATGGCAGCGACGGCGACGTAGTAGGGCCATAGGATCAGGGTGAAGTCCAGGTGGGCTAACGCGAACATTGTGCCCGTGATCAAGATCGCCCGGAAGAGGCCGAACTGGCGTTCGATGGGACCTTGCATGTATCCGCGAAACGCGGATTCCTCAATAATGGCCGCCGCCGGCGCGGCGACCAGCAGCAAAGCTATGATCGTCACTCTAGACGCTTGACCAAGATCGGGAATGCTCTGCTGCGGAAAAGCGATGAAACGGTTGGCCAAACGCAGAGCTAGCACCAGGCCAACAATGGCTAACGCTCCCGTGACAAGCGACCACAACCAAACCCGGGCGGAGACTTGGTTAGCGCGAAGGGCACGCCTGCGTTCCTTTGACTTGTCTTCTGGAGGGCCCGATCCATCGAGGTAGCGCCAGAAAAGCCATAAGTACAGCACCGTCACAGGAACCGCCCAAGGGAACTGGGGGAAAAGACGGAGGTTCATCAGAAAAAGGGCGCTTCTTGGGATTGAGCCTAGAAACGTAATCGCCAAGCCAACTAGCACGGCGCGGATAATAATGGACACAGTCAGGGGAAATCGTATCACGTGAGCTGCGGCGCTTCATGACTTCGACGCCGAGCGTAGTCTCTGCTCCTTCCTGAATTGGCGTTGAGACCCCTAGCGTTATCCACCATTATCGGAACGCGAGGGCGCCCCTCAGGTAGCTTGAGTTGCGCCCCAATCGGCTATCGTTGTCGAGGGGGCGAAGGGTAGGAGGATTATCGTTCCCGATTCTGAAGAGTGCTCCGATCATCACGAAGTTGTTCGAACGCTTCGCGACGGGCAGGTGTTTCATCCAGGAGCGCGGGCAATTCGCTGTTAACCGCAGTTGGTTGTACTCGCTCAAGCTTGCCACGTCTCTCGTATTCGCCAAGATCGGTATTGGATCCTATCGATTCATGTCGAGAGGTAGAAACTGGTAAGATTTGCGGCTAGACTAGTGCAGGGAGTAAGCCAATGAATCGAAGGCAATTCTCGCAACATATCAGCCTGAGTGTGGCGGGCGCTGCTGTTCTCGCCCGGGCAGGGAAAGCTGCTGATGTATCCCGACCGGCCCGTTCGGAAAAGAAAGAATGGGCCCACGAGCATTTGAAGGGACTAGGCAGTTTGGTCATGCCGTCCTTCACGCCTGATTTCAAGAATCTGGACGAAGAGGCCATCCGTCACGACATCCGGCATCGCATCAGGCAGGGCTTCACGTCGTGTACGGTTTCGGCGAATGGAGCCAACGCGGAGCAAGCCAAGCGGATGTGGGAACTTGTCCGTGAGGAGGCCGCGGGAAAAATCGGCATGGGGGCGTTGGGAGGCGATCTCGCCTATCTCCAAAAGATTGGCTGCACCTACTCGATGGTGTCATATCCAAGAAACGCGAATGCCGAAACCGAAGACGAGGTGTACGCCAACTTCCGAAAGATCATCGATTCCACCTCGATGGCGATCGTACTTTATGGATCACCGGTGGAATCGCTACGCCGTTTCCATCCCAGCGGAATCCCGCTGAACGTTTTCGACCGGCTGGCCGACCATCCTAATGTCGTTGGCATGAAGCTAACCCATCCAATGAATGCCGTTACTGCGTTCGAGATCTGTGAGCGGCTCTCGGATCGCTTGATTATGGGGCCGTGCAATTTCGATCATATCCCCCTACTGGCCAAAAGCTACAAGAATGTACGGTGGAGCGGTTTGTGGATCACGGACTCTCTGCAGTCACCGGAAAAACCGTACGCGGTCGAAATGATGGATTTGGTGCTGAAGGGACGGATGAGCGACGCGCTCAAAGTCTATTGGCAGATGGAGCCGCTGATCCAAGGGATTTACGACCTGCAAGCTCCGTTGCTGTTGCACGAAGGCCACCCTTGGGTTCATATGAAATATCTTCAGTGGGTCACGGGCGGTAACGGTGGCCTGCTTCCGCTGAAGCCGGCCCAGTATTTGCCTACGCTTGACGCGCAGAGCCGCGAACTCATCAAGCGGAACTTTAGGAAGGCCGGCATTACTCCATTAGAGCGGCCCGAGGAAGAGTTCACAGTAGGCAAAGTGGCCTACGCGAAGGGCGTTCGAGCATCGCAGCTTTCGGCCAGACCGCTATACGAATAGGCCGCGCTCAAGCTGGCGATCGAGCGCTCGGGATCGTCCCCACTGGGCCGGGAATTGTTGTCAAGCAGAGAATCGGAGGGTTGTTTTTGGCTCCTCTCGTCTTTATTCTGCTTGAAACAAAACGCGAGTTTGCCTGTTCTACCAGTAATGGGATCTTCAGTTCGCTGCCTCCTGCTCACGATCGTCGCCGTGGGAGCGTACGGCCAGGCTAATAACACGGCTTCAGCGGAGCCGGCAATATCGTGGAAGCAGGTACCGTCTGATATATTGCACGCTCAAAAGCGGGTATGGCTTTTCCCCGCGAAAGTGCTGACAGGACACCATGTGGCCCCTGCCGTCCTTGCTCTGGGCTCCACCGCCGGTCTTGTAGCCCTGGATCCTACAGTAGCTCGGTATTTCCGCGATAACAGCTCCTCGTACCACTCCTTCAATAACGTTTTTAGCGCTAGCACGACCACGATTACAGAGGTTGCTGTGCCGGCCGTTTTCTACATTGTGGGCCTCACCACGAAGAACAACTACACGAAGAACACCGGAATGTTGGCGGCAGAAGCGCTTTTAAACGCCGAGATTCCCAACCTCGTCTTGAGGAACACTACTCGCCGATTACGTCCGAGCGAGGCTCTGGCGCAGGACAGTCTTTCAAACACCTGGTTTAAGACGACCGGGAATCCGCTCACTGCCAAAGGAAGTTTCCCATCTGGGCATACGGCGGCGGCTTTCGCGGTAGCGTCCGTAATTGCCGACCGTTACCATCAACATCGATGGGTGCCATTCGTAGCCTATGGACTTGCGACAGCGATCGGATTTTCTCGTACTTCATCGAATAGCCATTACCTCTCAGACGTGGCCTTCGGCGGTATGATCGGATACTCGGTGGGCCACTGGGCTGGCGATCGGCGTTAGGGCTTCAGCAGAAGACTAGAGGTTGCGGAGCCACACCCGAGAGGTCTTTACCTAGTGCAAAGCAAGCCCGCCGTACAGCTTAAGCGCGGGATCCGGTCTCGTCTGAGGCTGCCGCTCTTCAGAGCCTGCTGTAGTTTACTTCATCAACTCCGCGAGTTTGTCCTTCACGGCGGCGCCCCAGATGTCGTATCCCTTGGCTTGCGGGTGCAGGTTGTCCGCCCGGAACGAATCGGGGAGGAAGACCCCTTTCTCATCCAGGAACTTGGAGCCGATATCCATATAGAAAACGTGCTGCTGATCGTCCAGCCTGGAGATGATCCGGTTTACTTCGGCGATCTTGTCGCGCACAGGGTCGCCGGGTACGCTGCGCGGGAAGATGGCCAGCAGCAGAATCTTGGCGTTTGGAAAATCCTTCCGCATCTCCAGCACGACGGCGCCGACGCCTTCAGCGATCTCGGGCGCGGTAAACGCACCCGTGTTGTTGGTGCCAATCATCAGCATCACGGCCTTCGGCTGAAATCCCTGGCCTTCTCCATTCTTCAGGCCCCACAGAACTCCTTGCGTGGTATCACCGGCCACAGCGAAATTAGCCGTTTTGATGTTGCCGAAATACTTGTCGAACATGGCCTTGTTCGCGTCTCCCTGCACCCACCAGTCGGTGATCGAGTCGCCGTGGAGCAACAGGTCGATATTGCCCTTGCTGGCGGTCTCCGCAAAGCCCAAATGCCGGGCGCCCTGGCGCTGCGCCGTCTGCGTGAAGGTCGCGGCATTATTTGCACGCGGCGGCTGAAGCAGCATCAACGGCTCAAACTTTTCCAGCAGCGGCTTCACCTGCGACTGGTCGGAGGCGATCCATGCCTTAAGCGCATCATTCACGCGGGTCAGTTCCTCCGGCGTAGGGCGGGGGATCGCAACCTCGGGCGGAACGGGAGCCGGAGGACCGATGACAACCGGTGCGGCCGGTGCCCGTCCGGGACCTTGTGGCGGACCGCCAGCATTCGCGGCGGGTGGCGCGGGTTGGGCGAGAGCGTAGCTTGCCAGGGCGAGTAAAGCAATAGAGATATGCTGAGTGCGCTTCATCCTGATCTCCTTTGAGTCGTCAAACAATTCTACGGTGGGGCTCCGGCAGTCCGCAAGCGAGCCGCCGCCGCAACCCCCTTCGATTCGTGATACCTTCGCGAAAGGCTTCCACTTAAGGAGAAATATCCATGATTAAGTCATCCGTCTGCGTGCTCTGCGGTGCGTTGGCAATCTATATGGCCGTTACGATCGGCACGACAGCGTTCGCCGCCGACAGTGTCGCGCCGGTACGGCTCGACCGCAACAAGATCGCCGGGCTAGGTCTGACGGCGGTTCCGCCCGACGCCTATTCGGACATATTGGTCGGGGGCAAACTGGACATCCACGTCGCGCCGTTGTTCACCGGCAAGGAACTGCGCGCGTCGATCTTCGAATCGACGCCGGCCAAGACCGATCACCGCACGCGGCCGAACGATACCGATGAGTTCGTCCTGGTGCTGAGCGGCAAACTGATTCTCACGGAGCCCAACGGCACGGCGCACGAGTTCGTTCCGGGCGATTCGCTGGTGCTGCCGGTCGGCTACACCGGCACCTGGGAGATGCAGGGGAATTATCGGGAACTTGCCGTGACGATGAAAAAGGGCAAGTAGTCGAGGTTGCAGGACACTACTTCTTCAATGCAGACTCCCAGTTGAGTACGACATTAATGGTGTCGGGGACCTCGGATTTCTGTTCGACCATGCCGATGAAGCGGGAGCCGTCGGGGCTGACGCTCCAGGCGGGGCCGCGGTCGAAGCCTCCGGCGCCGACGATAGATGCATCCATCAAGAACTTGGGCGTGCCGGGCACGAAGTCAGCGCCGGGTTTCACGTCGACCTCCATGATCGAGCCCTGATGCCGATAGTAGATCTTGCGGCCGTCGGCGCTCCAGCGCGCCTCCACACCCTGGCCTTCGGAGATGACCCACTTGCCCTCGCCCGAAGGAAACCGGCGCACGTAGGTCTGGTTGTTTCCGCTCTCCAGCGAGACGTACAGGAGCCACTTGCCGTCGGGAGAGACACTCGCTTGACCTTCCTGGAACTTCGTCTGTACGAGAGGCACTGGCGTGCGGGCTCCGGCGAGGGGCAGGCGCACGACGTCGGCCCCGGTTTCCTTGCTGGAAACAGTCAAGATCAGATTCTGACCGTCTTTCGTCCAATCCGATGGGACGGCCGTTTGATCGGACTGGTACAGCATCTGCGGTTCGCCTCCATTGACGGGTTTCGCCCAAATCGCACGCGAGTTTCCCGTGGAAGTCGCATAGGCGATCTTCGATCCTTCGGGCGACCAGACGGGGGAACGGTTACCCATTCCATCGAAAGTGAAGCGGGTGGGGATGTTGCGCTCCAGATCGAGGATCCAGATATCGCCACCGATTATGCCGGCCAAGCGCTTGCCATCGGGCGAGAGTTGAACTTCGGTGAATTGTGCCGCGCCGCCGGGCGTGCCTAAAGGCTTGCCCGAGCGATCCAGCCAGGTGAGCCGGAAGGCGCGGCCAGTGCCGGACCGGTAGGCTAGGACGCCATTCTGCGAAACCGAGAATCCCGCGATCCCCACGATGGGACCCCCGATCGTCTCGCCGTTGGAGACGGAACTGACAACTGGTGTGGGCTCGCCCGACAGCTTTCCGTCCGCCGCGTCGAACGGTTGAGCGAGCAGGCCGCCATCCCGCACGAACAGCAAATGGCCGCGGCTGCCGCCAGGAGCAGAAGGCGCGAACTCGGCTTGAAAGGGCGTCGCCAGAAGAGGCTCGCTACTCTGCCGGTCCGGAGGGAGGGAGATGGAGCCAAGGTACACCGCTGGATCGCGAGTTCCTTTGATGTCCCGATAGAGATAGTGGTCCCCATCGGGCAGGAAGCTGGGTGTATAGCGAAGACCGACCGAACCGGCGGCCGCAGCTTTCGGCGTGCCACCGGTTTCTGGAACCGTCCAGAGGCCCGTCGTGCGCATTGCGGCGCCGAATGCGATGACGCCTTTGTTGCTCCAGGAGGCTCCGCGGAATCCGGGGGCGTCGCAAATAATCTGGGTGTCGCCGCTGGTGCTGTCGACCTTTTTCAGTTTCCCATCGGCGTAGTAGGCAACGGCGCGGCTATCCGGAGACCAAAACGGAGACGACACGCCAGGTTCGTTGGGGTCGCTAAGACGCTTGGCATCGAGCGAGTCGAGCGGCCGGACCCACAGGCTGGATCGATTGTTAATGTCGAAGGTGATAAAGGCGAGCTTCTTGCCGTTGGGGGAAATGGCAAGGAATTCGGAGAAGATTTGTTTTTCGGGCGGTAGGATTTGGAAGCGGAGAGAGTCAGTGGAAGGCGGGGCCGCGGAGAAGTGGACCCAGGCGAGCGCGGCGCCGGCGAGGGCGAAGACTGCCGCGATGGCCCAGGCTAGTCCAGCATGCCGTCGACGTGATGCGGGCGGTTCGGATACGCCCGCTGACGCCCGCGGCTCCGGATCGGCGGTGACGAGTTCGAGGGCGGATTTCAGATCGCGGGCAGATTGCCACCTCGCGTCAGGATCTTTTTCCAGGCAACGTTTCAGGACCCGATCGAGCGCGGGCGGAGCCACGGAGGCGATGGACGGGGCAGGGCGTTCCAGGATCGCGGCGATGATGCTGGCAGGGCTCGATCCCTCAAAGGCGCGCTTTCCGGTGAGCATTTCGTAGAGCACGCAGCCGAAGGCGAAGATATCGCTGCGGCTGTCGGCTTCCTTGGCCTGGAGCTGCTCGGGCGACATGTAGAGCAGCGTGCCCAGGATTTGACCGGCTCCGGTAAGGCCCATCGTGATTGTCTGCGTAGCGTCCGCGAGTGGAGCCTCCATTTTGGCCAGTCCGAAATCCAGAAGCTTGACGCCTTGCCTGGTGACGAGAATGTTGGCGGGCTTGAGATCGCGATGCGTGATTTTCTTGGTGTGCGCGGCATCCAGCGCGTCGCAGATCTGGGCGGCATAGTCGAGGGCCTTATCCAGCGGCAGAGGGCCTTTAACCGGCTCGCCTTCGACGAACTCGAAGACCAGATAGTTGGGTCCGATGTCGTGGAGGGTGCAGATACGGGAATGATTGAGGGCGGCGACGGCTCGGGCTTCGCGATCGAAGCGCTCGCTAAATTCGCTCTTCGAAATCTTGATGGCTACCATGCGATCCAGCCGTGGATCGCGGGCCTTGTACACCTCGCCCATCCCGCCCTCTCCGATGAGCGCAAGGATTTCGTAGGGACCGAGCTTGTCGCCTATAGAAATAGACATCTTGACGGATTGAGCTTAGTTTAGCCGATAGGCCCTGTGTCACGGCGTAAGCCCGTTGTTGGGGCTGTTGGCGCTCCCCTGCTCAATCGCTGCGGCCAAGGCGCGGAGAAGTGCGGCGCCGTCGCCTCGATAAGCGCTCCCGTGTTGGCAGGCGAGCATTGCGGGACGGAGGCCCGCCAAGCGCTCTAAGATCGCCGAGGTACTGGTTGCGTGCGCGTAGTAGTCCATCATTCCGCGCATTCCTTCGCTGGCCGTGAGTATCTCCGTCTCGGTCACGGGCGGCATGTTCGCTCCAGCTTGCGTGAACAGGTCCCCGCACAATAGCGTCTGCGTGGATAGATCGAACAGAACGCCACAATCCCAACCGTGTGGCACGTGCGGAGTGTAGAGCCACTTCATTCGGCGGCTGCCGATGGAAAACTCCTCGCCATCCCCGAGCCCCCTGGCCGGCCGGGAGGAAAAGTCATTGAGGGATGTCAGCACGCCGATTTCAGTGCCAAACGGCGTCGCTTCCGGTGCGGCTTCCAGAAGATTGTTGAGCGCGCCAAACTCGTCGCCTTCAAAGTGCGATCCCCCGATCCAGCGCAGCTTCTCGGCCGGCATCACTTTCTTTATCGCTTCCACGGTGATTGGGAACATCTTGCGATATCCCGTGTGGAACAACAAGGGTTCGTCGTCGGCGATCAGGTACGAATTGAACGTGAAGCCTCCGGGAATCACATCCAGGGGCGTCGAGATTCTATAGATGCCCGCAGCAACCTCGTCAACACGCGTTCCTGTTACTTGATTGGTGATCATTTGCGTTCTCCTTTTCGTCCCGCCTGATATCCGGATGTGTAACGACCACCCTCCCCGTTACACATAAAATGTGTGGTGATGGATCTTGAACTGGAGGATGCGGACTTGGTTCGCCAAATCGCCTCGGGAAGCGATCGCGAAGCGGAAGCCGAGCTGTTCCGCCGCATGGCGCCGCGCATCCGGCTTTACGGATTGCGTCACCTGAGAGACCAACACGCCGCGGAAGATCTGGTGCAGCAGGTCCTGATCACGGCTCTGGAAGCGCTGCGGGCAGGCCGCCTGCGGGAACCGGAGAAGCTCGCCTCTTTCGTGCTGGGAACTTGCCGGATGACGGTGATGGACTTGCGGCGCGGCGCCCAGAGAAAAGAACGCCTGCTGGAACAGTTCGGTGCGGATCTACTCCGGCCGGTTCAGCCGTCTATGCCACACCTTGACCATGAACAGCTTACGAGCTGTGTGCAAAATCTGAAGGAGCGCGAGCGTGCGGTCGTCGTCATGACATTCTATGACGAGCAGACCGGCGCGGATGTCGCCAGGTTTCTAGGCCTTTCCGACGCCAATGTCCGGGTGATCCGCCATCGGGCGATTCACCAGTTGCGCGATTGCATGGGGGTGGTTGCATGAACTGCTCCCGTCCCATCGACGCGGCCGTCCTGGCGGACTATTGGCTCGGTGCTCTGACAAAACCGGAAGAAGAGGGCGCGGAGGAGCATCTCTTTACGTGCGACGAATGTGGAGCGCGGCTGCGAGAAGTGATCGCGCTTGCCGAAGGAGTCCGCCAAATCGCTCGCGAAGGATCCCTGCGGATGGTTGTGAGCGATTCATTTCTAAAGCGAGCCGCCGAGGAAGGCCTGCGAATTCGCGAATACGCCCCTCCTGCCGGTGGCAGCGTTCAATGTACGGTAACCGCCGAAGACGACCTTCTCATCGGGCGTCTGGCCGCAAACCTAAGCGGGGCCAAACGAGTCGATCTCTGCATCTGCGATGAGCGCGGCGTGGAACGGCACCGGTTGCCGGACATCCCCATTGCTTCCGGGGCCAGCAGTGTTGTCGTCCAGGAGTCCATAACAATGGCAAAGGCCGCGCCATCGAACAAGATGATCATGCGCCTGGTCACCTTCGATGACGCAGGTAGCGAACGTCTGCTCGGCGAATATACCTTCAACCACACCCGCTCCTTGCCCGGACCGGGTACTTGGTAGTGCTCTATTTGGCTTTGCCTTTCGGCGCGGCTTTGCCCTTCGCAGCCGCCGGGGCCGGCAAGAGCGGGGTCTCCTTGGCAGTCTCTTCCGGCAACGCGAACACCTGGATGGTATTGACGCGTCGCGTGGACTTCACCTGCTTGTTATAAGCCGCTACGCTGGCGGTTAAGAGGCCATCGCCGGTGTAGACGGCGACGTACTGACGGCCGTTGACGGCGTACGTGACCGTCGAGTTCGCGGCCGGGCCGGGCAGCATCGTCTCCCACAGCACTTTTCCGGTTTCCTGATCCAGGGCGCGGAAATTGTGGCCCAGGTCGCCGACGAACAGTAGGTTCCCCGCAGTGAGCAGGATGGCGCTGTTGATGGGATTCGGTCCCTTAAAGATATGCTCGACCTTGCCGGTGGAGGCGTTGATCTTCGAAACACCCGAGAATTCGTCGAGCTTGGACGGATCGCGCACGACGCCGTTGTGGCTGGAGCGCTTGCCGGGATCATTGGTCTTCTCTTCGTTGCAGGTGTCCACAAAGGGGACGTACAGCGAGTTGGTGAGAGGGCTGTAGCCCTGCGCCCAATAACTGCGCGTGTTGAAGAAGCACACCGTGTTGGTCATGTTATTACGCGGAAGCATGGTGGTCTCGTTCAGGTAGGTGATGCCGTTCTCGTCGATGTTTTTCAGGAAGAAGTTGGGCACGTCATAAGGCCAGGGATTGGCCCACAGGAATTCGCCCGTGCGGCGGTCGAGGGCGAAGACGCCGCCGGATTCGCCGGTGACCAGGACGATATCGCGGCGCTCGCCTGCCTTTATCTTCGAGTTGAACCACTTTGCCGTTTCCTTGGTGGGATTGAGCGTGGTGCTGACCAGGACGCGGTCATTGGTCCAATCTTCGTCCCAATCGTCGCCGGGGAGATGCTGGTAATACCAGTTAAGCTTGCCGGTGTTGGCGTCGATCGAGAGAGTCGAGTTGCTGAAAAGGTCGGCGGGTGCGTGCGTGGGGATAGCGTTGAAGTTGCCATCGTGACGCTCCAGGCGCGAGTTCGGCGTGGGATTGGCAACGCCCCAGATGATGGAGTTAGTGGCGGGATCGTAGGTGCCGCCGAGTCCCCAGGTGGAAGCCGTGCGCTTCTCGTCAGGAACCCCGCCCCAGGAGTCGCCGCCCGGCTCGCCGGTGCGGGCCGCGGTGTAGAACTTCCACACCAGCTTGCCGGTCTTGGCGTCGTGCGCGGAGATGTAGCAATCGCTGTTCTTGGTGCAGGTTCCGCCGGAGATGACTTTGTCGCCAGCGATGATCGCACCTTCAGAGTTGCCGCGCCCGTCGTTCTTGGCTTCCCAGCGAATCTCGCCGGTGCGGGCGTCGAGAGCAACCAGCGTGCTATCGGGCGAACTCCAATAGACCATGTCGGAGCCGATCGCGATCGTCTTGGCTTTCGCGCCGGTCTTGAGATTCGCCGCCAGATCGCGCTTATATTCCCAGATGACCTGACCGTTGGTGGCATCGAGCGCCTGGACTATGGCTCCGGGCGCCTGTACGTACATGACGCCATCGTGGATCAGCGGGATGCCTTCCTGCGTGCCGGCACCTTCCGTGACGCTCCACGCGAGCGTGAGCTGTCCAACGTTGGATTTATTGATTTGCTGCAAGGGCGAGAAGCGCTGCGCCTCATAGGTGCGGTTGTACATCAGCCAGTCGTTGGGGCTGGGATTCTTGAGGTTGTCCTCAGTGAGGGGCACCAGGTTGCGGCCGGGTTGTTGCGCAATGACGTGAACGGCCAGGAACACACCGAGCGCGGCGACGGCGGAGATAATAATGTTGCGTTTCATGCCTCGTCGATTATACCGAGATAGAACCACGCTCGGTTGAGCACTTTGACCCTTGCCAGGCAGCCGCCGGTGCTACGATTTCATGGTGGGGACGGTCGACATTCGCCGCAGCACCCTGGGCTCGCCCGACGCGGCCCGGCTGATCGCAGCGCTCAATGCCGAACTGACGAAGACGTTTCCGGAACCCGGTGCCAACCACTTCTCTCTGAGCGCTGCCCAGGTAGTGGCCGGCGATGGCGCATTCCTGATCGCGCATATCGACGACGTGGCGGTGGGCTGCGGCGCGGTCCGGCGGCTGGACCAGACGACCGCCGAACTCAAGCGGATGTATGTGGACCCGTCGGTTCGCGGCCGGGGCGTCGGGCGCGCGCTGGTCGAGGCTCTGGAGCGCGAGGCGAAACTCCTTGGCGTAACGACGGTCGTGTTGGAGACCGGCACGCGTTTGGCATCCGCGATAAATCTGTACGAGGCGGCGGGGTATGAGCGCATCCCGCTTTACGGCGAATATCTCTCCTCGCCGGACACGAGCCTATGTTTCGGCAAATCGCTCGCGTGAATGAAGCGAAGAGCCGGTTAGCGGCTGCGCTTCGTCCGGATCCGTTCGTAGCGTAGTCCGACCGAGCCATCCGAGTAGGGCTTGCATTCCGTGAGCTTGAAGTCGCGCTGCGGAAACTTGCCGGGAAAACCGGGTATGCCATCGCCTAACAATGTGGGACTAAGACCGATGAAGAGTTCGTCCACCAAATCCTCTTGCAGGAAACTGCGGGCTAATTCGCCTCCGCCTCCTAGATAGATGTCTTTCCCCGGGCGGCGCTTCAGCTTTCCCACAAGGGCTTTCAGCGATCCGCTCACCACTTCGAAACCATCTCGCTTGCCGGGCTTCCAGCGCCGCGAGACTACGTAATTCGCCATGCCCGGCGGGTCGGGAATCTCTCCACTCGCGCGCATTTTCACCCAGCCAGCTGCGGTTTTGCGGCCCATGATCGTGGTGTCGATCTTGGAGAAGAAGTCTGCCATGACTGCTTCGCCTTCTTTATCGATGACCAGAAAATCGAGGTCGCCATTGCGCCGCGCAATATAGCCGTCCAGGCTCATTCCGAATCCGAGGATGACTTTTCGAGACATGGCGCGATCGTCTTAATTTCGGGATTTCAGCTTGATCTCGGCTGTGTCGCCCTTTATCTCAATCGTCGTGCCGAAAGGCTTGGACGCGTCTGCGAGACGTTGGAGAATATATCCCGCCCTCGCGCCCGTCACCGGCGCAGGTAAGCCGCGCGTCACGAGGAACTGGTTGTTGGCGTACTCATTGTGAACATCGGGCTGACCCTCTCCCAGGTTGTTCATGGCGATCGGTCGGAAGGAAATTGACTGCAGATTCTTCCCCTGAAATTGGACGTAAGCCACCGCGCTCTCCCAATTCATGGGTTCGTCGATGTAGGTCAGCGTCGGAGGCACGTTGTAAATGAAGTTGCCCAGATCGTAGAAGATGGGCCGGCCGTGATAAATCTCCACCCCGTGCAGCAGAGGCGCGCCATGCATCACGATGATGTCCGCGCCTGCATCCACCTCGGCATGGGTCCACTTCTTGAGCCAGTCGTTTGGAGCAAGCCGCTCCGGCAGACCCTCCGTGAAAATCGTCGCGAACGAGCGATTCCCGAAGACGTGGTTGTGCTGGTACACGATCACCAGATCCGCGTGCTGGCGGGCCTCATGAATGCTTTGCAGGATGCGCTGCGAATCCGCCGGATTCGGCGTGTTTGCGGGCGCGCCGGGGAGATCGGTGGTCGCCTCGTTTTCCTTGTCGCCGGCTTGAATGCGAAGCTCATTCACTCCCGGCCTATCCGCCGTGGCGCTGCCTCCCGGCGTAATGAGACCTGACGCGCTGGCGACCAGGGCAATCGTGCCCTTCGGGGTGCGCAAATACCCCGGCGCTGCCGCTTCAGCGAGGTTGTTACCCGTTCCCGCATGCGCGATCTTGCGGCGGTCGGCCTCGCGGATCGTGTTCTGGATCCCCGTCGCTTTCAGATCGAAGGCATGGTTGCCGGACAACGACAACAGGTTAAATCCGAAAGTTGTCAGCGCGTCAAGCGCTTCCGGAGGGGTGAGAAACCCCCGGCCTTCCCGAACCGTCTCGCCTTTTTGAGCGATAGCGGCTTCCAGGTTGGTGAACACCACATCACCCTTCAGCATCCCCTGGATCACCGGCACCGCCGCCGGCGCGGTCGTCCGGATATCCGAGCGGATCATCGACTGGCCCACCAAAGTAATCGTGATGGGAGCCGGCTGCGGATGCTGCGCGGAGCCCGTCGTGCAGACGATTGCGGACAAAATCGCGACGCACCCGGCTTTCGCAAAGAACTGGCTGCTCTTCAACCGTTTTGTCATCTGCGTTGCCCCCTATTTAGCCTGGACCTTCTTCGGCCGAACGTTGAACTCCAGCTTCCACCGCCGCCCATCGCGAGCGACGAACCACAGCTCCAGCGTTCCGGTTTCCGTTACCAGGCTTTCCAGAGTTACCAGGACGTTCTCATGGACATCGTTCGAGAGCATGGCCTCAATAGGAGCAAGTTCCTCCATAGAGGAATCGATTTCTTCGATGAGGGAACCCGGCGCGTCCTGGGTTCGTTCGGTGGATTGGAAGAACCGGAACTGCGCTCGCTTGCCCACGCTCAAGACGGAGGTGCGATCCTCGAATTTATAGCCAGTGCCCTCCTCCATTCCGAAGGGCACGACCGTGAGGGCCTTCATCGGCGGGCGCCGGCCGGGTACAGCGGGCGCTACAGACTCGATGCCTATGTAGTAGCTGCGGGGAATGCCGCCTCGCACTCGAACCCCTTCACCCTGTCTGGCCAAGCCGTAGTAGGCGGCGCCGTGC
>Ga0157374_10002253_pt1 | contig 16246 bp, 18 predicted proteins | sample M25metaG_FD_115308 | JGI IMG/M metagenome (GOLD analysis project Ga0157374, IMG submission 115308) | Miscanthus rhizosphere microbial communities from Kellogg Biological Station, Michigan, USA - M2-5 metaG | ecosystem: Host-associated > Plants > Roots > Rhizosphere > Soil | place: USA: Michigan...
ACCTCGATGGCGATTGGCATGAAGCCATGGCGGGCACCGCAAAGCTCGGAACACTGACCGAAATATACGCCCGGCCGGTCGACCTTGGCCCAGGTTTCGTGAAGCTGCCCCGGGTTGGCGTCCTGCTTGATCCAGAATGCCGGCATGGCGAAGCTGTGGATCACGTCGTCGGCTGTGACGATGAATTTCACGACCTTGCCCTGCGGAATCACGAGGCGGTTGTCGACGGCGAGAAGCGGCGGGCCGTCGTTGTCCGTTCGCGCGCGCTGGTTCGCCTGGCGGGTCGGGTCATTCGCCTCCTTCAGCATGTAGCTGTCGAAGCTCACGCCATAGTCCGGAAGCTCGTAGGACCAGTACCATTGGTGCCCCGTCACCTTTACCGTGACATCCGCTGGAGGCGGCGAATATTGGTGACGCAGCAACCGGATGGATGGGATTGCGATTCCCACCAGGATCAGGACCGGGACGAGGGTCCAGATGACCTCGATCAGCGTGTTGTGGGAGTTGCGCGACGGGGTAGGATTCGCGCCGCGGCGAAAGCGGACGATCGCGTAGAGCAGCAACGCCAGGACGAACACGCTGATGATCGCGCAAAGCGGCAGCAGCCAGTAATCATGAAAACCGACCGCTTCCTCGCCGATCGGAGTGACCTGCAATTGAATGCCCTTCCTTCCGTCCGGCTCTCCGACACCGGGCGTTGGAATTGCGTGGCCTACGCTTCCGGGAACGATCGCCGGCTGGGCGGCGTCGGGCTTTGCCGCGTCCTGCGCGGTTCCGGCCGGAGGCGTCGCCGTAGCAGCTGGCGCAGCCGGGGTGTTCTGGGCGGGCGGACTCGCCGCGGTCTGCGCGGCTGCAGGAGTAAGCCCGGCCGCGGCCAAGGCGATCGCCCATCCAATCAGTCTCATCTTCACCCCGGTTTCAAATGCATTGGGACGGAAACGCGAGAAACCGCGCCCCTTGATTGGCGGTCTCTATAGGCGCGGGTTTTCGGACCCTCAAGCCGGTGTTCCACGATGTAATTCAGGAGGAATGTTGAAGGCCGTTGCGCCGCAGCCTAAACGCCGTCGCCACCGATGATGACCGACGAAGACATACTGGCGGAGTTCCGCGCAGCCGACGCCCTTCTCGAAGGGCATTTCATTCTCTCGTCCGGGCTTCGAAGTCCACGGTACCTGCAGTGTGCAAGGGTATTGATGGATCCCGCCCGGGCTGAGCGGTTGGCCCAGGCGCTTGCTTCGAAACTGCCGGTCGATGTTCGCGACCGCATCGATGCCGTGGTCTCGCCGGCGATGGGCGGAGTGATCGTCGGCCACGAGATGGGTCGGGCGCTCGGAAAGCCGGCCATGTTCCTGGAGCGCCCGCAGGGATTGTTCGAGTTGCGGCGCGGCTTTCGCCTCGATCCCGGCTCGAACGTGCTGATGGTCGAGGATGTCGTGACCACCGGCCTTTCGTCGAGGGAAGCGATCGACGCGGTTCGCCAAGCCGGCGGCGAAGTGATTGCCGAGGCCGCCCTCGTCGACCGCTCGTCCGGCAAGGCGGACCTTGGGGTCCCCTTCATCCCCCTCATCCGGATCGATGTCCCGACCTATAAGGCGGACGCCGTTCCACCGGAGCTTGCGGCTATTCCGGCCATCAAGCCCGGGAGCCGCGCGGCGGCGTGACCGGACGTCTTCGCCTGGGCGTCAACATCGATCACGTCGCGACCATTCGGAACGCGCGCGGCGGAGATCATCCAGACCCGGTCCGCGCGGCGCACATCGCCGCGGATGCCGGTGCCGATGGAATCACTGCTCATCTTCGTGAAGATCGCCGCCACATCACCGACGAGGACATCGACCGGCTGATGGCCGAGATTGCGCTTCCGTTGAACCTAGAGATGGCGGCGACCGAGGAAATGCTGGCGATTGCGCTTCGCCACAAGCCGCATGCCGCTTGCATCGTTCCCGAACGTCGCGAGGAGCGCACCACGGAAGGCGGGCTCGATGCCGCGGGCCAGCACAACCACCTCGCCTACTACGTCGACAAGCTGGGCGCGGCGAACATCCGCGTAAGCCTGTTCATCGAGCCGACCGAGGAGCAGGTCACCGCCGCCGTCCGCCTCGGTACGCCTGTCGTCGAGTTCCACACCGGACGTTTCGCACATGTCGACGGAGAGGAGCGAGCAAGGGAATTGAGGCGGATCGCAGACTGTGCCGCCCTCGCAGTCAAGAACGGCATCGAGCCCCATGCCGGCCATGGCCTCACGTTCGACAACGTCGTTCCCGTGGCGGCGATTCCGCAAGTCGCCGAGCTCAACATCGGCCATTTCCTGATCGGCGAGGCGATTTTCACGGGCCTGGACGCAAGCGTGAGGCACATGCGCGAGCTCATGGATTCGGCACGATGATCCTCGGCATCGGGTCCGACCTCTGCAACATCGAGCGAATCCAGAACTCGCTCGACCGCTGGGGCGACAGGTTCCTCAATCGGGTCTTCACGGAGCTTGAGCGCAAGAAGGCGGCGTCACGGCCTCACACGATCGCCGGGACCCTGGCCAAACGGTTCGCGGCAAAGGAGGCCTTCTCGAAAGCGGTCGGCACCGGTTTCAAGCGCGGCGTCTACATGAAGGATATCGGCGTCGTTAATCTGCCGTCAGGAGCCCCGACGTTACAGCTTACCGGTGGTGCAAAAGCGCGGCTTGACGCCCTTGCTCCGGAAGGCCACGCAATCGACATTCATCTGACGATGACCGATGATCACCCCTGGGCACAGGCCTTCGTCATTCTGGCCGCCCGCAAGCTGGAGCAATAAGCTGAACGACACCGTACCAGAGGCGACCACCCCGCCCGTGGAAGAGACCGCGACCACTCCAGTCCAGCAGGAAAGCAAGGGCTCGGCCCTGTGGCGCGAGATCAGGGGACTCTTGTGGGTGCTCCTGGCCGTGCTCGCCTTCCACAGCTTCATCGCGAAGCCCTTCTACATCCCCTCCGAATCGATGATGCCCGGGCTTCTTACGGGGGATCGCCTTGTCGTCTCGAAATATCCTTACGGCTGGTCGTGGGTGTCGCCGAGCTTTCCCGTCTTCCCGGCGACCAGCGGTCGACTGTTCGGCAACATGCCGAAGCGCGGCGACATCGTCATCGTCACGCCTCCGGGGACCCGAACCGACTATATCAAGCGAGTGATCGGCTTACCCGGAGACACGCTCCGGATGGTGGACGGGCAGTTGATCATCAACGGCCAACCCGTGAAGCGGCAGGCGGAATCGCCCGACATGGTTCCGATCGACATCAACTCGCCGTGTGGATCGAATACGGATCCGGCGCTTTACGATTTCCGGGTCCGCGGTCCGGATGGGAACATGTACTGCCGGGTGCCGATCGTCCGCGAGACGCTTCCGGGTGGGCGCAGCTATGAGACTGTTGAACTCGGCCGGTCCAGCGAGGACAATTTTGGGCCAGTGACCGTTCCTTCCGGCCACCTATGGCTGATGGGTGACAATCGCGATGATTCCGCCGACAGCCGTGTTCCCGAATGGCAGGGCGGACTCGGCGGCCCGGTTCCATGGGAAAATATCGGCGGGCGTGCCGAGTTCATCACCTTTTCGCTCGACGGCTCGACCGTCTGGTGGAACCCACTGACCTGGATCGAGGCGCTGCGCCACGGCCGCGCCGGACGTTCGCTCAGGAACAGCTGATGTCCGTTCGGGATCGCCCGCCTACGATCGAGCCGCATGTCGAGCGGCCCGGTCCAGCGGAGTTCCGCGATCCCTTCGTCCGCCGTGAAATAGCCAAGGCTGCGGTCTGGCTCGGGATGGCGCTGGTCATCGTCGGCGTCATCTTTCTTGCGCAGCCGCTGCTTTTGATCATCGGCGGCGCGATCTTCGCGGTGTTCCTTGACGGGGGCGTGCGACTGCTCGGCCGCTTCCTCCCGATTCGGCGCGGGTGGCGCCTTATGCTCGTTCTGGTGCTCGGGTTCGGCTTTCTCGGCTGGGTCGTCTGGTTCGCCGGAACGACCATCGGAGCTCAGTTCGAAGCGCTGCGCGAGGTCGTCACTGCGCAGTTCACCCGATTGATGAACTTCGCCGGCTCGCTGGGCATCTTGCCGGAGGGCAAGTCGACGAACATCGGTGGTGAGCTTCTCGGCTCAGTCGGTCGCCTAACCAGCGCCGTCGGCAGCGCAATCGGCGCCGTTGGCAGCGTCATCGCGATGATCGTGATCGGCATTTTCCTCGCTGCCGAGCCGCGCATCTACGATCGCGGGATCGCCTGGATGCTGCCGTTGCGGCATCGTTCGGGCTTCTATCGTATCGCCGAGCATCTCGGCTTCACATTGCGGCGGCTGCTGTTCGGACGCCTGGTCGGAATGTTGTTCGAGGGTATTTTCACCTGGGCCATGCTGACGATCGGCGGAGTGCCCATGGCCGCCCTTCTCGGCCTTGTAACTGGCGTGCTCGCCTTCATTCCGAATATCGGCGCGATCACTTCGGGCGTCTTGATGGTCGCGGTCGGATTCAGCGCCGGACCGCATCAGGGTGTCTATGCGATCTTCGTCTACTTCTTCGTCCAGAATATCGACGGATATGTGGTCGTTCCGTACATTGCGCGGCGAACGGTCGATCTTCCGCCGGCGCTCGTTCTCGCAATGCAGTTGTTGATGGGTGCGCTGTTCGGGATCCTCGGCGTTCTCTTCGCGGATCCGATCCTCGCGACCCTGAAGGTTGTCCTCGTCGACCTCAGCGAGCGCCACGCGGCGCGGGAGGGCGAGACACCGGAAGTGGTGCCGAACGACGAGCTTACGGCTGTGGAGCCTGCTGTTGCTGCGCCTGCTGAGCTTGCATCTGCTCCATCATCGCCGCGCCGCCGGGAACGACCTTCCGGACGCGCACCTCAAACGTAAGCGGGCTGTTCTTGGGCCATCCCTGCGGAGCCTGGCCTTCGCCCCAAGCGATCTTCTGAGGCATGGTGATGCGATATTCGCCACCTTCCTGCATCCGGCTCATCGCCTCGGCAAAGCCCGGATAGACATGATCCATGGCGAACGGCTGCGGGCCGCCGTGGCTTTCGCTGCTGTCGATCATCGTGCCGTCATCGGCGGTCAGGACATAATCGAGCAATGCCGCATCAGAGCGGGCGATTTGATTCCCCTTGCCGGCCTTGATGGTCCGGAACTGAAGACCGCTCGTGGTGATTTCAGGCCGGAGTGATCCGGCACCAATCCAGGCGAGGCCGATTCCAAGCCCGATGACCAGGAGAAAACCAAGCCACAGGGCAACGGCCCTGCCAGTCCTGGCCGGTCGGTGGGCAGCTTCGGCGACGGACAATGGTCTGGCTTAAGGCTTAACGTGAGCCTTCGCGCTCGGCGCGCTTGCGCTCGAGCTTGCGCGCGCGGCGGATTGCGGCGGCGCGTTCACGGGCGCGCTTCTCCGAGGGCTTTTCGTAATGGCGGCGCAGCTTCATCTCGCGGTAGACGCCCTCGCGCTGCAGCTTCTTCTTGAGCGCGCGCAGCGCCTGCTCGACATTATTGTCGCGAACGATGATCTGCATAAACTCCCGTCACTCTCCTTGTGTAGGCCCTCGCGGCCCCAGTAGACGCAAGGGCCACCTGGCTCCAGAACGTCAGCAATAGTCTAGCGGCCTCCGAGGTATTCCGCGGCGACGCGGCCCCTTAGCAGTGCCTGCTGAAGCGTTCAACCCGTAGCCGATCGACGCCACCTGCGGCGAACCGTTCGCATCGCACGATGAAGTTGGAAACCTGAACATTTAGGTTATCCCCCATTAACCCTCCGAATGGTAGAATCTCCGCTTCAAATCCGGGGAGGGTGAACAATCGTGTCGTTGAATCGTAGGGATATGTTGCGTCTTGGTGCCTACGGGGCTGCAGGCGCGATTATCTCCACCGCAGCAAGCTCAAGCGTGCTTCCGTCGCTGGTCCTTCCGGCGTCTCCGGACCCGCTGGCACCGGCAGCTCCGCCGGCCCCTGCGCAGATTCTCGCACCGTCGGCACCTGCGGGCATCGACCCGCAGCTGTTCGCAAAGGCGAAGGCCGCCTTGGACGGCCACAAGATCTATGCTCGCGATTCGCTCGCGATCGTCGACTTCTCCAAGCCTTCGAATGAGGAGCGCTTCTTCGTCGTCGATCTCGCAAGCGGCAATGTGGAGGCGCACCGCGTCTGCCACGGCCGTGGCTCCGACCCCGATCACTCGGGTTTCGTCGAGCGTTTCTCGAACGACTTCGGATCCTATGCGAGCTCGAACGGCGCCTATGTCACGGCGGATTACTACGACGGCAAGTACGGGCTTTCGATGAAGGTCCGGGGGCTCGACTGGAGCAACTACAATGCCGAGCCGCGCGCCATCGTCATCCACAATGCCTGGTATGCAGAGCCGGACATGATCCCGCTCCACGGCAAGCTTGGCCGTTCGGAAGGCTGTTTCGCCATGTCGCGCAAGAGCCAGTACGACGTGATGCGGAAGCTCGCCGGCGGCCGCATGATCTACGCCGAGAAGCTGGCCTGATCTCCAGGAGAAAGGCGGCTGGCGGAATGGCCACCGCTCGAGTGAACCGCAAGGGCCGCTATTGGGCGGCGAATGCCTGAACGGAACCGCCGTTCACTCGGCGTATCCTTCCGCTATCCTCCTCGAATTCCCTCATCAGGTCATACGTCGAATAACCGTGGAAAGTCGTTGCGCCTGGGAATAGCTGTGTTTTCGTACATCTGAGGAGATGAGGCGTTGGTCATGCCTCGCGGTCTGGTCGTCGCATTTGCACTGTTGGGCGTGGCCGTGACCGGCATCGCCGGCGGGGTGGCGGCGCAGGCGCCCCGTATCAGCAAACCCAAGCCTGCACCTCCGGGCCCGTCGACCATGCCGCCGCTGACCCCCGCAGACATAGATAACAAGCTTGCCATCGGCGGCGACGACATCAATGCGCGGAAGATCGAAACGCGCATGACCGTTGAGGTGCAGGTCAACGGCAGGGGCCCCTATCATTTCGTGGTCGACAGCGGTGCGGACACGTCGGCGGTCGGACTGCGAGTCGCGCGCGACTTGCAGCTGCCGCTCGGAACCCCTGTGATCCTGAACGGGATGACGGATCGCAACATCGTCGACCGAGTGAAGGTATCCACCTTGGCATTCGGACCAAGCACGATCGGCGATCTGGAAGTGCCGGCGCTTCGAGAAGAGGATCTCGGCGGCGACGGAATGATCGGGATCGATGCGCTAGTCCGGCAACGGCTGATGATGGATTTCGAAAATCGACTGGTGAAGGTCGAGGATGCTCGGAGGCCGGCCCCACATTTCACCGATGAGATCGTCATCACGGCGAAGCTTCGTCATGGCCAGCTGATCTTGACCCAGGTGCGGGCCGGCGGCCTGTCGCTCGACGCGGTGGTCGATACCGGCTCCGAAATCACGGTCGGAAACCTTGCCCTCCGCGACCGGCTGCTTAGCCGGAACCTCAACCGCAACTGGACCGTGTCGACGACAGGGGTGACCGGCAAGACCGTCGACTTGCAGCTTGGGCAGCTCCGCGAGCTTCGCGTGGGTTCGATCACCCTCCGCAACATTCCGATTGCCTTCGCCGACGTGCCGCCTTTCAAGGTCTTCGGATTGCATGACGAACCGGCGCTGCTGCTCGGAACCGATATCCTGGAGACCTTCCGGCGGATCTCGCTCGACTTTCAGGCGCGAAAGGTTCGCTTCCAGCTGAGGCGCTGCGGATCAGTCGCGGTTGCAATCAGCAGTTCGCCGACGTCCACCCTGTCGGGCTTGTCCTCGCGCGACCAGGCCGTGTGCGGCATTTAGGCCATCACGGGAAATTGAGCTTTTTCAGAAGCGCCGCGTAGCGAGGGCTGTCCCGGATCGGATCGAGAAACGGATCGACTTCCAGACTGATAAGGCCGGGGTCGTGACTGGCGAAGGCATTATCGAGCTCAGTTAAGGCTTCGTCCTTCTGGCCGAGCTGGGCCCTGATCTGCGCATATTGATAATATGCTACCGCCGCGAATTGCTTCTTCATGGCGGTCAGAATGTGCTCAGCGCCGGGTCGATCTCCCGTACGGGCGGCAGCAAGCGCTTCGCCCGTCACCCGGAAAATATTGTCGGCCGACATTGCCCGGAATTCCACAAGGGCTTCTGCCGGGCGGCCGAGCAGCAGCAGGCTATTCCCAACCCATGACCGGGACACCTTCGGCGCCAGCTGGTTGGCCTCGCGACCTGCCGTGATCGACTGTTCATATCGTCGGAGGAAATAAAGGACCTGCGCCTTGCGGAGGAAGGCCGTGGGATTAAGCGGATCGAGCGCCACGAACCGGTCGGCGAGGACCAACCCCTCCTCGCCCTGGCCGATATAGGGCAAAAGCGCGACGGCCGACCCCAATACATCCTGGTCGTCGGGTGAAAGCGTCAGTGCCTTTTGGAGATGCACCAGCGATCCTCTGAAATTGAGGCGCGCCCGCTCGATGCCGGACAAGGCGGCCTCGGCGGCCCCGAGCCTTGGAGCAATCTCCAGCGCGCGGGTGGCTGATCTGGATGCCTCGGAGAGATCGGAAGCCGCCTCGATTGGCGTCGCCGCAAATCCCGTCGCGAAGACCGTCAAACTCCGCGCCCGCGCCACATGGGCATCCGCATAATTGGGATCTCGAGCAATCGCGGCCTCGACCAAGGTGATGCTCTTGCGAAGCGCTTCGGGCCCGGTCGACTCACGCCCAACCTTGCGGCTCTGCAGCAGAAGATCCTGCGCGACGGGGTCGGTCGTGCCGCCGAGCGTAAGCGCTGCACGGCCGGAATCCTCAAGCTCAATGCTCAACGCCTGGGCGACATTGGATGCGATGTCGGTCTGAATCCTGATCGCATCGCCCGGTGCGCGATCGTAGGTCTGGGCCCAGCGCTCCACCCCGTCCTTGCCGCTGACGAGCTGAGCGCTGACCCTGATTGTCTGAGCGGAGCGGCGAACGCTACCCGTCAAGACATTGGCGACGTTGAGCTTCGCGGCGGCTTTGCGGATGTCGAGGTCCTTGACCGCGTCGCAGGAGTTTCGTCCGATCACCTGCAGTCCGATCCTCGACAGAGCAGCTCTAAGCTCTTCCGCGACCCCTTCAGAAAAATAGGTCTGGTCGTGGGATTGAGAGAGATCGGCGAAGGGCAATACGGCAATCCGCTGAGCATTGGCCGGGGCAGGCCGAAGCAGCACCCAGCCAGCGCCTGCTGCAGCAACCGCTCCAACGCCAAGCCCACCCGCGATCAGGGTTCGGCGGGAGACGCCTGACTGACCATCAGCGGCGGTGAGCGCTCCAATTTCTTCACCGGCAATCCGGCGCCGGACGGCATCGGTGATCGCAACGAAGCGGGGATCAGACCGATCGCCTCGCCAGCCCTTCAACAAGATCGCCTGGATTTCGCCGAACCCGAGAGGCGGTTCGGTCCGGTCGAGCCTGATCGGTAGATAGACCCCGCGCCGCCGTGCGCGGCTGGCTTCGTCACGGACGAAGTCGCCTTCCGGCCCGGCCGAGCGCCGGCTCCAGGCGACGATCACGCACTTGGCTGCATCGAGATGCCGCTGGATGTCTTCGCGCCAATCGGCGCCGCCGCGGATATGCGAGTCCCACCAGACGGTGAAGCCCTCGGCCTCGAGTGCCGAGACGAGGGGGACCAGCCGAGGGCGATCCTCCGCTTTGTACGATACGAATATGTCCGTCGCCCCGATCACTGCAGCCCTCGCAAGGATCGGTGCAAACCTTAGGTCATGCGTCGGAATTCACAAGCAAGCAGGGCGTTCCTATGCCGGTTAGCGCGCGGCGGCCTGTCCCGGCTGCTTGGTGGAGGGCTGTTGCGTCTTCGGCTTTGTGGGCTGCCCGGCAATCGGGTCCTGCGGCTTGGGCGGTGCGAGGCTCGCTCCGCCATCCCTCATGTCCATCGCAGCCATGGCTTTCGCGTCGCGGCCGTACAGGTCCTTATAATCCACGATCCGGCCGTCCACGAGCGCGGCGGAGCTGAAATAGACGATATAGACGGGCACCGGTTTCACGAAGTTCGCCTGGACCGTCTTCTTGTTTTCGAGCGCGTCCTGAATCTTGTCCGAAGTCCACTCCCCGCCGTCATCACCGAGCAGCTCGGTGGCGAGGTCGAGGATATGCTGCGTCCGGACGCAGCCGTGACTGAGCGCTCGGGTGGAGTCGTTGAACCGGCTCCGGGCATTGGTGTCGTGAAGGTAGATCGCCTTCGAATTAGGCATCACGAACTTGATCTGGCCAAGCGCATTGGTCGGTCCTGGCGGCTGGCGCCAGCGCTGGATCTTGCCGTCCGCCCCCTTCACCGGAACGAAGCCCTTCTTGCCGGCGGCTTCCTTCTCGATGCTCTTCGGTACTTCCCACCACGGGTTCAGGATCACGCCGATTGCGGTGGCATTGAGCTGCGGTGTAGGCGTCGAGAGCTTGCCCGCGATCGCCCGCTGCTTCCACCGGTTGACGCCATTTTCCACCAACGTTGCATGGAATCCGGGAACGTTGACGATGATGTATTTCGGTCCGAGGTCGCGAGGCAGCCAACGCCAACGATCGAGATTGAGCCGAATCCGTTCGCGCTTCGCCTGTTCGCTTTCGGGAGTCGCGGCCAGGGCCGCCTTCAGCGCCGCATATTGCGGGTGCGTCGGAAGCAGCCCGCTAAGCGCCTCGGTAAGGTTGTGCTGCGCGAGCGCATTTCGCAGCAGCGCATCCTGCTTTTCGGCATTGAGATCGTTATCGACCACCCACCAGTCGATCCTGCCCGGCTTCTTCACATGGCCGAGGGCCAGATCCGACGAGAGGGCATTGAACCGCTCGGTAGCCGCGGTGGAGACTGCGACAGGGTTGCCGGTCTGGATCGCCGCCTGCAGCCCGGCCGGGTCATAGTCCGCCGGGTTCAGTCCCTCGACGCCGACTTGCTGGATGTAGGTGAACAGCTCGGAGGCGCTGCGGAGATCCCAGACGGCCGGCGGAAGCGGCGGTGGCACGGGCGCGGCCTGCCCGGCCAGGGGCTGGTCGGGCTGATAGTCGGGATTGCCGGGCACGGGCGCGTCAGGCGCAGCTTTGGTCCCTGAAGTGCTCGGCTTTGGTTTCGGCGCTGGTGCCTTGGGTTGGTTCGCCGCGGGCTGCGGAGGTGCAACGACGCCCATCGGGCGGACCTGCGAGAAAAGCGGACCAGCCGCGAGTCCAGCGATCGCCGAAAATAGCAGCAAGGAGCGTGGACGCAGCTTCATCGTCCTACCAACCTCTTCATTTCAAACGAGAACCCCACTTGGCAAAACTTCCATACATGGCTTGCCGACGGTTCGCCAGTCGCGCCGCGGTCATGCCGAATCAAATCTGGTGCTGGGGCAGATTCGCAAACCAATCCTTAAGCGCGGCTGGATAAGATGGCCCAGCCGACGTGGAGGGCAACAGTGGCGTCCAATTATTTTCTCGACGGTTCGATGATCCCGCGCACCGAAACGCGGAGCATCGACGAGCGGACCGAAGTCCGGCACCCATCGCTGTCGAGCACGGCAGTGCTCGATTTCCGTGGCCGCAAGCATGTCGTCCGGCTGGTCAATGTCTCTCCTTCCGGTGCCATGGTGATCTTCCCGAACGTCCCCAACATAGGCGAACGCTTGCACCTTCAGCTGCTTGACCGCGGCGGCGTGTGGGCACAGGTGCGCTGGGTGAAGGAAGGGCGCATCGGCGTCTCGTTCACAACCACACTGGGTTAGCGCGCAATGGAGATGAGTTTCGTGACGATCAGGGCCCGAATCGCGGAGGACGAAAGCGATGAACGGCGCCAGGTCGAACGGAAGCCGGTCGAGCTGGAAGCCAGGATGCGGGAACTCGGCGCAAGCGGGGTGGAGGCCAAAGTGCTCAATATTTCAGAGCGCGGTTTCATGGCCGTAGCCGATGGCCGGTTCGAGGTCGGGTCGCGCGTCTGGCTGATGCTTCCGGGACGCGATCGCGCAAATGCGATCGTCAAATGGACGGTCGGCGACAAGATCGGTGCCGAGTTTTCCGAACCCGTTTCTCTCGCCGGACTGCGCGCTTAGGACATTCGACTAATCTGGAGTTCCTCTCCACTCGGCGTAGCCATCACTCTTGAACGTGCCTGAGCTGCATCAGCTCCTGCAACCTGCGGCTCGACCGCTCGTTGGAACTGGCCGAAAGGATGGTCAGCCATGCCGATCACCAGCGAAGCCTGGAAACCGTATGCGCGGGGATATCATGCCGTGTATCGGGAGCATGAAGTCAATCACTGCCCCGGTTGCGGACGTACTCAGTGGATCATTGGCCGCATTTCGGCCGAATGCGCATTTTGCGCGACGGCATTGCCGCTCGCCGAAGCGAGCATGCGCTCGCACAATGGCCCGGTGATCATCCAGCACAAGAACCGGCATATTCACGACTGGGCCGCGTGAAGGCTTAGGCTTTCTTCCTTACCGGCACCTGGACGTTGCAAAGGTCGACGCCGCCGGCGGGACGAATGTAAAAGTCGTCGTGCCGGTTGGCCCGAACCCTCAGGTACGCGGCGAAGGTCGCGGTGTCGGTATTAAGATATTCGTACGAGGGTCGCTCGGACGTGGGCATGTCGCTCGCCATCTTGATGCTCGCGATCGGCACATTCTGCGCCTTGTCCTTGTAGAAGCCGAGCGCCTCGGTTCCGCGTGGAAGGGTGCTGAGACGATCGATCCCGTCCACGACCCGCCCGACAAGCGCGATGTTGCGATCAAGCTGGCGAGGCGCATTGCCGATGACAGCGTAGAGTTCGCCGCCGGTACCCGTGTCTGGCGAGAGGTCCCTGCCGACTCCGACGCTGCTGTAGCAATGCGCGAGGTCCGCCCATCCTTCCTTCGCGCTGTAAGCGACCGGCCAACCATCGGCGAAGCCCGCGTTCGGCGCATAGGCATCCGGTGACCCAAGCGGCGTGATCTTCAGCCCCTTGAGCGTGCGCGTGTATTCCGCAGGCGGCTTGGGTGTGACGCCCGCGGGCCAGGGCTTGTCGCTTTCGTTCTGGCCCCACTGCGCGACATAGTTTTCCTGGACCCGGTAAATCGTCGAGCCCTGCCAGTAATTGCCCCGCGCAAGCGCCCGGATATTCGCGACGTGGACCGGCGCGAATTCGGGCGCGAGCTGCACGACGATGCGACCGCCATTGGCGAGATCCATCACCATCAGGTCTTCGGCCGGGATCGTTTTCCAGGCACTGGCGGGCGACTGAGCCACGATGTCGTTGGGCGTGAGCAACTTCTTTGGCGGCGCTGCCCCGATCAGGAGGGCGGCGGACGTAACGAGCAGCAATGAGCGCATGTATTTCTCCCCTTGACGGCGCTCTAGCCGAGCAATGGCTCCGTCGCTATCCGCTGCTTATGTATCTCGCCACGTTGATGTTGCTGGGCTCCGGTGAACTCGGCCGGGAATTCGCGATCGCAGCAAAGCGGCTGGGCTGCCGGGTCATCGCCTGCGACCGCTATGAGAATGCGCCCGCGATGCAGCTGGCCGATGCGTTCGAAGTCTTTCCGATGCTCGATGGCAGGGCGCTGAAAAGCGCGGTCCAGAAGTACAAGCCCGACGTCATCGTGCCCGAGATCGAGGCCATCGATACAGCGGCGCTCGCTGAGCTTGAAAAGGAGGGATGGCGCATCGCACCGTCTGCGAAGGCAGTGCAGCTGACCATGAACCGCGACGGAATCCGCGACTTTGCGTCGAAGGAGCTGGGCTTGGTCACGTCGAAATACCGGTTTGCTGAAAGCCGGGACGAAGCCATCGCCGCAAGCGCCGACATCGGCCTGCCGTGCGTCGTGAAGCCGGTGATGTCCAGTTCCGGGAAAGGCCAGAGCACTGCCAAGACCGCGGAAGATGTCGGTACAGCCTGGGACTATGCCGTCGCCAACATGCGCGGCGACCGTCCCCGGGTGATCGTCGAGGAATATATAGCCTTCGACAGCGAGATCACCCTTCTCACCGTGGCGACCAAGGATGGGGTCCTGTTCTGTGCTCCGGTCGGCCACCGGCAGGAAGCCGGCGACTATCGCGAGAGCTGGCAGCCTGCGGGCATTCCGCGCGAAGCGCTGCAGTCGGCCCGTTTTCAGGCACGAAAGGTGATAGAGGCGCTAGGCGGACACGGTATCTTTGGCGTGGAATTCTTCGTTCGCGGAGACCAGGCAATTTTCTCGGAGCTGTCGCCGCGCCCCCACGATACCGGAATGGTCACGCTGATCTCGCAATTCCCGAACCAGTTCGAGCTTCACCTGCGCGCGGTGCTCGGGCTTCCGATTCCGGCGATCGAGCTCGCGGGCCCATCGGCTTCGGCAGTGATCCTCGCAAGCGAGGAAAGCGAGCAGGTCTCATATGAAGGGATTGCCGATGCGCTGGCGCTCGGCTCACCCGGCCATCCGGTCGACATCCGGATCTTCGCCAAGCCCAAAACGCTGAAAAATCGGCGAATGGGAATCGCGATTGCCCGGGGAGGAACCGTCGAGGACGCGATCGATCGAGCCAAGGCCGCAGCCGCACGCGTTCGAATTCGTTATTCGCACTGAAGGAGGAAGCCGTGCTCCGAACCCAGTCGATCGCTCTTTTGTCGGTACTCGCCCTGTCCGCCTGCGACAGCGGCCAGCAGGCTCCCACCAATCAGCGCGAGATCAAAGTCCGATCCAGTGAACAGGAGCAATTGCACCAGCTCGATGCGATCAACCTCGCTATCGGCCTCAAGCATGCGATCTACGATGCCGGCTACACCTGCAAGCGGATCACCGACGCAGGTTTCGTCGGCGAATACAAGAATCTCGACATGTGGATGGCGCGTTGCGTCTACGAGAAAGGCAGTCCGATCGATTGGGCAATCTTCGCCGGCCCTGACGGCAGCGCGCAGGTTCGCCAGTGCAAGGACATCCCCGGCACAGGCCTTCCGCTTTGCGAGATCAAGAAGCGTCCCAAAGGCAGCTTCAGCGAGATCAAATAAGGATCAGCCTGGATTGTTCGGATTGCATTGGCGAGTTTCCTTATACTCGCCACTGGCCGACCGTTCCTTGATCGTGACGCAATTGCCCTGCTTGAGCTCCTCGCGCCAGCTTCCGTCCGGGTTGTTGACGCGATTTCCCTTGGGGACGCGCTTTCCGTCCTTGATCTCGTAAGTCCAGCCTTTGGGCGTCTGCTGCTCCTGGGCCTGCGCGGTTGCAGCGCTCGCCAAGCCGAGCGCGGCTCCGCACATTACAGCACCGATCGTCAGCGATTTTCCTGCGTTCAGCTTCATTGCGCCAGTCCTCATATCCCCGACTTAGGCCACGGCCGGTGAACCGTGGCTGAAATCATTTCACTGCCGAAATTCATCTAGCTGGTGCGCCATGTTGGATCGCCAGCACCGAATCGCAATGCTTCAGTGTCGATTCGCGGTGTGCCACTACCAGCGCGGCCGGGCGTGGCTCCAACTCTTTTAGCCGACCCAGCAACTCCGCTTCGGCGTCCGGATCGAGAGCCGCAGTGGCCTCGTCCAGGATCAGAAGCGTGGGCCGTCTCAGCAGTGCGCGCACGATGACCAGCCGCTGGCGCTCGCCGCCTGAAAGCTGGCTGCCGCGGTCGCCGACATTTTCATCAAGCCCCCCCGGAAGCGCGCGAATGCGTTCCGAGAGCCCGACCAATTCCAGCATCCGCCAGAGCTCGTCGTCAGTCGCCATGGATCCTTCAGCGAGCAGGTTGCCGCGGAGGCTGTCGCTGAAGACGCTTCCTTCCTGGCCGACATAGGCGATCGATGCCCTCCAGGCATCCAGCCTGTCCTGCAACTCATTGCCGTCGACAAGGATCGTCCCTCGCTGTGGCGAAATGAGACCCGCAACCAAATCCACCAAGGTCGTTTTGCCTGCTCCGGACGCGCCCCTGATCCCCATCCACTCACCGCGTTGAAGCCGCATTGAAGCGTGTTCGACGCCGTGCCCCGCATGATGGTCGAAACCAGCATCCTTGATTTCCAGCAAATGCCATTCGAGCGGATGATCCGGCGTGGACTGGGGAATGGTCCAGTCGAGCTTCCCCAACAGTCCTTCAATCGCCGCGAATGCGGGGGCATAGGCCGCCGCACGCACAGCATTGGTCTGCAGTTGCTGCGCCGGGCCGCTCATCCTTGCAAAGAGAACGAGGCTGGCAAGGAGAATCGGGAAGGGCAGCGAAAGCACGCGCACCCCGACCAGCAGCAACAAGCCGGCGGCGAGGGCCGCGCCGAACGCCGCGCCGTGCTGCGCGAGACTGTAATCGCGAACGAATCGGCTCGAT
>Ga0157374_10002257_pt1 | contig 16230 bp, 16 predicted proteins | sample M25metaG_FD_115308 | JGI IMG/M metagenome (GOLD analysis project Ga0157374, IMG submission 115308) | Miscanthus rhizosphere microbial communities from Kellogg Biological Station, Michigan, USA - M2-5 metaG | ecosystem: Host-associated > Plants > Roots > Rhizosphere > Soil | place: USA: Michigan...
AGCTAACGCCGGCCGCATCTCAGTGGCGACTTGTAGAACGCTTGCGGAACAGAAAAAAGAATACCCATACAGCGACAGCCACAAAGGCGATGGAAGTCTGATATTCCATACCGGATCCTCTGACTCGCCAATGTCAGGTATAGGCCAGGATTGGTCAATACAGTCATTTTAGTAGGGCCAGCTGCAAGACACTTGATCCGGAGGATCGAAGGGCGATAGAACCGGACCAGGGAATCTACAGAGCTGAACGTTCTGCCTCGTTTTTCAAGTCGCTGGCATAACGCTCGAATATCGGCTTGAAATCAGGCAGGGAGCGCCCGACCAGCGGCAACATCAGACCCGAAAAGCGTTCTTCCATCACGAAATCCGTTGAGCCGTCCGGTTGCGCACTCAGTTTGAATGTGCGAACGCCTTTGAACATGGGCGCAAATCCGCCCGTCCAAATCATGCTCTCTTTTGGCACTACCCCTGACACCTTCGGCGTGAACTTCCGGTCCGTACCAGGAACCCGAACAACAATGCGCTTGCCCTCACTGATTTCGCCTTCCACGCTGGTCACAGTAGAATTCCAGCGCGGAAATCCCCTGGCATCGGTCAACAGATTCCATATCCGCTCTGCATTCGCGTGGATGTTAATCGCAACGCGGCACGTCATCGAAAAAGCGCTGCTTGTCTTTGTAAACTTTGGACCTTCCATCTCGTGCCCTCTCACCTTTCTTCCTAGGATAAACTAGACAGATGGTCGAGAAAAAAGCGGAGGGTGCTCCAGAACCTGGGCTTGCCGCAACGAAAACATCCACCAAAATCAAGGTGATTGAGGACGCCCAGGCGACCGGCGAAACCGCAGGTGCTTATGACTTCTGGCGCAAGGGTTCAGGTCGGCAGCAGGTTCCCGGGATCATAAAATGTTTTGGCGCGCGGCCCGACTTTCTGCGCCAGGTAGTCGAGTTCTCCAACACAGTCCATTTTTCTGAAGGCCATCTTTCCCGGCGGCACAAGGAGATGATCGCAAGTTATGTCTCCTTCCTCAACCGGTGCCCGTATTGACTCGACAGCCACGCCTACTTCCTGCGTGTCCAGGGAGCAACCGACAAATGCGTCACCGCAGTTCTCGAAGGCAAGCTGGAAGAAGCTGGCCTGACCGGGCCCGAACTCGCCCTCATGAACTACGTGAAGCTCATCACGGATGCCGCCTATCGTTCCACCGCCGAGGATGTGGACAAACTTAGAGCAGCAGGCTGGAAAGAAGAACAGATTTCGGAGGCTGTCTACATCACGGCGCTGTTCGCCTTCTTCAACCGCGTCGCCGACGCCTTCGGCGTCCCTTCTCAGGACTATCTCTCCGCCGGCAAGATGACCCCGTAGCATCGCGCAAAAAGAAGTGCGGTCATTTCTTTGCGAACTTTGCGGATAACCTTAGCGACCTTCGCGGTAAAGATTTTGACCTTCAGTGTGGCCAGCTCGGTTGTAATGGCCATGACTGTCCTCGTTATAATGCCCGCATGTACACGCCGCAGGCCGGAATTTTCGCGCTGGGAACGTCATCCCATGCGTACTTGGAGTTTGACATTCTCGATACGAAGAAACGCAACGAGTTCGCATCGACAATCTCAGCCATTCGCGAACCACGCACCACCACCGGAGGAGTGAACTTCGTCATCGGCTTTCGTCCTGAACTCTGGCACGATATTGTTCCCGACGACGCGCCTGCGGGTGTCGAGGGTTTTAACAAAGCGATCCAGGGCACGGAGGGATTCGTCATGCCAGCCACGCAACATGATGCGCTGGTATGGCTATCCGGCAGTGCGTATGACGTTCTCTTCGATATGGCGCGCTCGGTCATCCATGACCTCGCAGGCCTGGCCTCATTGGCGGAAGAAACCTCGAGCTGGCCTTACCGGCACGATCGCGACCTTACAGGTTTCATCGATGGCTCGGAGAATCCGACACTGCTCGAGGCTCCCGCCGCAGCTCTTTTGCCCGAAGGAGTTCCCGGCGCTGCCGGCTCGATCCTGTTATTGCAAAAGTGGAAGCACAAGGTCAGCGAGTGGGAAGCTCTGCCAGTCGATCAGCAGGAACGCATCATGGGACGCACCAAGCCGGACAGCATCGAACTCGAAAACAAACCAGAGGACTCGCACGTCGCCCTCACCGATCAGGACGAGTTCGGCCACATCTTCCGCCGCAACATGCCCTACGGACGCATCGAAGACCACGGCACCATGTTCGTCGGATTCAGCGCCGACCAAAAACGCCTTTCCAAAATGCTCGATAGCATGGCAGGCCTGATCACCGGCACGCGCGATGCCCTCACCCGCTTTACCGAGCCTTTGACCGGCTCCTACTATTTCGTGCCATCGGTCGAAAGCCTGCGCCGCCTTGCGGTAGGACGAGCGAAGTAAATGTTTCTCGACAGTGGCCCACTCAAGCCCGGTTTTGGCTTGAGTGGGGATTGTCAGACTTCTCGACGTGTGTCATTCCAGTCGGCGAGGGTCCGCGAAGTGGAGGGCCTGCTTTTGTGAGGCGATCCAAATGCGAAAAACCCACACATGATTTTTAAGATGTGTGGGCTCTGAGGTGGTGCATCGAGACGACGCAATTGTGGTCATCCCGATGTGAGAGCCACCCCGTCCGCAAGTTATGTGAATGAATGTGGCAGCCGGCTCCCCCGAGATTCGAGAAATCTCGAATTGAGGCCAGCGCAACTACTGCTTGTCGTACACCGATTCCCCAGTGACCTTCTTGCCTGCCGAAGTCTTGCCGGACGCGGTTAAAGTTCGGGTCTTGCCATCCGCGGAAACCACGATTCGACCGCTGGTCGTGACGACTCCTCCCTTTTTGTTTTCGAGAGTCAGTGTGTGATCGTCAACTTTCTTATATGAGCGTGTGTCTGCCGAGGGTTCGCCGGTTAGCGGATAATCTTTGCCATCGAACTTGCCCGTCCACTCGGTATGCAACGGACTGCCGTCGCCGCTTGTACCGTCGGTGGTGACTTTCACGCTGTCACCTTCCATGGAATATACGACGGTGGTGTTCTTCATCATGCCAGCGGGAATCTTTGACTTGGCTTCGTTGAGCTTCCAGGTGCCCATTTGAGGACTCTGGGCGAAGCTCGCCGATAGTCCGACAAAACACACTACTATGGCGAGAACACTCAATCTTCTTTTCATATTGTCTCCAGTTTTCGTAGCGAGAATGTGATCCGATTTGACGCGCCGTGAGTCTATTCCAGTCGCGTAAGTTAAGCAACGCCGTCTCCCAGTTCCCTGAAACTTGAGAGCCGGCTTCATGACGCTGGGAAAATGGCCTAAAGGAAAGCCTCAGATTGAAGCCTTCGTGATACTTCGTGTCCTTTGTGGTCGATGCTCTGTGCTCGCAGTGCCGTGAAACTAACCCAGCATTCAAGACCGACGACGAGTCACGAGCATCCAGCGAAACACGCCCAGACTTTAGTCCGTGTCCATAAATATTCTAAGCCCCTTCAGCGTCAGCCAGAAGTTCGCTCACCGCGCGGTGAGCCTGATCGATCGCCGAGTCAGTGTAAGCTGTCGCCGCCGAATCGGTATTCGCGATGGTGATTCTTCCAAAGCGTTTGCGCCCAATCACATTAGGACGCTGATCTTCGGGCCATGCGGGATCGAACAGCGGGTTGTATTCGTAGCCGTAACCGTGCGGCCACCGGTTGATCGTAATAGCTTCAATATCGCGCGCTGGATCGAACCCGCCCGCACTCAGAATTCGCGCGAGTTGATCGCGCGTCTTGAGTTCGAAGGTTTCGAAGGTCGTCGCCAGTAGCTCGTATCTGCCGATCTTGTGCTGCTCGCGGGCCGGTAAACCGGGCTTGCACGGAGTGCGGACGAGGTGCAGCAGCATCGGCTCTTCAGGGCTCGTCGGACTTCTGTATTCGCCAATGTTCACAGCCACATTGAGTCCCACCTCCGGCCAGTAAGACCCTGGAGAGAATATTTCCTGCATGCCAAGTTTCTTGAATGATGTCCAGTTTCGAATTCCGACGCTGGCATACACCAGCGGCACTTTAACCAGGTAGTGCAAGGCTTCTTTCTGCGCCTGCGGAAGTTCTGGACACAGATATGGAATCACCATATTCCAGCAAGCCAGCACGCATCCCTTGGCATGCACCTGTAACACCTGTTTTCCGCTGGCATAAGTGATTTCAACTTGCCCGGCGGAAGACGTTCCAACATTACGGACGCCAACCACGGTGCTGTTCAGCCGGATTCTTACCGGAGCTCCGTCCCGATCAAGACGGCCGTAATCCACTTGCGCGGTGACAATATCTTCAGCGGTGTGTCCGGGAACTGCGTCCGGAATCAGAGCGCGCACCAGCAACCGGGCGATGGAGGCATTCCCGTCCGGAAAATGAAATCGATATGAGCCGCCATTCGCATAGCCGGCCGCTGAATAGCTCATGTCAGGCGCGGATCCTGGCTCCAGATTCATGCCCTGAAATCCCGGCAAGCCCAGGGCCCAGCAGTCCAGCGCGGGTTCTGCGTCAATCCCCACACCCCACTCGCCGTTGGTTCGTGTTTGATAAAAAGGGATGACTTCTGGGTCGGCTTTTACTACGTTCAGCAGAAAGTCGCGATAGCTGATCTTCGCAAGCCGTGATTTTTTCTCGGCAGAAGACAGCCCAGGCATGTAATCAACTTTCGCCTCTTGGATACGCACAATGTCGCGGCGGATTTCCGGCGACAGCGGCGTTCGTGCGACAAAGTCCGCCCAATCGCTTGATCCCGGCGATTGATTTTCGGCAGCTCCTTCGTCATCCCAACTTCGACCCGGAGTGCCCACGACTACACGATCTTCACCAAGCGTTTCCTTGTCAAAAAATACTGCCGAACGTAGTCCGAGGGAGCGGTAGAGTTTGTGGTCGGTGAATTTCGCCTCGAACTGCGAGGGATCGATGCCAAGTTTCTTCAACAATCCATCGGCGACGGCGCTGTAGGGATTCGGACTATCGATAAGGAGCGTGCCTCCGTTCAACAGTTGCAGCTTTCCCCCCAGGTGAAACTCATTGCGTTTGGCATGCCCGCCGAAATCATCGTGGTTTTCCAGAATAAGGATGCGAGCGGATGGTCCCGCCTTCTCGCGGAAAAAGTACGCGGCCGCCAGACCGCTGATCCCTCCCCCGACAATCACCAGGTCGTACGTCTCCTCCGTATCGACCGGTTTGCCTGCAGTCTTCCAGAAGGTGCCGTCGCGCAGATTGTGGGCAATTTCAAATGAACCAGGATGGCTGCCACGCAGGCCTTCTTTCACTGGCGGATCGTACCCAGCCTGGTTCTGCGGCTCCGCCGCGCCAGTCGTACCGAACACCTGGCCGTGCGGCAACACAGCTGCGCCGATCGCCATGGCAGCGCCATTCATGAAATCGCGGCGCGTAATTGGCCGGTCCATGCCTAAATAGCGTTCATACGAACTCGTCATGAATGCTCCGAAGACCTGCTGGCAGCAATTTGCCGGCAGTGTCCGTTATTTTCAGCCGGGAATAATATAGAGCGGCGGTTCCTGAAGAAATTGCTTTCGCGCAAAGAATTCTCTGTGCGTTTCTCAAATATCAAGCCCCGAGCAACTCCTGCACCGCGCGATATCCCTGATCGATCGCCTGATCTGTGTAAGCTGCGGCGGCAGCATCGGAGTTGGCGATCGTGATTCGGCCGAATCGCTTGCGGGCAATGTCGCAAGGCCGCTTGCCCTCAGACCAGTCCGGGTCCCACAAGGGGTTGTATTCGTAGGCGTACCCGTGTGGCCAGCGGTTTACCATGATCGCCTCGATGTCGTGGGCCGGGTCAAAGCCGCCATCTCCAAGCACCCGGGCCAACTGGTCGCGGATATTTCTCTCGAAGGTCTCAAACGACGTGGTCAGCAAATCGTAATGTCCGGCACGTTGCTGATCGCGTGCGGGAATACCAGGTTGGCAGGGTGTTCGCAGCATGTGTACCAGGATCGGCTCGTCGGGAGATGTCGAAGGTTTGTAGCCCCCGATACTCGGGCCCTGATCGAGATTGATGGAAGAATGAAACATGCCGGGACACGACACGCTCCTTATCCCCAGCTTTTGAAACGCGTTCCAGTTGCGAAGCTGCACCACCGAGTACACCAGCGGTACCTTAACGCCATAGCGTAAAGCGTCCTTCTGTTCCGTAGAGAGCTCTGGACAGATATACGGAATGACCATGTTCCAGCACGCTAGCACGGCCCCCTTGGCACGCACGCTATACACCTTGTCTTCACGTCCGTAGAGGGCTTCCACTCCCTTTGCGTCCATAGGATTTCCTACGTGACGCACCGCGACTGCCGTGCTGTTCAGCCGTATGCGAACCGCGGAACCACTCTTGTCCAGGCGACTGTAGTCCATCGTTGCGGTCACAATGTCCTCAGCTGTCTTGCCGGCGGCAGAATCAGGAACCAGAGAACGCACCAACATGCGTGAGATGGATGCGTTCCCATCGGGAAAATGGAAGAAGTACTTATCTTGAGGAGTGACTGCGCCCATAGCCGTGAAGGTCAGGCCTTTGGACGGGACCCGGTCAAGCCCCATCCCCTGAAATCCGGGAAAGCCGAGGGCCCAGCAATCCAGTGCTGGAACGCCATCAATGCCGATTCCGTAAAGACTGTGCGTGTAGGTTTGATAAAAAGGAAGAACATCGGCGTGGACCTTCACTACATTGAGCAGGAAATCCTTGTAGCTCGTGCGCGAGAGCCGGGCCTTCTTATCGTCCTGCGAGACCCCGGCCATGTAATCGTCTTTGCCTTCCTGTAGGCGGACAATGCCCTCCTGGGCCTGCGCTGACAGAGGGGTCTTTGCCAGAAACTCCGCCCATTTTCCCCTGGATTCCTCCTGCCGGCTGAAGGCGCCGCCGGGCGGTCCCGTCACCAGCCGCTCGCTTCCGAAAGTTTCTTTGTCAAAGAAATAACCGGACCCCAGACCGTGAGTTTCCGGACTGAGATATTTCTTCTCCATGGCGGGAGGATCGATCCCAAGTTCAGTCAGCAACCCCGCCGCCACCTTGCTATAGGGAAACGGAGACTCAATGGATACGGTTCCGCCATTGGTCAGCAACAGCCGCCCACCGGGACGAAATTCATTGCGTTTCGCATGTCCGCCGAAATCGTCGTGATTGTCCAGGATAAGAATGCGGGCCGACGGCCCAGCCTGTTTGCGATAGAAATACGCGGCGGCCAGACCACTGATACCGCCCCCCACAACTACAAGGTCATACGTCTCGCCCGACTCGACTGGCTTGCCCGCTTGCTTCCAGAAATTGCCATCACGCACGCTGTGAGCAGTTTCAAATGCTCCGGAATGACTGCCCCGCATCCCCGTCCGCGTGGGAGGGTAATAGCCAGGGGTATCCTGAGCGGAAGCAACAGAAGCATCCTCCGCGAACGCGAACCCCGACATCCAGGTGCCGGCAATCGCGCCACCCACGCCGACGGCGACGCCATTCAGAAAGTCTCTACGGGTTATGTCACGATGCATGCCCAGTTGGCGATCTCGAACCGGGTCGGAGTTCCCGTGCGTAGACCTCGTGTGTTTCGGGTCAGTCATAATGATCAGGCGTTCTTGAGTTATTCTCCAGCCGCTCGATAGGCTTGGTCAATGCCAGGTCGCGTAAGCGCTTGCTGTCTTCTTAGTAAGGTACACGGAATAGAAGGCAGGCATCCGTACGCCTGATTGCTCGGGGTTGGGGTTTATGGGAAGGCGAAATCGATGTCTGCTACGATCCGGCAGCAACGGGAACTCAAGGCCGACGCGCCTTCAATAGTGAAGCAGTTGAAACAGGAACATGATCGCGTGGTGTGGATTCGTCAGTTGGAATCGGATGTAGAGTGGCCGTGTACAAGTTCCGCTTCCGCCTCCAGCCAGTCGTCGAGGGCATGACCCGGACTCCTGCCGCGTGCGACGTATAACTCGTAGGCTCTTTGGCGAATGGCCTGTTCCAGCATCGGCTCTGGCTGTCTTGTCGGCACCTTCAGGTTTACAGATCTCGGCATGTATCCTCGCCAGCCGTCTTATCTAGTTAACCGCACGTGACACCGGATAAATTAACGATTCGGCCTGCGGGATCAGGTGTGTACCCGTTTTGTCTTTCGGGACCACGGCGTGGATCCCCGTCTCTCGCAATAGCCGGTGTATTTCAGGGAATTCGTGGGCTGTCAAAAGGATGATCCAGACATTCGGCAGTACTTTGACCAGGAGTGGTGCAGCCTCTAAACCGTTCATCACAGGCATCGACAAGTCGAGGACGATCAGGTCTGGCCGGAGACTTGGAGCCTTTTCAATCGCATCCCGCCCGTGCTCGGCTTCCCCGACAACTTCAAACCGGGGATGAACGTGGAACAGACGCCTTACGGTTTTACGGACGTCCGCATTGTCGTCTACGAGGAAAACCCTGGCCTTAGCCACGAAGCCTCCAGTCTTCGAAACTTCGATGCGAAAGATTGCAGGCGGTTTGCTGGGTTTTTAATTCAGATGGCTAACGCTGTTTCAATTTCCAGGCAACAACATCTTTCCGAATGCCCTCTAATGCCGTCAGGGCCCTGGTGATCGCTAGGTTTTCTTTAGGCGTTCCGCCGTGGTTTAGCGCGAACTCACGGAGCCTCTGGTTTATGGCAGAATCTGCAGCTTGAATATGGTCTTCGATTCGAGACCAGTCAGTCTCAAGAATCGCCGCTTGGTACAGCTTTTCCCAACCGTATTCCAATGTCATTTTCTGGCCTCCTGCCGCTCCCACGGCGGGTTACACCCTAAAATTATTCTGAAAAAAAGGGTGGCTAGTCAATACCAAATTGAGGGGCCAGTCCCGCCCAAGGACCAGTCGCGCAAGGATAAAGATAAGAGAGGTGTGGACTAACGCTGCAGCGTGGTCACCTGCCACGCCTTGAGTTCTTTCCGCAAAACTGTAAGACGGCTTAACGCATCTTGAATCGCCAGGGTTTCTTCTGGAGAGCTATCGCGATTTCTGCGGCAATTCGGATAGCCGCCCTTCTATCGCAGAGTCCACTGCTTCAATGCGTTCTGGCAGCTTTGACCAGTCTGTTTCGAGTATCGCGGCTTCGTAAAGGTTCTCCCACTCTGAGTTGGAAGGCGGCGGAGTCGGAAAAGTATTCATTGTCGGCCTCCTGAACGTCTCCGTTCATCAATTGCACAAGAAACCAGCGCCCTAGGGACGCGGGGGAAGGACGTGTAACGGACTCCTTAACGTTATCAGCTGTCGTAAAAATGTATGTCCGTTGGCGTACAGTGCACTCATTGTCGTTTTCCCGTGATGCAAAAATAAGCAAACCCGATAGAACATCAGAGTTTGAAGTGCAATGTCGAATGAACTCAATTCTCCACAGGCATGGATATTGGGAATGGTGAGCGCGGAAGGAATCGAACCTTCAACCTACTGATTAAGAGTCAGTTGCTCTGCCAATTGAGCTACGCGCCCGTTTCTGGATTGAGTTTCAGCCCTGGGACCCGCCGATCGGCTCGCGGGTGATGGCTTCATGCCGCAGCCGGGAAGCTGCTTGCCGGAACCACAAATCACTGCAAATACGTCCTCGAATATAACACAGGCGATTGCGGAGGCACCAACGCCGGGGATGGAGAGGGCGGGGGGAATTACGGGTTTTCTTTCCCCGGCACCGGAGTCATGCCGCGCTTGCGCACCAGATTTTCGGTGGGTTCATCCTGGGGGTTTTTATCCCGAATCGGTTGAATTACGACCGGCGCTCTACGTGCGACAAATCAGTGGCGAACGGAGACACTGCATCCGTCACGCGCGCGTTCGGACGCTTCGCCTCGGTGATCGGCGGACGTCGTTCCAGAGTTCCAAGGATAGGAGCGTCGCCTCCGTCTGCATTCATGTGTGAAACGAATCGCGGCTCCATGCACAAAGCGTCGATGATCCGCCGCTGCCGGCTGGTTAGCACTTGCAGAGGCAGAATCTGGAAGTGGCGAAAAACCCAGAGCAGATAAATTCGCTGGGCCAAAGCAGGCTTGATATAGCGTGGCCCCAGCGGGGTGAACACACGCAAGACGCCGCCAAACAATTTTTCGAGCATACAACGCCACCTGAATTCTTGAGATCGTGGATCCAGATCTGAAAAACTGCCTGCAGCGGCAGTCCTATAACCTGTATCGACTCAATCAGGATTTCCTCGAACCAGAGCTATTCGAAGGCCCGCATTATTGCACCAGAATTGATGCAAATACTATTAAAAACTTCTCGTTTATCGGGGTTTTTTCATTTTTGCGCGGATCCGTACTCGTCAGAGCAGCTGATTTGCCGTGCACACGAAATGGTGCAACTCCCGGCGGGTCAATTATTTAGCTGGGTATTTCAGGCAGGACTTCAATGCTGCGGATGTTCGCGGCCACGCCAAAATTTCCCGCGCTCTCGCCATCTTCAACTCTGACTACCGACGCCTGGCAGCACACCCACTGCTTGACGCCGTGTGTGAGTTCAGGCGGAAGGATCAGGACCATCTCCAACTCACTCCCCGCAACGATGCGTGAATCTGTATAAAGAAAAATCCCGCCCGTGTTCAGGTCGCGAGTGAAACCTGTAGTTTCGACAGCCCCTGACTGGCCTTTGATCGCGACCGGCAATCTCGCTTCGACGCGCTTGCCTGATCGCCGTTCAGATTTGATGTCAGTCATGAGAACTGGAGCCTAACACACATGTGCGGGGCGGACACTCTTGTCCGCATCGCACATAAATCTCCTACAGGCCGTCCGGCCTTCGCGCCCGCGCCGCCGGCACCACCAGAGCCTGCTCGATGGTTGGCGCATTGCTCGCACGCAATTTCACTTCAACTTCGTGCCGCTTATCGCTCGCGCCGGTGGTCGCATATGCCCGCGATAGCAACTCAAGTGAATAAGGATTATCTTCATCCTCTTCAAGATGTCCGATTGCCTCGGGAACATTTTGCTTGTTCATCAGCAACGCGCCCGCGGCTCCATGATACGAACTCTGCACCACCGTACTGCGCGTGCTTCCGGCCATGGTTTCCAGTTGCTTCAGAGTGTTGGTTGCGAGTTCCTGGTTGCCTGCATGGTCGGCGCGGACCGCACGGTAGCGTAAAATTCTGGCGCGCTCATCTTCACGGTCCGCCTTCGACATATTGCAGGTGGGATGGTTGATGGCTTCTTCGGCCGACGCCAGATGCTTCAGGGCCTCCGCATCGTCGGTCTGGTACATGCTCATCATGCGATGTGCCTGCGCTTCCATCAGATCAAATCCCGTTGCGTGGGCCTTTTCCGCGACCGCCGCAAACGCCTTGTCCGCTTCCGCGAAATTATTCTCGCGCGCCCAGGTGGTGGCACTCTGCAGCCCGTAAGAAAGCCGGTCGGCATCCGTGTGTGCCATCCGGATTGCCTTGTCGTACTCCACTCGCGCCTGCGACTCGTTCCCCATCAGCGCATACGTATCGCCGAGGCCGAGTTGAGAATAATCGAACTCGGGATCGATTTTCAGCGCCGCCCGGTAGTGCTCAAGCGCAGCATCGAAGTTGCCCGACAAACGCAAAATCTCCGCATACGAATCCTGCGGATTGGGCAACGTGGGGAGCACAGCGACATAGCGATCCATCGCTTCAAACGCTTTGGGATATTCGCGGTCATAAGCGTAGCAATATGCAAGATCGTTCAGCGCCGGCGGATAATTCTTATCGATGGCCAGCGCCTTCAACAGGTTTGTACGCGCCTGTTCATAGCTGTTCTGTGCCATCAGCCAGCCGCCTGCCAGGTAGGCCAGGCGCTTGTCCTTGGGAAACATCTCCAGCATGTCGTTCATGGCAGAGATGCCGGCAATAAAATTATTTTCCCTTACGCCCGTGATCCACTGGATCAGCAATCGTTCTCCCGGTGTGGTCTTGACCGCCAACAGCTTCGCCTTTTCCCTCGCCGCATTTGCTTCCGCAGGATCGGTGCTGTTGTACGCGATAAAAACATACGCCAGCGCGAACTTAGGATCGGCCTTTATCGCCGCCCGCCATCCGATGTTCGCCTTCTCGAGATAAAGATTCTCGTAGTTAGTGAGCGCCCGATTGAACAACTCCCGCGCTTTCGGCGAAGACGTCGTGACCGGCATCTCCTTCGTCGCACCCTGCTTGATGTGATGAGCAAGCGACGGCACGACCAGGCAGAGACAGATCAGAAGGCAGACGTAGTAAGAACGGCACATCACGGTTGTGTGAGAAAAAGCTATCACCGTAGCGCGATGCCAAGAAAGTCCCTGAGCAGGTTCAACTCTGAGGAAGTTTGTGTGTGGGACAGACACCCTTGTCCGCCCCACACAACCACCGCTTATTTTAGAACGTAATCTTCGCCGCCAGCTGCATGCCACGCGGCCCGCCCCCACCCAGGAACGGGTTGCCGATTCCAGTATCGCCCGTGGCAGTGATCTGGTAGAAGCCGGCATGCCGCCCGGTCAGGTAGTCCGGCGAACCTACATCGGCGATAAAGTTTGGCAGCTCCGGATTCGAGAAGTTCGGATGGTTCAGGATATTGAAGAACTCCGCCCGGATCTGCAGGTTCACCCGTTCGGTCAACGCTGTGTTCTTGTAGACCGAGAAGTTGAACTCCTTGAACATCGGACCCTGTAGCGAATTGCGTCCCAGGTTGCCAAAGTGCCGTGTTCCCGCCGTGCAGTTCGCTTCGCTGCTGTCATTAGGATCGCCTAGTGACGCCCATGTGCAAGGCGCCGCGAACGAACTCAGATCAAGGAACTGCGACGGATTGCTCGTGTAGTGCAGCGGTCCCACCACATCCGGCCGATCGAAACCTTCGCCGGCTCCCGAGTAGTCGCCCTCGAATTCGTAGTTGAGTTGCCAGGGCTGCCCGTCCTGCAGGTTCACCACTCCGTCCATGCCCCAACCGTTCTTCAGTCGCCCGAACGCCCCACTCATCTTGGGGAACTCGTAGTTGAAGTTCACGGTAAACCGTCGGCGGATGTCGAAGCTGGAATTTCCACGGTCCCCCGCCGGATTGGTGCTGTTCTGCGGCTGCGCCTGGTTGGGAGTAAAGTCTTCCAGGTCGCTGGCGGTATCGATCGCGTGCGACCACACAAAATTCGCCTGCGTCGACAATCCATGCCAACTGCTGATGTGCAGGCTGGTCTGCAGCGAGTGGTAAATCGAATTCGCCGAAGACCTTTCCTGGTTCAGATAGAAGAAATTCGAGTACGGCCGCGGCACGCCATAACCGCTCACGCCATTCGCCAGGTCAGCCGCCGTGATCTGCTGCTGACTGGGCTGGTTGATATCGAGGAACTGGAAAAGCTTGGTGCCTTTCGATCCCGCATACCCAATCTGGAATACTGCTTTACTCCCGATTTGTTGCTGGACATTGAAATTGAAATTCTGAGTATAGGGCGTCCGCATTTTCGGATCAGCTGCCAGAAAATCGCTGTTCGCTCCGAAGCCGCTGTACACCGGCACATTCGGATCGAGCGCGCCACCGGTGATGCCTCCAAATTGCAATCCGTTCGGACCCGATACCGGATACGCAGGTCCAGGACAGAATATGCAGTTCCACGGCAGGTGTCCCAGGAAGATATCCTGCGAGAAGGCGTCATAGAAAAGGCCCCACCCGCCGCGGACCACCGTCCGTCCCTTACCTGTCACGTCGTACGCAAAGGCCACGCGAGGTGCGAAGTTGTTGTAGTCGGGATTGTAAAGATTGGAAGGTCCGCCACTGCCCACTTGCACCAAACTACCGCCATTCGCCGGGTCAAACTGATAAAAGAGATTGTTCTTCTCTTTGACCACGCCGAAATAATCCCAACGTAAACCAAGGTTGAAAGTCAGGCGCGGCGTTATGCGGTAGCTGTCCTGCAGGTAGACGCCATGACTGTTTTCCGAAGTATGCCGCCGGGTATTGCCGATGATTTGCCCGCCATCGTCCGGAATGCCCTCCAGAAGCGCTTCCAGCGCGGTCAGTGAACCGGTCGTATTCAGCGGATTCGAGTCAGGAATAGAGTCAAAGCTCAGCTGACCCCGGAAATTGTGGTCGATGAGCTGCATGATGGTTGTGCGGCGGAATTCGTAGCCGAATTTGATATCGTGCTTGCCCGACTTCCAAGAGTAGTTGTCGATGAAGTGCCAGTTGGCATCCACCCGGTTGCGTGGTACCGAAGAACTCGCGCCCAATCCCGAGAATCCTCCGACGCTGATTACAGGAAGCCCGCCATCGTAGGCTGGAACTCCGGTGTCCAATCCAATCGAGTTGGGATTGAAGCTCTGGTCTTCAGGAAAAAATCCTTCGGCAAACCGGTTCCATCCCAGGCGCGCCTCGTTCAACTGGTTGGAATTGACTACCTTCACGTATGAGATCGAGATCAGCTGCACCCGCGTCGGCGTGTGAGTGTTGAAGCCCGGAACTTGTCCGCCGCTGCCGGTCAGCGAGAGCGGGAACGATTGCGTGCTGTCGCCAAAGTAATAGCGTCCGGTCAGAAGATTGTTGGGATTGAAATTATGATCAACCTTGCCAATCACGCTATTGATGTTGTTCAGAAAATTAATCGCCGTCGAAACGTTGTTGTCAGTGCAACCGTTTCCGTCGCTGACTGCCCCCGCAATATTCGGCGTCGGCCAGGGATGGCGCGCCAGCAGTGCCGTCGTCACCGGGTTGATGGTCTCGCCCCAGGACGCGATATTCGCCTGCGCCTGCGCGATCACCGCCGGATCGGGCACGCAACTCTGCCCTGCCTGTGCGCCGGTTTCGCGCTGTCCTTCATAGTTCAGGTAGAAAAACGTCTTGTCTTTAACAATCGGCCCGCCCAGCGAAGCGCCGAACTGGTTGTTATGAAACGGATTCTTGGGACCTTCATTGTTGAAGTAATTGCGCGCCCCGAATTGCCCGGTGCGCAGATACTCCAGCCCCGAACCGTGCCAGGTGTTGGTGCCACTCTTGGTCACGATGTTGACGACGGCGCCGCTGTTGCGTCCGTACTCCGCTTCGTAGTTTGAGATGGTGCGTAGTTCCGCCACGGCGTCGATCGGAAGAATGGTAGCCGGATCGCCGAAAACCCCGGCTTCATTGATTGCAGGATCGTTGCGGTAGCCATCATTCATATCGGTGCCGTCGAGCAGGAAATTATTCGACCGTCCGCGCGACCCGTTCATTGAAAAAGTCCCGTACGATCCCGGAGAATCCGAGATCTGGTCGGGCGACCCGGCAACCCCGGGGTTCAGATAAATGAGCTTGGTGTAATCGCGCCCGTTGACGGGTACGTTTGCGATGGTCTCCTGCGTCAGCGTGCCACCCAACTGCGCCGAGGTGGTATCCACTTGTGACAGGGCTTCACCCGAGACTTCCACCGTCTGCGATACCTGGCCCGCCTGGAGCACTGCATCCACACGCCGCTCGCTGGCCACATCGACCACTACGTCCTTGGTCACCGAAGTCTGAAACCCGCTCTGCGTGACCGTGACCGTGTAGGTGCCAATTGGCAACTCAGGCACGCTGTAGCTGCCGTCGGAGCTGGTTTGCGTGGTGCGCTCCTGGCCTGTATTCACATTGCGCACCGCAACCGTGGCGCCTGCCACGACCGCGCCGGATGGGTCGGTGATGGTTCCTAAAACTGTGCCGCGGAAGGTTTGCGCCATTAACGAAGTGGCCGCCAAAACGAAAAAAGCGAGGATAATCCTCACTCTCATGGGTGTTCTCCTTTTTACTGCCAATGGTTCACGCCCAAGCAAGAGGTTGGTGGCAGTACGACACAACATCTGTTAAACCTGTCTCCCCGGAAATTGCGCCGATTATAACCCGCTGCTATGTCATTTGTCTTACGGATCAGGTGAATGCGGATCTTCAATCATCACCCTCCAAACAACCTGTCATCCCGACCGGAGCGGAGGGACCCTGTGTTGAGCAATCAAAACAAACCGCGCAAGCAGAACTTGCACGAGGGCACCCGCAGCTTTTGATCTTGTGTTGGGCTGAGGGCTGAGGACTGAAGACTGACGACTGATGACTGATGACTGATGACCGATGTTGGACTGAAGACCGACGACTGACGTTAGAACGTAAACGCCACGCCGCCGCGAACCGAACGCGCCGATTGCACCAGGTAGACAGTGCGGCCATCCTGACCCATGACGGGAACGTATCCCTGAGCCAGAAGGTTGCGTACGTCAATGACGGCGTCCATGTGGCCGGGAAGGAACCCGGTTCCGGGGATGGGTTGCCGCAGGAGAATGTTGAGATATGGATCG